>Ga0315293_10000953_pt1 | contig 27655 bp, 27 predicted proteins | sample YL17G13_20_MG_FD_203071 | JGI IMG/M metagenome (GOLD analysis project Ga0315293, IMG submission 203071) | Sediment microbial communities from Yellowstone Lake, YNP, Wyoming, USA - YL17G13_20 | ecosystem: Environmental > Aquatic > Freshwater > Lake > Sediment | place: USA: Wyoming | collected...
AATGACAAGGCTGACGATGACACCGGCGGCGGCCGGCGTGGGCAAACCCATAAAGCTCATGTGTGAGGACTCATCCTCTTCATTTTCAACGTTGAACCTCGCCAATCGAATGGCAGCACAGCTCAAATACGCCGCGGCTGCCACCCAGACGAAACGCTGCAGGAAACTCTCAAGGACGGCGTTAGATTCCGCCAGACCAGCCAGCTTGACTTCGAGGACCTTCAGCATCAAAAAGGCAGGAGCAACACCGAAACTAACAATATCACAGAGACTGTCGAGCTGACCACCGAAACTGGAGGTGGTCTTACTCATTCTTGCCAGCCGCCCATCGAGCATATCCGCTATCATAGCCAGCAGTATCATATATCCAGCCATCGCGAAGTAGGGCAACTGCAGCCTGTGATATGAAAACCCGTGGGTACCGGCGATAGCGCCTTTGCTGGCAAACGCGATGGCGGCAAAGCCACAGACCCCGTTAAGAATCGTTACCAGCGAGGGCAAAATAGTGATGTAGTTTAATCTCTGCCTTCGCACACGGCGCAACAAATTTTCCTTGGCTGCCTCAGTCCTGAACCTTGCCATTGTTCGTATCCTGCATTTCGTATTTTACGAGCGGCGTCAGGCCCGCCTTCACTTTGTCACCCACCCTGACCAGAACTTTCACATTTCCAGAGGCGGCAAAGTAAAGCTCCGTTCTCGAGCCAAACTTTATCATACCGAACTTCTCACCGCCAGATAATTTTTGACCCTCCCGGACACCGCAAACAATACGGCGTGCGATGGCCCCGCTTATCTGGCGAACAATAAGCCTGTCGCGGGGATGGTCGGTTCTGCACAAATCCAGTTCATTGGATTCATTGACCTTGGCAGAACAAGGCCTGGCGGCATTTTTGTATTTGCCGGGCCTGTACGTGATTCTTTCAACTGTTACGCTGCAGGGGGCACGATTGATGTGCGCGTCGAAAATGCTCAGGAATATCCCTATCTTAAGGGCGGACCCGCCGATAAAACCATTTTCCTCGACGGCCTCAATGTCGGTTATCCTGCCGTCAGCAGGAGCCAACAGCAGGCTTTCGTCAACAGGGGAAACCCTGTAAGGGTCACGAAAGAACAACAAAACCCATATCAAAATAATCGCGAGAATCACCTCAGCCGAAGAAACCAGCCAGGCGGACAAATAAACCCTGCCGAGGACAAGACAAATAGCCATTGCCGCAAGCACAATCGCAGGGAAGATAATTATCTGCGGCCAGCCGTATTTAGTCAGCGCAAATCTCATAACGAATATGATACCCATCGGCCGACAACTCGGCAAGAGGTGCTGTTGTGTCAACCGAAACATAGGTAACACTTTATACCGACTACATGGGTAACACTTTTTTGAGGGCCATTATATCTAACAACTGTTACCCATGTTCTTGGCATATTCTGTAACCTATCTTACCGGTTTGTACCAAATACAATGACAAACCCCGTCATTAAAATGACGGGGCTAATCATCGCCGTCGTGCCGACGGTGGCTAAACGAGGAATTGCCCCGAAAAATTAATCTTTGCTCGTTACGTAAATTACCTGCTCTGCGAGCAGATTGGGGGCGAATTTTACCAAGCCAAGGCGCGTCTCACCCAATGGGATTCTCTTTTCCACTTTGACAGACAACTCCTCACAAAAGCGGTCAAAATCCCTCAGCGAAAGAAAATGAATGTTCGAGGAGTCGTGCCAATCGAAAGGCAGATGAGAGGTAACAGGAGCCCTGCCGAGAAAGAACAGCTGTGCCCTGGACCGCCAATGTGCAAAATTAGGGAAACTGACAATCACTTTTTTGCCGACACGCAGCAGTTCAGTAAAGACCTTTTTTGGATTTTTCAAGGTTTGTACCGTTTGCGACAATATCACATAGTCGAAACTTTTATCTGCGTAATTTTCTAGGCCGCGTTCGACGTCACGCTGAATAACAGGCAATCCCCGATTTACACAGGCCAAGACAAGGTCCTGGTCAAGCTCAATACCTTCAGCCCTTACGTTCTTATCCGCAGCGAGACTGGCCAATAACTGGCCATCACCACAGCCGATATCCAGAACCCTGCTGTCAGGTTCTATCAGCGATTCTATCAACTCATAGTCGATACGCACCCTGTGAGGCTGCTCTGCAACTATCTGCGGAAAATACTGTCGCCTTATGCCGGGCTGATGCGTGGCGTTGAGAAAGCCACCAATAAATGAACCGAGCACCTCCGGCTCCAATAAGAACGCGTCGTGACCATAGGGCGAAGCGATGTCACAATAGCTGACATCTTTGCCGCCGGCAGCAAGTGCATCGACTATTGCCTTGGACTGCTCAGGCGTAAAGAGCCAGTCACTTGCGAAGCTGATTATCAGGAACCTGCTTTTGGTACCGGCGAAGGCCGCGGCCAATGAGCCATAATCTTTTTCGAGGTCGAAGTAGTCCGATGCCTTGGTTATATAAAGATAACTATTGGCATCGAACCTTTCCACAAAGCTCTGACCCTGATAATCGAGATACGTTTCGACGGCGAATTCCGAATTAAAATCGTAACTGTAACCTTGGCCGTTACGAAGTTTTCGGCCGAACTTCTCCCGCATTCCCTGCTCGGACAGGTATGTTATATGACCAATCATACGAGCTATGCTCAGGCCTCTGTCGGGACCATCCTTGTCGTGATACCGGCCATTGGAGAAATTTGCATCCGCAAGAATCGCATTTCGACCGACGGTATCAAAAGCAATCGACTGAGCACTAAGGTGAGTTGTAGTTGCGATTGGTAAAGCAGCCTTGACGAAATCGGGGTATAGAATCACCCAGTCGAGCACCTGCATACCGCCGATTGAGCCGCCGATGACCGCCAAGAGTTTTTTTAAGCCGAGCTTATCCAGCAGCAACTTCTGGACCCTGACCATATCGGCGACGGTTATAATCGGGAAGTCCAGGCCGTAAGGTTTGCCTGTCTTCGGATTTATCGAAGACGGGCCTGTGGTTCCGCTACAGCCGCCGAGGAAATTCGAGCAAATAACAAAATACTTATTTGTGTCAATACCTTTTCCTGGCCCAATCATAACATCCCACCAGCCGGGCTTTTTGTCGGAGGGACTATTCCGGCCAGCGACATGAGCATTGCCACTAAGCGCATGACAAATCAGAACGGCATTGTCCCTGGCATCGTTAAGTTTTCCGTACGTTTCGTAGGCCACGTCGATGGGAGCCAGAGTCTTTCCGCACTCCAGCTCGAGCGATTCATCCGGCTCGACAATCCGTATGGTTTTTGTCTGAACAATACCAACCGAATCTTCTTCAACCTCTGTCATAGCGGTAATCGAGTATATCAGAAAGGCTCTGCGTGTAAATACTGCGACGAAGCAGGCTGCGGCAAAACTCTTGACAATCCCGCCGGTTGGCATTACCTTTAGGCGAGGTTTTCTGTAATGTTATGTCCCGAGCGCACTGCGCTTCAGTCAAGGAGAATAGCTTTGCGGGTTCTGTCCGGAATACAGCCGAGCGGCCGACTTCATATCGGCAACTTCTTCGGCGCAATGCGTCAGCACCTTCAGCTACAGAACGAACACGATTGCTTTTACTTCATCGCCGATTTCCACGCACTTACAAGCAATCCATTGCCAGCCGACGTTGCCGCGAACAGCCTAAATGTGGCGATGGATTACATCTCGCTGGGACTAAATACCGAGAAAACCGTTTTCTGGCGTCAGTCCGATGTGCCGGAGGTAACCGAGCTTACGTGGCTTCTTTCCTGCATTACCCCGAAGGGGCTGCTGGAGCGCTGCACAAGCTACAAGGACAAAGTCGCACAGGGCCTAAGCCCAAACCACGGCCTGTTTGCATATCCAGTCCTGCAGGCAGCCGACATCCTTATCTACGAAAGCGACGTTGTTCCGGTTGGAGCCGACCAGAAACAGCATATTGAGGTCGCACGGGACATCGCCATCCGATTCAATAACAGCTACGGTGAAATTTTCACCATCCCGAGGGAATACATCATCGAATCCGTAGCGGTGGTGCCGGGAATCGACGGCCGAAAGATGAGCAAAAGCTATGGAAACACCATCGAGATATTCGAGCCGGAAAAGAGCGTCAGAAAAAAGATTATGCAAATCGTTACCGACTCCACCCCGGTCGAAGAACCCAAAGACCCAAAGAAATGCAATGTCTTCGCACTTTTGAAATTAGTTGCCTCACCGCAGGAATTAAGCGAGTGGGAAAGCAGATACCACAGCGGAGGGATGGGCTACAGCGAAGCAAAAAAACGCCTCGCTGAACTGATGATTGAATACTTCGAACCGTTTCGGCAAAAAAGGGCTGAACTCGAAAATAATACCGATTATGTCAAAGAAATTCTTACCAAAGGGGCGGCACGGGCAAAAGCGGTAGCATCCAAAACGCTCGCCCGTGCGCGAAAGGCTGTGGGATTGGGATGAGTACAACCGATAAGCTTGTTGCCATTAAACAGTTCGCAAATTACATCGAAGCCGAATTGGCGAAACAACAACTGGCAGATTTTGGAATCGAGGCCGTTGTAACAGGCGCAAATGCTGCAAACGTGTATTCCATACCTGCTATGGGAAGGCCAAGTCTGCACGTTCGCCAAAGCCAGGCTGAAAAGGCGCTGGAGATTTTAGAACCCCCCGGAGAGCAGGAGGATTAGTTGGCTGATTATCGGGTAAATCTTGAGATATTCGCCGGGCCGATGGACCTGCTGCTGTACCTTGTGCGCAAGGAAGAAGTGGATATCTATGACATCCCCATCGCCAAGATAACCGACCAGTACGTCCGCTATATCGAGGTCCTCAAGAGCCTTGACATTGATTTGGCGGGTGACTTTCTGGTAATGGCGGCGACATTGATGCAAATAAAATCGGCCATGCTGCTGCCGAGAGCCGAACCCGACCAACTCGAGGCTGACGAACTGGCTGACCCGCGTGCGGAACTCATCCGCCAGCTTCTGGAGTACAAGAAGTTCAAAGATGCCACCAATCTGCTGAGCGATGCCGCTGAAGATGCGAGTCATCGATTCTCGCGGCCCGCCACCATAATAGAACAGCTTAAACCAAACGCTGAGCCTGCGGTCGACATCGAACAGGTCAGCGTATGGGACCTGCTGGAGGCCTTCGACTCAATTATGAAGGCCACCAGCTTAAATATAGATATAAGCCGTATTACCGACGAGACCCCTATTGACCTGTATCAGATAGAGGTTCTGCACCGGCTGCAAACCGAAGGAGTGATAAGGTTTGAACGAATCTTCGAATCCAGCGTGGATCGGGTGGTAATGGTGGGACTATTTTTGGCGCTTCTCGAACTCGTCCGGGAGAAACTGGTGGGAGTTGAGCAGTCGGGGTCTTCCGAGCAGCTCTATCTGCGAGCACTAACCGATGAGCCGGCTGAACAGGCCGTCCAAAAAGCAATCATTACCTTTGCTGAAGCCGATAATAAGCAGGCTGCCCCAACTCGACAACAAAAGCAGCCACCAGTACCAATCGCCGAGCTGCCGGCCGAGAAAAAGACAAAACTTTCGCCCCAAGAACAGGAAAATACAAATTTGGGTTTGACATAGGGGGGTTTCATAGATAGAATACCTTCGGCTTTCTGCTGCCGATTTGGAAAGGATTAGGCAATGGCGGGTAACGTAATCGAACTAACCGACGCTTCCTTCGACGAGGTCGTTCACAACTCTGATATACCTGTTCTTGTGGATTTCTGGGCGCCGTGGTGCGGACCGTGCAAGATGCTGGCGCCTATTATTGAGGAAATTGCGAATGAATACGGGGGCAAAGCGAAAGTCTGCAAGCTCAATACCGATGAGGCCCGCGACAGCGCTATCGAGTTCGGGATAAGCGCGATACCGACAACTATCCTGTTCAAAGACGGCCAGATGCACAAGAAATGGGTCGGCTTAACCAGCAAAAAAGACCTCACTGCCGCCATCAACAAATTACTCTAACCGCCGGCTTAATTTTGGTAATCAATCGCCATATCGCTCTACCAGCCCCCAGGTTGAAGCAAATCGCTGACGGATTCATCCCACCATTTGGGGTCTCTGAAATAGTGCCTTAACATCATAGCGGCTGTGACGCCATCGGCGACGGCTGTTGCCAGCTGCATAGTTGCGCCTATTCTACAGTCGCCCGCCACAAATACACCTGGAACACTTGTTCGAAGACAGCCGCAGTCGCACCTGATGAATCCGTTGTCGGTCAACTCCACGAAACCCTTCAGGAAACCTGTGTTAGGCACCATACCAATAAATATAAATATACCGTCGCAGGGGTAATCCTGCTCTTTGCCGGTTTTAAGATTTTTGAGTATAACGGACTGAACTTTGCCTGTGCCCCGTATAGCGGTGGCCACAGTGTTGTACTTTATAGTCAAGTTTGAATTGTGCTCATTGACTTTTTTCAAAAGCTCTTCGACCACCACTTTGGTCGCCCTGAATTCGTCCCTGCGATGTATCAGCGTGACTTTGTCGGCATATTTTGTCAGGTGCAGCGTCTCCTCGAGAGCTGTATTGCCGCCACCGACAGAAACAACGCGCTTACCTTTAAAAAACGGCGCATCACAGGTTCCACAATAGCTGACGCCGGCGCTGCGGAAATTTTCTTCGCCTGGGACTGCGAGTTTTCGGTAACTGCTTCCGGGAGCGAGAATAACAGCCCCTGCGATATACTGCTCGGCATCGCAAAAGACAGCGATACTGCCATCGCGGCGTTTCTGAAGTTTTGTGACCTCGGAGCCGGTCTTTATTTCCGCGCCGAAACTCTCGACCTGCTTTTTCATTTTTTCAATCAGGCCCGGGCCGTCAATTTGCTCGATGCCGGGGTAGTTTTCGATTTTGTCGGTGGTACTGATTTGGCCGCCGGGTGAGAATTTTTCGAGTATCAATGTTCTGAACCTGTCGCGTGAGGTATAAAGACCGGCTCCAAGACCCGCTGGGCCAGCACCAACCACAATACAGTCATAACTCCCGGACATAATACGATTTCCTTTTTCAGAGTCTGGAACCGAAATTTCCCCGATAGCTGCGTTTCACTATTACACCGATAGCATAATCCCGCCAAAGCGCCAAGCCCATTTTTTTGAGTTTACCCTTGACGAGATGGTATTTTAATTGATAATTGAGCGCTGTGGCGTGTGAGTGATAATACATAGACCATAGAGACTTGCGACTCGCTGCTTTTGGCGGCGGGTTGTTTAGGTGTTTTCAAGTCACGAAAGTATTTTGCGTTGGTTGAAAGGAGGCCATTATGGCAAGAACAATTCTGAGCGTAGTACTTATAGTTTCCCTGTATGCGATGGTCGGCTGCTACGGCCCCGACAGCGGGCAAGGTCAGGTTGTACCCAAAGGCGAAAAAAAATTGCTCGCACCTGCACCAGTAATTCAGACCCAGACGCCGGCTGAAACCGATATTGTCGAACAGGTCATAACCAACCGCGAGGCCTATCGCCGAGCTCTTAAGGCGCTCGTGGACCACTACACCAGTACCGGCAACGATATGAAACTGGCGTGGGCCGCAAAAGAACTCAAGTCGTACGACAAAATGCGACAATACCATTATATCATCGAGGCCAGTATCGCAGGGCCAAATCTGAAACCCACAGCCTCCATCGAGATGGCGAATTATATGTACGAAGATGCAGTGCGACGAGAAAAGCTGGCAAAAAGATTTATTGTCATTATCGACGACGACCAGCTACGGGTGGCGCTGGGGAAATACAAAGAAGTGATAAAAAGATACCCCACAAGTGACAAGATAGACGACTGTGCATTCAGGGCCGCCGGTATCTATGAATATTTCAAGGATTATACGATAGCGCTACTGTATTACCAGAGGACGTGGGAGTGGGACCCGCAGACGCCGTACCTGGCCGAGTTCAAGTCGGCACGTATTCTCGACCTGCAACTGTCTCGCAGAGCTGAAGCCCTCGAACTTTATCAAAAGGCCGTCAAAAAAGGCGGTCTGACCGAGGACGAGAAAAAATTTGTCGAAGAACGAATGGTGATACTAAGCAAAAGCGAAGAGAGCAAATAAGATTTGCGAAACTTTGCGAAAAGATTTCTTAGTTATAGTTTCGGGTCTGGCTAAACGTCAGGCCCGTTTTTTTATACGCCACAAGCGTACAAGTATGAAAGATGTTAACAAGATTTGAGAAAAACATAGCCAGCTTTGTGAAGAAAAACGGGCTGTTTTGCTCTGGAGACAAAATTTTGCTGGCTGTTTCCGGCGGAGCAGACTCAATAGCCCTTCTGCACACGATGCAGGCGCTAAAAGCTGAAGGGCTTTTCGAGGGCGATTTTGTCTGCGCCCACATAAATCATCAGCTAAGAGGGGCGGAAGCCGACGCAGACGAAGAATTTGTTATCGAAGAAGCCCATCGCCTAAATGTGCCGATAGAGACGCGACGAATCGAGACCAGCGGCTTTGCCCGTGAAAATAAACTGTCAATTGAAACGGCAGCCCGGCAGCTACGACTGAAAAGTCTAATCGATATCGCAAAGGCCAAAACTCTCAACTGTATAGCGACAGGCCATCAAAAAAACGACAATGCCGAAACCATTCTGCAGCGGCTGAGCCGGGGAACGGGCTTTCGTGGACTCGGCGGGATTTGGCCTAAGCGAGTCTTTGCGGAGGGCATTAGATTCATAAGACCTCTGCTGTGTGTCAGCAGAGATGAAATTCTTCGGTATCTGAATAAGCAGAACCTGAAATGGCGCGTTGACCACACAAACTATCAGTGTACCTACAGGCGTAACTTCATCCGACACCGGCTGATGCCGGTCCTGCAGCAGGATTGCAAAAACAATATTGTCGAACAATTATTCTGCCTATCACAATCGGCCAAACGATTTCACGATTTGGTCTGCGAAGCAACAGAAAAGATATGGCCAAGACTCGCCAACTGCTGCGGTGATAAAATAAAGCTCGACCTGGAGATTTTTTCGAGTCAGCCGGAGCCGGTAAAAATTGAGCTTGTCCGCAAAGGCCTAACCACGCTCGGCAGCAAAGAAAGAAATCTAACCCAACAACATTATGAAAAGATACTGCGATTAGCAAAACAAGATGTCAGCGGCAAAAAACTCGAACTTCCCCTCGGATTTACAGCCTTGCACGAATACGGGACATTGATTTTTGAGAACCCTGAAAGAAAAAGCCCAACTGCCGAGCATATCGACGAACCTGTCAGGCTGAAAGTCCCTGGAAAAACGAGATTCGGCAACTGCGTAATAGAGGCGACTGTCTTCGAGACTAATGGCGCCGGCATCGAAAAATTCAGAACGGAGAAGAATAAATCCGCCGAACGATTCGATTTCGATAAATTGAAATACCCTCTGGTGATTCGATATCGAAAGGCCGGCGACAGGTTCCAACCGCTGGGACTTGCGGGCGAAAAGAAAGTCGGCAAGTTTGTAACGGCTGCAAAGGTGTCACAGCACCTGCGCCAAAAAATGCTCGTTATCGCCGACAGTGAAAAAATAATATGGCTCTGGCCTGTCAGAATAAGCGAAAAGGCAAAGATTACCAGCGAAACTCAAAGGATACTCCAACTGCAAATCTTACCAGCGGAACCTTGACAATCCGGCAACTTGTGAATAAAGTAACGGACTCACTTATCTCAAAGTCTTCATCGAGTAAACAAGACCCTATTGTAAGTACCGAAAAGAAGGAGAATACAGATGGCAACAAAGGTTGGAATTAACGGATTCGGACGAATCGGCAGGTTAGCGCTGCGGGTCATGGCACAGCAGCCAAAACGGTTTCAGGTTATGGCAATCAACGACTTGTTTGACGCAGATATGCTGGCCTATATGTTCAAGTATGACTCCACCCAGGGCAAATACCAGGGTAAAATAGAGGTCAAAGGTAGTGCTATTATGGTGGATGGCCGTGAAATACCGATACTTAATGAAAAAGACCCGTCCAAACTGCCGTGGGGCAAAATGGGCGTGGATGTAGTGCTCGAATCCACAGGCAAGTTCACAAGCCGGGCTACTGAAGGCAAGGCTGGATATGATACTCACCTTCAGGCAGGCGCCAAGAGAGTGCTGTTGTCGGCCCCTGCCAAGGATAAGCCTGATGCGACGATTGTATTGGGCGTCAATGATGACCAGCTCAAGGCCAGCATGAAGTGTATTTCCAACGCCTCATGCACTACCAATTCGCTGGCTCCGGTCTGCAAGGTGCTGCATGAAAAAATTGGTATCGTCAAAGGCCTGATGACAACAGTGCATGCCTACACCAATGACCAGGCAATTCTGGACATGCCCTACAAGGACAAACGCCGCGGACGTGCCGCCGCCCTCAACACCGTACCTTCAACCACAGGCGCCGCCAAAGCTCTGGGTGAGGTAATACCTGCATTGAAAGGCAAACTCGACGGCTATGCCCTGCGAGTACCGGTGCCGGACGGCTCGATTACGGATTTGACATTCCTTGCCGCCCGCAAGACCACAGTTGAAGAAATAAACGATACGATACGCGCTGCCGCCGAAGGTCCGATGAAAGGCATTATTGAGTATAACAATGAGCCAATCGTCAGCAGCGACGTCATCGGCAACCCCGCCAGCTCGATATTTGATGCCACTAATACCATAGTTCTGGACGGCGATATGGTCAAGGTTACTATGTGGTACGATAACGAGTGGGGTTATTCCTGCAGAAGCGCAGACCTCATTGAGAGATTAGCCAGGCTGTAAAAAGGCCGACGGGATACATACAAACCACAATGAAGTGAAGAAACTATTATGGCCAAGAAAACAGTCGCGGATATAAACGTAAAAGGGAAAAAAGTCCTGATGCGGGTCGATTTCAACGTGCCGCTGGATGATAACTGCGGTATTACCAGCGACACCAGAATCGTTGCGGCGATGCCCACGATAAAAACTATCCTCGATAAAGGCGGTTCGGTTATCCTGATGAGCCATCTCGGCAGGCCGGACGGCGAAAAAGTCGCAAGATATTCTCTTGCACCGGTCGCGAAAAGACTCGGCGAACTCTTGAATAAAAAGGTAATTTTTGCAAATGACTGTGTTGGCCCTGAAGTAAAACAAAAAACGGCGGCGCTCAGGCCCGGCGATTGTTTACTGCTTGAAAACGTCAGATTCCATAAAGAGGAAGAAATAAAAGATAAGGACGCAAAAGAAAATCAGGCCCTGCGAAAAGCAAAAGACACCTTCGCAAAACAAATGGCAGAATTAGGCGATGTCTATGTCGATGATGCCTTCGGCACAGCACACAGAGATAACGCTTCAATGTACACCGTGCCTGTGATGATGAAGGGAAAACCCCGAGTCATCGGCTTTTTGGTAGAAAAGGAGTTGAAATTTCTCGGCGAAACCATCAGTAAGCCACAAAAACCTTTTGTGGCGATATTGGGCGGAGCAAAGGTCTCCGATAAAATAGGCGTGATAGAGAACCTGCTCGATAAGGTCGACAGCATACTGATTGGCGGAGCAATGGCCTATACCTTTCTGAAGGCTCAGAACCAGACCGTCGGCGGCAGTCTATGTGAGGACAATTTTCTTGAAAAAGCGACCGACTTACTCAAGCAGGCCAGGGATGCCGGCTGCGAAATCGTCCTGCCGGTGGATACGGTGGTCACAAAGCAAATAAAACCCGGCGCTGAAAATAAGGTTGTCCGCGGCAACATTGAGGCGGACTGGCAGGGTGTGGACATCGGTCCGCAGACGCGTAAACTCTTTGCTGAGAAACTCAGCGGCGTCAAGACAATAGTCTGGAATGGCCCGATGGGCGTTTTTGAGGTGCCGCCTTTTGATGAAGGGACAAAGGCCGTTGCACTGGCCGTCGCCAAAGCAACGGATAAAGGCGCCCGCAGTGTCATCGGAGGCGGCGACAGTGCAAGTGCGGTCGAGAAGCTCGGTCTGGAAAACAGGATAAGCCATATTTCCACCGGCGGCGGTGCGTCACTCGAACTGCTCGAAGGCAAAAAGTTCAAATGCATCGAAATTCTCGATGAAAAATAGAATCTGAAACAGGCAGCTTAAAAAACCGATGCCATACCAACTACCTAAAGCAGGGACGATAGAAGTCGTGCCATCGATACTAAGCGCTGATTTTGCGAGGTTAGCTGACGAGATAGCCGAGATTGAATCAGCGGGCGTGAATATGGTACACCTCGATATAATGGACGGCCACTTTGTGCCAAATATTACAATCGGGCCGCCTGTGGTTGCCAAACTACGGAAAGTAAGTAGGTTGTTCTTCGACGCCCATCTGATGATAAGCGAGCCAGCTAAATACGCCAGGATGTTTGCCGAGGCTGGCGCTAATAACATAACATTTCACAGCGAAGTCACCGACGAGCCGGAAAAGCTCATCGACCAATTACACCAGCTTGGGTGTACCGCAGGTATATGTATAAATCCGGAAACGCCCGTAAAAGCGATAGAAAAGGTTGCCCCGCTCTGCGATATGGTTCTGGTAATGACCGTTCGTCCGGGTTTCGGTGCGCAGCAGTTTATGCCGGAAGCGGCGAAAAAAATTGTCCAGGTCAGAAAAATTGTCGGCCCTGAAATTCGCGTTGAAGTTGACGGCGGCATAAACTCTCAAAACACTCCAATTGTAGTTTCATACGGTGCAGATACCATCGTAGCGGGCAATGCGATATTCTCAAAATCCGACCGTGTTGCTGCAATCAACGCCATCCGCAACGCCTGCCGATAATTATCTCTGGAAAGCCGTTCCCATTTTTGGTAGAATTCTTATCACTTTGTGGATGGGACTTATACCGATTATGGCAAAAGAAACAAAATCAAAATGGAACGGCTTCTCGTTAAGGCGGCGAAAAGAGATGCCCGACGGGCTGTGGACGCGGTGTCCAGCGTGTGAGCAGATGCTCTACAAAAGCGCGGTCGAAAATGCCCTCAATGTCTGCCCTGAATGCGACCACCACTTTCGCATCGACGCCGAGACCCGAATCAGATACCTCGCCGATGAAGACTCCTTCCAGGAAGTATTGAGCGATTTGACTACCAACGACCCGCTCGGCTTCAAGTTCAAAGATACAAGCTACAAACAGCGTATCAAGGCTGATGAGAAAAAAAGCAACGCCAAAGAAGCTATGCGAATCGGAAAGGCCTTCATCAAAGGCCGACCGATTATGCTGGCGGTGATGGAGCCGAACTTCCTGATGGGCTCTATGGGTTTTGTGGTCGGTGAAAAACTGTGCGCAGCGGTCGATACGGCAATGGCTGAATCGCTGCCATTAGTAGTGGTCAGCTGCTCCGGCGGAGCAAGGATGCACGAAGGCGTCGTCTCACTGGGGCAAATGGCCAAAACTTCTGCCGCATTAGCCAAATTCGACGAGGCCGGCGGACTTTTCATATCAGTTCTGACCGACCCAACCACCGGCGGCGTTACGGCAAGCTTTGCGATGTTAGGCGACTGCATAATAGCTGAGCCCGGCGCATTGATAGGTTTTGCCGGGCCTCGAACCATCGCCGAAACAATAAAGGTGGAACTGCCGGAAGGATTCCAGACAGCAGAGTTTATGCTCGAACACGGCTTTGTCGATGAGATTATCCACCGAAAAGACCTGCGGAGCGAAATTGCACGACTCATCGACTACTGCAAAAAATGATTTGTGCTGCGCCGTCCACAGGAACAGGCCTTTGACTAACGAAATTTCGCACGAAAAGAAATTTATTCGGTCGGCACAGTTCGCCCTAACCGTCCAGACAGTGCGCCATATACGTCACGATTAAAGGTGGTGTCAAATCCACTGATCCAGTTACCAGTATAGTAGTCCGCGAGCCATTGCGCTTCCGTTCTTACCTCCAGGTTATTGCACTGCTGGCCGCCCGGAAATTTAACTGTCAGCCGGCCACGATATTGATTATACACCCCACCGCTGATTCCATAAGTCCACGCGGTCCGAAGATAACCGCTTTCTTTATCCATCATTTCGATATCCCAATTTCGTGCTACCGTATCCACGGTCGTCTGCCACGCCTTATTACAGTCATTATTCAGGCCTTCACGCACCTCGATGACTTTCCAGCCTGGACTGCCTCTGACGAACGATGAAGGAGCACAACTACAACAAACAGCCAATGCTACCGTTACCGAGACGATTCTCAGGACTCCATATTTTTCCTTCATTGCAACCGCTCCTTTCTTACTCTGCAAAAAAACACCTTGTTATCCCATACGTCCTGGCCAAATGGCTAGGCCATGCCATAGGCATTGTAAACAGTCCCGACCTTTTTGCCAGCAAATAATGCTCCTGATATGCAAAAAATTACCTCCGCTTCTATCAGCGGCTTCCAGCTTACGTCATACCGCGAATGCCGCGAAAATCATCCTTTTACTTGCGGCCCAATATCCGTATAATCTTGTATGGAAGTTTTATTTCGGAGCCGATAATGGGCTATTTCAGAGAAAACATTGAAAAGGCAAAAGGATATGAACCGGGCTTTCAGCCAGCAGAAGCCGACGTGGTGAAACTCAACACCAATGAAAATCCCTATCCGCCTTCACCGGCTGTTATGGATGCAATCCGCAATATATCTGAAGAGCAAATGCATCGATACCCCGGCCCGCAGGGCAATAAGTTCCGCAAGGCAGCCTCAGAGGTGCTCAAAGTCCCCTCAGATTACATAATTTGCTGCAACGGCGGAGATGAGCTGCTGAAAATGGCATTCTGCGCATTCTGCGATGAAGGCCGGGCCGTCGCATACCCTGTTCCTACATATTCACTTTATCCGGTATTAGCAAATCTGCAGAACTGCGAGGCGATTGAAGTTCCTTTCGACAGCGAATTTAATCTGCCGGCCAAATTAGCAGCGACAGGCGCTTCTCTAACTATTGTCTGTAATCCAAATGCGCCGAGCGGGACATTCATACCAAAACAGAAACTCAGCCAGCTCGCAAAGAAACTAAAAGGAGTACTGCTGATTGACGAAGCATACGTCGATTTTGCCCAAGAAAATTGCCTTGAGCTTGTAAAAGATTTCGACAATGTAATCATACTTCGCTCGATGAGCAAAGGCTATTCGCTGGCGGGACTGAGATTCGGTTTCGGCATCGCAAATGAGAACCTGATAAAAGGTTTGATGAAGGTTAAGGACTCTTACAATGTTAATGCTGTCGCAATCGCCGCAGCGACTGCTGCCATACAAGACCAGGACTACTTCAGACAAAACGTAAAAAAAGTAAAAGCTGAACGAGCCAGACTAACCCAGCGGCTAAGAGACTTTGGCCTCGACGTCCCAGACAGCAGCGCAAACTTTGTCCTCGCGAAATGCAAAAACTCCAAAGCGGCTGAAATCTACGAAAAACTGATTGAGCGAAAAATCTACGTAAGATACTTCGATTATCCCAGGCTAAATGATAAACTTAGAATCACCGTTGGAACGAGCGAACAAAATGATAAACTGCTTTCGGCTTTGAAAGAAATTTTAGCAAAGTAAGGACATCGTTATGAAACAAAGGACTGCCAAAATTCAGAGAAAAACCAAAGAAACCGATGTTACGGTCAGGCTTAATCTCGACGGCGTCGGTAAATACGAAATCGACAGCGGTATCGGCTTTTTAGACCATATGCTCACACACCTGAGCAAACACAGCAAAATCAACCTGACGGTAAAGGCCAAAGGCGACCTCGAGACAGACGCACATCACACCGTCGAAGATATAGCGATATGCCTCGGCCAGGCGCTGGTCGAAGCACTCGGCGATAAAAAAGGCATCGCCCGGTACGGGTACAGCTCCGTTCCAATGGAAGAGACAATCGCAAATGTTTCAGTGGACCTGTCCGGCCGGCCGAACTGCATATATAACGTCGATTACCGCACCGACAAAATCGGCGACTTCGACGTCCAGTGCCTCGAAGAAATGGTACGCAGCCTCTCCAATACAGGAAAGTTTAATCTGCATATAAACGTTCCGTACGGGACAAACAGCCATCATATAGCTGAGGCGATTTTCAAAGGTCTCGGCCAGGCACTCGGCGCAGCGGTAAAAATCGTCGGAACCGACATTCCGAGTACAAAGGGTACACTGTGATTGAAGAGCACGACCACGAATATCGAACGGGTATCGGCACTGATATCCACATCGTTGCTGAGGGCAGGAAGCTGATGTTGGGCGGAATCCACATACCAAACGCTGACGGCTTGGCCGGCCACAGCGACGGCGATGTCGCGCTGCACGCAATCATCGACGCACTGCTCGGCGCAGCGGCTATGGGCGATATAGGCTCATTATTTCCTGACACCGACCCGAAATTCAAGGACGCCGACAGCAAGGAACTCTTACGCGACGTAAAGCAGCGAATCGAAGACCAGCGCTGGCAGATTGTCAACATCGACCTGACGATACATGCTGAAGAGCCGAAATTAGGACCACTCAAAATACAAATGAAAAGGACTATTGCGAGCCTTTTAGGAATCGACTTTAACGCTGTCAATGTCAAAGCGAAGACAAACGAAGGACTCGGCGAAATCGGCGCCGGCGAAGCAATCGCCGCAACCGCAATATCGCTGGTAAAAAGAAAACACAAAAGAACGTTGTGAAAATACAAAAAGTTCTCCGCCTACGGCGGATAAAATTGAAGGTGTTTGTTGATGGGACTAAAGCTCTATAACAGCCTGACGAGAAAAAAAGAAGAGTTCAAGCCGCTGAAAAAAGGCAAAGTCGGAATCTACGTTTGCGGGCCGACGGTTTATGGGCACGCACATCTGGGGCACGCTAAGAGTTATGTGAGTTTTGATGTGCTTGTGAGATATCTGCGGTATTTGGGATACGGTGTAACTTATGTGCAGAACATCACCGACGTAGGACATCTGACCGACGACGCTGACGAAGGCGAAGACAAGATTGCAAAGGCGGCAGCAAAAGAAAAAAAGCATCCGATGGCACTGGCTGAGTTTTATAGCCGCAGCTATTTCGAAGATATGGACGCATTGAACTGTGTTCGGCCTGATATAAGCCCACGGGCAAGCGGGCATATCGTTGAGCAGATAGAGCTTGTCAAAAAACTTCTGGATAAGGGCTGCGCGTACGAGGTCAACGGCTCGGTATATTTCGACATTTCCAAATTCAAAGATTACGGGAAACTATCGGGCAGAAACATCGAAGAAATGCAGGCAGGCGCCCGCGTGGAAGTATCGCCGGATAAAAAACATCCGGCGGATTTTGCACTTTGGAAAAAGGCTGAGCCCAATCACATTATGCAATGGCCGAGCCCGTGGGGGATGGGATTCCCCGGCTGGCACTTGGAGTGCTCGGTTATGAGCACAAAGTATTTGGGGCAGCCATTTGATATCCACGGCGGCGGAATCGAGAACCAGTTCCCGCACCACGAATGCGAAATCGCACAGGCTGAAGCGGCAAACGACACCCAGTTCGTTCGATACTGGCTGCACAACAATATGATTACTGTCGACGGCCAGAAAATGGGCAAAAGTTTGAATAACTTCATCACGCTAAAGCAGGTCTTCGCGGATTCGCCTGAGCCCAAGCACGAGAGGTTGAACCGAAAATATGACCCACTTGCGGTGCGGCAACTGATTCTCAACAGCCATTACCGAAGCCCTATTGATTTTTCCGATGCCGCACTTTTCGCTGCTCAAAGCGGATACGAAAAGTTAACAGGGGCAGTTTTAAATGTCAGAATGCGATGGAACGACGCCCCTTCTGGTCCACTTGATGAAAAGATTGCAGAAAGTCTATCTGGCTTTAAGAAAAAATTTGAGGAGGCAATGAATGATGATTTAAACACTTCAGTTGCGCTTTCAGTTTTGTTTGACTTAGCACAGTTGGCAAACATTTTGCTCGAAAATACCAATACAACAAAACAGACGCTTGATGAAGTTGATAAGATGTTCAGAAAACTCGGCGGAGATTGTTTAGGAATAGTAAAAGAACATTATGGTCGAATTGTAATAGATATTAGAACGGAACGCAAACTTCTTGAGATTTTGTTAAAAATACGAAAAGATGCACGTAAAAAAGAAGATTTTGCAACTTCAGATGATATTCGAAAATCACTAAATGAGTTAAAAATTAACATCGCTGATAATCCGGATGGTTCAACTACTTGCACCTATGACAGGATGGGGATTAAAATTTATCTTAAGAAATTTTAAATGAAAATTCTTGGTATAGACCCGGGTTTGCAGACCTGTGGATACGCCTGTGTGGAAGCGGACGGCGACAGGTATAAGCTGATTGAAGCAGGTGTTTTCAGGACCGACGGCAGTTTAGCGATTGAGGCGAGGTTAAACAGCGTTGCGGAAGATACAGATTCGCTGCTGGGAAAGTTTAAGCCCGATGTTGTGGCAGTGGAGGAGTTGTACTCTCACTACGCACATCCCAAAACCGCGATATTGATGGGACACGCGAGAGGTGTTATATTACAAAAGTGTGCGCAGGCCGGCATCAAAGTTAAAAGCTTTAGCGCAACGCGGATAAAAAAATCCCTTACCGGTAATGGCCAAGCATCGAAGGAGCAGGTGCAAAGGACCGTTCAAACCCTTCTGTCGCTGCGCCAGGTACCGGAGCCGGACGACGTCGCTGACGCGGTAGCTGCTGCGCTGTGCTGCGCAAACTCTGCAAAGGTGGAGACAGTGGGTCAAAGTCCATAACCCCCACGCTTTCTTGCGAAAGCAAGAGTAGGGGCTAAGCGAATATGATTGCGAAGATTGAAGGAAAACTCGTTAAGCTTGATTCCGATACGGCGCTGGTGCAGGTGGGTAACATCAGCTACGAAGTGATGCTGCCGAGCTACTGCGTGAATGCGCTGGCAGGTAAAATCGGCTCCGACATTGTTCTATGCACGATGGAATACTACGAAGGCTCTTTAGGCGGCGGAAATCTCATCCCGAGAATCGTTGGTTTCCTGAGCAACACTGAGCGGGACTTTTTCGAGAAGTTCACCAGCGTAAAGGGCATCGGAATCCGCAAGGGGCTGCGCTCGCTGAGTATGCCGATAACCAGCATCGCCTCGGCGATTGAAACGGGCGATGACAAAATGCTGATGGCGCTGGACGGTATCGGCAAAAGAACAGCCCAGCAGATTATCGCTGAATTGAAGGGCAAATTGGGCAGCTTCACAATAGGCGTCGAGCAGGCAGCGGCGAAAGCGGCGTTTAAGCCCTTCCAGGCGGAAACACTGGAGATTCTTATCGCCTGGGGCGAGAGGAGAAATGAGGCGATTGAGCTGGTTGAGCTTGCGTGCAGGAAACATCCTGATGTAAAGTCGGCAGAAGAACTTGTGCCGCTGGTGTACCGGTTAAAACAGGGTATAGAAGTCTAAAATAGTTGGTAGTTCGCGGTTGCCAGTTCAGAGACTACGAACTACGAACAATGAACTATGAACTAAGCTATGGCAATAAGCAGAGTTATAAGCAGACAGTCAATTAACGAGGCGGAAGAAGGCTTCAACGTTTCGCTTCGCCCGAAGCACCTGCGAGAGTGCGTCGGCCAGCAAAAGGTAATAGACAAGCTCAAAATTGCGATTGAGGCCGCCAAGAGAAGGAATGAGCCGTTGGAACATATCCTGTTTTACGGGCCGCCCGGCCTGGGCAAAACGACACTGGCCAATGTAGTTGCCAACGAAATGGACGCAAATATACGCTGCACGTCGGGGCCGGCGCTGACTAAACAGGGTGACCTGATGGGGCTTTTAAGCAATATCGGCACGGGCGAAATATTATTCATTGATGAGGTACATCGTTTAAGCACTCCGGTAGAAGAATTTCTATATCCTGCGATGGAGGAGTTCAGGGTCGACTTCACCGTTGACAGCGGCCTGCACGCAAAGACCATAAACTTTCCGCTCAAGCGCTTCACTTTAATCGGCGCAACAACGCGTGCCGGCCTATTAAGCGCGCCACTTCGCGGAAGATTTGGGATGCTCTACCATCTGGATTTCTACAACCCCGATGAGCTTACCGCAATCATCAAACGCTCAGCCGACCTTCTGCAGCTGCGGTGTGCTGACGGCACTTTAGAACTGATTGCAAGTCGCAGCCGCGGGACGCCGCGAGTAGCAAATCGACTCCTAAAACGCGTCCGTGACTACGCACAGGTAAAAGGCACCGGTGTCCTCAATACCGAAATCGTCGAAAACGCCCTGAAGATGGAACAAATCGACCCACTCGGCTTAGACGAACTGGATAGAGCTTTCCTGCGGGCGCTGGCTAATGTTTACGAGGGCGGCCCAGCAGGCATCGACGCCCTCGCCGCCACACTCGGCGAAGAAAGAGACACGCTCGAAGATGTGGTCGAGCCTTATCTTCTGCAGAGAGGTTTTGTCCGGCGGACAAAACGAGGACGGGAAATCACAGCTAAAGCCTGCAAACATTTAGACCTGAAATACCACAAAAAGAAAGAAACCGCCGCCGACCAACCCGAACTCTTCGAGCAGCAAGAACCGTAGGCAACGTCATTGCGAGGCCGAAGGCCGTGGAAATCTCAATCCTCAATCCCAAATCGAAAATGACCTTGTCATCCTGAGCAAGGCCGAAGGCCGAGTCGAAGGATCCATCCGCCTTTGTCAATACCAAATCCCAAAGAAAATGGGATGGGAAGGGAACATCATACAGCCGAGACCCGCTAAAGGCTGAGGAGATTGGTTTGAGATACCCCAAAAAGATCGAACCTTTTTATTATGCAAAAGAAGGTGAACCTCAAGAGGCAGCGCAGGCCCTATTCTTAACAGAGTTAACGGATAACATATTTAATTACGATCAAAACCAATCCGACTAGGAGAACTAAAATGAGTGGATAAATTACAAATGGGCCTAAAAAGGTAACCGAACCAAGTGCTATAAGGAAAAAGATAAACCAAATTTTTCCCATCAAAGAGTTTCTTGTTATATACCAGAAGAAAGCGATTATTCCAATAACCTCTAACATTTTTTTCACTAAATAAATCTTTTTTTGATTCTTTGTAATTTTTCACTTTTCAATACTTTTGTGTCTAAATGGTCGCTATCCCTTTAACCTTGCCCACTCCTCATGGTTGTCGCGGCCTGGGATTGAACTATTTAGGGGAGGTGCCTCTCCATAGTTGGTAACATATTCTTTAATAAGACGGTTTTCCAATAATTCTGCTTGCCCCTTGTCCTCAACAACGCTGTAGCAGTAAGCAAGAACCGGATCAGGAAACCTCTGCCGCAACCTTGTATATTGCATAAGCCTAAACCATAATATTCCCGCTGAATGCCCTGTAGCGTTTTTGAACTGAGAGCGTCTTTTCTCCATTTGTGTCGTTTCTCCAATGGTTAAGATACCCTCCTTGTCTTCTCCTAGAAACCTTGGTATCACAATGGGTTCAAATGATTCAAGACTTTTTAATAGTGCAATTTTATATACTGCCGCGTTCCGATGACTACATTTCTCCTCGATTGGTCTCCAATGTGTCCATTTCATGATTTACTGCCCTCAATCAAATATTTTATTACGCTTGTTTTTGCAGTCAATTTGCTTCATATGGGATTTCCCATATTAAACGCTCGGCTACACAATCAAGCCTTCCAATTCTGCAATAATATCAAAATCTTCCTCAGATTACAATAATCCAAAGTATTTTTCACGAATTTTACTGCTTCATCTGCCAAAATCCAAAATATTGGCCTTAAAGCCGCAAAGTAAAATTCACTGTCCTTAACAGTTTGCTGCTCGGCCTCAGTGTGGTGATATTAAGAAGGCGTAAAAAATAAGAAACTTTGTATTTCGGTCATTCGAATTTGTCCGCCGCAGGCACACCAAAAAAAGTGGGAGAGCCTCAAAGGCTCTCCCTAAAATTCCGCCTACGGCGGATAAATCTGTGGCTCTTTCCTTTACTCTGTTAGCTATCTCCTGCTATGCCAGGATTTCGCTCTGACCTGTGCGCAGTTTTGTGAAATCGGCACTACAAGTTCAAACTAATCATAGCCGTGTTGGCCATTTTTCAGAGCCACCCAATTTTTTCATCCGCCGCAGGCGGACAAGTCTGTTATCAGGCGTATCGGCTGCTCGCTTTACAAATCTTAATTTTTTATCGAGCCCCTTCTCCCGTAAGGGATGGCCAAGCCCACTATTATCCCGGTGGGTAATCGGAAGAGATTATTGATTATCGGATACTGATAGCGTATAGTGCACAAGGAGGAAATTAAAAGGCGATTAAGCAGATTCGGGGTTTGCAGATGAATGTACTACTAATAGGCAACGGCGGCAGAGAACATGCGATAGCTTGGAAAGTGCAGCAATCGAAAACCTTAGGTAAACTTTACATAGCACCGGGTAATGCCGGCACAGCAGCCTGCGGAGAAAATATACCTATCGGCGTAAATGATATAGACAAATTAGTTAAGTTCGCCAGAGACAATAAAGTGGAGCTTGTGATAGTAGGGCCTGAAGACCCGCTTGCTGCGGGGGCAGTTGATGTGTTCGAGGCCGCCGGCATAAAGGCGTTTGGGCCGAGCGGCGGTGCGGCACAATTAGAGGCGGATAAGGCCTTTGCGAAGCAATTGATGCGGTCGGTTTCGATGTCCACCGCAGAGGGCAGAATTTTCGACAGGTTCAGCGACGCCAAGGCATATATCGCAAGCAGAGATGAAGCGGTGGTGATAAAGGCGGCCGGCCTTGCGAAAGGTAAAGGCGTTTACGTGTGCGATGACCCTGCGGACGGAATTCTGATTGCTGAGAAGATAATGTGCGAAAAGATATTCGGCGCCGCGGGAGAAAAAATCATCGTCGAGGATAAACTGCTGGGTGAAGAGGCCTCGATACTGGCATTCGTGGATGGCCGAAATATCTATGTGATGGAATCTTCGCAGGACCACAAACCCATAGGCGACGGCGACACAGGACCAAACACCGGAGGGATGGGTGCTTACAGTCCGGCACCAGTGGTTACCGACGAATTGATGAACCAGATAACGCGAGAAATTCTTGTGCCGGTGGTTGACGGAATGAATCGCAACGGCACAACCTATAAGGGCGTTCTGTACGCAGGGCTTATGATTACAGCCGGCGGGCCGAGGGTGCTGGAATTCAACGTTCGGTTCGGCGACCCCGAAACACAGCCGATTCTGATGCGGCTGAAAAGCGACCTGCTCGAAGTTTGTCTTGCGGTGTGCGAGGGCAGGCTCGATGAGGTTACACTCGAATGGGACGAACGGCCGGCGGTTTGCGTTGTGATGGCGTCGGGCGGATATCCAGGCGATTACGAAAAGGGTAAAAAGATAACGGGCTTAGATGAGGCCGGCCGTCTTGAAGACGTTGTGGTATTTCATGCCGGCACCGCCAGCAAAAACGGAAATATAGTAACCGACGGCGGCAGAGTGCTGGGGGTAACGGCACTGGGACAGACCATCAGGGAAGCGAAGTCGAGGGCATACGAAGCTGTTGACAAGATAAAGTTTGAGGGAGCATATTTCCGCCGTGATATTGCCGACAAGGCGATAAAAAAGTTGAAAAACTTAAAACTAAAAACCTGAAAGTGCGTGGCGTTCAGGAGCATACCAACGCGGGACGGAGCATCAAATAGATGCTTAAAAGCTGGCGTGAATATGTCAGGGGTGCAGGGGGGCGGAAAATTCTTCCTGGCCGACTGCCGGAATTTGTGATTCTGGCTGTGCTGCTGTTTCTGCTTTTTATCTTTGGCGGCCGAGCTCTAAAACGCATAGCGATTGCGCAAATTGCTGAGTTGACCAATACAAAAATCAGGACCCGGTCGGTTAATTTTAGTATCAATGGTTCTGTGGTCATCGAGGGACTCGAAGTGCGACCCCACCGCAAGTCTAAATATGACGATACAATTATCAAAGCCAAAACGGTGTACGCGCGTTTCGGGATAGGCAGTCTGCTGCTGCTGCGGCCTCAGCTAAAAAAGATAAGCGTTAAAGATTTCGTCTTCAACGCACAGCACAACACAGACAGCGACGAGTGGAACTTGACGGGTATGAAAATCAGGCCTCCAAGAGGCGGGGCCGGGAAAATACCCCTGATTCGTCTCAAGAGGGGCATAGTAAAATACAGTAAAATCTCCGGCGGGGAGGAAAAGGTAATAGCGGCGGTTCCGCTTGATGTTAAAGTCGGACCCGCAGAAGAAAAAGATGCGGATTACAGCTTTGAGATAACAACGGCTGAGTGGGCGCACCTGTACAAAAGCAAACTTGAGGGGACATGGAAGCCGGGCAGAATTACAATCGCCGGCGGGATTTCGTCAGCAGATGTTCCCGGATTCGAAAGATTCTGGTCCGTATATTCATTAGCGGCTGACCTGCGGTACGACCGCAACAATGACTACTCAATGAAACTTCGGATAAAAGACATGGTGGGCGAGCAAAGAGTCAGCAGCGAAACAGCGGCAGCCGACAGCAACGAGTTTCTGCAAAAATTCGGGGCTCTCGCCAGTCTGCAGTGGTTTTTTGACAGATACAGGCCCTGCGGTCGGATTGATGTCGAACTCGAAGCACAGGGCAACTTTGGGCGCTTGAGTGAAATCCAACTGGTAGGACAGCTTTACTGCAAGGATGTTTCAATTAACAACCGCGGATTCCCATATCTTATTGAGCATCTGCAAGGCCGAATAGATTTTACCGAAAACAGTGTGCTGCTGAACGACCTGAGGGGCCGACATCAAGACGTCGAGCTGGCCATTAAGGGGCAGTCCGACGGTTTTGAGGCCGGGTCGAAATATCAGATACAAATTGCAAGCGACAATATGGCGTTGGACAATGATTTGTACGACGCGCTGAGCGCACAACAAAAAGAGCACTGGCAGGTTTTTTCCCCGAGCGGCGTTGCGGCGATAGATTACAGTCAGTGGCGGCAACCCGGAACGAAAAGCAGATACATCCTCGCAGTCAAACTGCTTGATGTGGAGGCTACATGCCGGCACTTTCCTTATCCTTTAAGAAATCTCAGAGGTGAACTGCTGTTCGACCATAACAATATAACGGTCTCGGGACTGGTTTCCGAAGTCAACGATTGCAAAATAAGCATGGAGGGCAGGGTGATAGCTTATGATACAAACCAGCCGAAGTACAATATCATAGTAGAGGCGCAGAACGTCCCGCTGGATTCGGCTCTGGTGGAGGCACTGCCGGCAGCACAAAAGCAATTCTGCCGTCAGTTTAAGACAGCCGGGCTGGCAGATGGAGAGATTAAGATTTCTACTAAAGAAGAAGGGCTGACTGATTTTACGGCTGACGTATTTTTCAAAAAAGCTTCTTTGGGTGTTCCGGTTTCATGGGCCCAGTCTGACACCGAGCGAAAAGAAACGGCAGCCGGTGCGCTGGTTGTTCGCGACATATCCGGAAGTGCGGTTTTTACGCCGGACCTGATAGAGATTAAAGACTTCAAGGGATGGTACAAAGAAGGCCAAATCTCCTTGGCAGGCCGAGTCTGGCCCGGTGAGACAGCGGAACAAACACGTCTGCAGTTGTTACTGAATGCGGAGCAGACACAGCTGAGCGAAGAACTGTTCGGTCTGTTTCCTGAGCCGATACGAAAAGCCATAAGCGCACTACAGCCGCAGGGACAGATAAGTTACACCGTCGAGATGGACAAGACCGACAACAGAGACCAATCCGCTTACAAAGTAAACGTGAATCTTCTGGGCGGCAGTGTAAATTTTGAGCCGTTTCCATATCCAGTAAGAGATGTGAAGGGCAAATTAATATTAAGAAAAAGCCGCGACACAATCGGAATAACTTTGCAGGATATTACAGCGGTCGGCGCCGACAATGTTCAGGTAACTCCTGGCGCATCGGCTATAAAGATAAACGGACAAGTAGATTTTGCAGATAATGCCTTCAGCAACGGCTGGTTTTCTATCCTGGCCAACGACGTTTTCTTAGACGAACGACTAAGTGCGGCGCTTCCTGATGAAATCCAACAGCTCTACAGGGGGCTGTCGCCTACCGGCCGATTCGACCTGGAGGCAGAAAACATAAACGTTTTCAACGCCGACGACGGCAGAAAATATCTTGATTTTGCGGGGACAATCAGACTCAGAGACTGCAGTTTCGGCAACTCCGGCACCGTAATGGGGTTAGACGGAGTGGTAACGGCAAAAGGCCTGTACAAAAGCGGCGAAGGCTTCTGCGATGGACAGGCTTCTGTAACGGCAGAAAAACTGAAGATTAAAGGCAAATCTTTAAGCCGACTGTGGGCGGATATCGGCTACGACCACAACAGGCGCAGCTGGTCAACGAGAAATCTGACTGCCGACTGCTATGATGGCAAACTGGCAGGTAAGTTCGAAATGAGCCAGCGGGACGACGGGGCCCTGGAGTATGTGATGGAAATGGGCTTCGAAGATATTAACCTCAGACAATTTCTTCTGGCGCGTGCTGAAGACGCAGAGGCAAGTAATAGCAGCACTACGACGGGAATAATGGATGGGGCGCTGAGTGTCCGTGGAGAGGTTGGCGACAATAACCGGCGCGTAGGCAGATGTACACTTCGAATAACCGATATGAAAATCGGCAGAGCCTCACCGCTGGCGAAACCACTGGATGCATTGAAACTGACCGAGCCGAGAGATTTTGTTTTCGAGCAGATGGTGATTGATTCTTATATTAAACGCAACCGGCTGTTTTTTGAGCAGTTTGACTTATCCGGCCGAACAGTTGCTTTTAACGGCTCAGGCTGGATGGACCTGGGTAACCAAAGTTTAGACCTGACTCTGACGGCCCGCGGCCGGCGGCTTGCAGGCACTGAGCCTTCGATTTGGCAGTCGCTGACCGAAGGGCTCGGCCGTGCTGTTGTACGAATGGAGGTTACGGGAAATGTTCACGACCCTGTAGTAAAAACCAGAACACTGCCGGTCATAAAAGATACACTGGGGATTCTTGGCACACCGTCCCATCGATGATGGGCGGGGCGGGTCAAACTGAAAGGGGTATAATCTTTGGATTAAGATGAAATAGTAGCAACAGCCCCGCACCAATTGAACCCGAATCGATACTACTATCCTCATTCACGGCAGTATCTTTTGCCGAAGGACAATTGGTGCGGGGCAAAGGATTGGACTCATAAATGAAAAATACAATGCTTGCAAAGGCCAGGAGAACGCTTACCTCGGTGCTGCCTGTCTCAAAGGATAGACGAGGGGCGTGTATCGGTTGCGGCGAGTGTTGTAAGCTGCCGATAAAATGCCCTTTCCTGAGATACAAAGCGGACGGCAGCAGCTATTGTCTGGCCTACAGGTTCCGTCCTTTGAATTGCAGGAAATATCCACGAACGAAATCTGAATTCCTTACAGCGGATATGTGCGGGTTTAGATTTGAAGAGAAGCCGGAGACATCTGTCAGGTAGGGACTCGGGCAGAGGTAGTGACATTCAAGGCGGGGGGACAATTTTGTTAAGGTTGTTGTCTTAGCCAGGCGGTGAATTTTGCCAGGCCGGCCTGGATGGTTGTCGAAGGCCTATAGCCGAGCTCTTTAGCAGCTTTTGTTATGTCGGCGTACGTACATTCAACATCGCCGGGCTGAGGGGGCAGATATTTTTTGACAGCTTTTTTTCCGAGCGCCTTTTCGATTTCAACGACCAAGTCATTGACACTCACGGGTCTTGATTCGCCGAGGTTATAGATACTAAATCCGTGACCCGTGACTCGTGGCCCGTGACCCGAGTGACGAGCGACGAGTTGTTTGATTGCTGCGACTGT
>Ga0315293_10000954_pt1 | contig 27641 bp, 23 predicted proteins | sample YL17G13_20_MG_FD_203071 | JGI IMG/M metagenome (GOLD analysis project Ga0315293, IMG submission 203071) | Sediment microbial communities from Yellowstone Lake, YNP, Wyoming, USA - YL17G13_20 | ecosystem: Environmental > Aquatic > Freshwater > Lake > Sediment | place: USA: Wyoming | collected...
CCCCAAAGATCCGCCGACTCCCGGGCGTCCCGATAGACCCGGGCCGGGATGTCCGTGCGCAGCTTTTCCCGCATCCGCTGCCAGGCCGTTGTTTCCGTCTGGACGGGGGTGCCAGGGATGATCGGACTGGCCGCGGCGTAACCCATATTCCAGACGACGTTGTTCCCCATGGCCGGTCCCGCCCCGACATACCGCCACAGGATGTCTTCGTACCCGTCCCGGTTGAAGTCCACCTTGCTCTCATGCACCTTGGCCACAAAGGCATCACCACCGCCATTGTGCGAGATGTCCAAGGCTCCCGTGGTCAGCGGAAAGCTCGTTTGCGTCGACGTCGTGAGGCCGGTGACATAAGCGTTGCCCTCGCCGTCCAGGGCGATGCCCGTCCCAAGATCACCTCCGGTGCCTCCGATGTAACCGCAGTAGGGAAGCCCTATTCCGTCCGGCCTGATCTTCGCTACAAACGCTTCCCAGTTCCCTTTATAGGTTAAAACCGGGCCGTTCGCTACCGGGAATGTGGCTTGGTTGGAAAAGGTGTAGCCCGAGACATAAGCGTTCCGCTTGCTATCCAGAGCGATGCCCGAAGCAGTATCAGCCGAGGAGCCTCCAATATAACCGCAATAGATGAGAGAAGTACCTAAGCCATTCACTTTAGCGACAAAAGCATCAATATTTCCATTATGGGTCGTATCAAACGAACCGGCCACCACCGGGAAACTAGCCTGGGTGGAGGCGGTATTGCCGCAGACATAGGCCTGCCAGCCACTATCGACCGCAATGGACAGGCCTATGTCGGCACCCGTTCCCCCGATATAGATACAGTAATAATAGCTCGCCAAATTTGAATAGAGCTCGGCTACAAAAACATCTCCACTTCCCGCATAGTTCGGCCCGGTTGTTCGGGGAAACGTCGTCTGGTCGGAACTCGTCCCTCCGGTGATATAAACAAAATTAGAAGAATCAAGAGCGATAGCGTTCCCATTATCGTCGGCGGCGCCACCAACATACCTGCAGGCGTAAATCGCAGTTCCTGCCGCATTGACTCTTGCGACAAACGCATCGTACCCCCCCGCCAAATCGTTTAAATTGCTGGGGAATTGTTGCGCTAGGCTCGAATTGGTCGATCCGACGACATAGGCATTTCCAGCCCCGTCTACACGAATGCCCATACCATGGTCGATGTTAGTGCCTCCGATATACCCGCAGTAGAGAAGGCTCGTTCCCGAGGCGTTGACCTTGGCCACGAAGGCATCACCATTGCCCCGATAAATCGAAGACGGCCCCGCGGTAAACGGAAAATGCTGCGTCCCCGAGTCGGAGTTGGTATCGCCTGTGATATAAGCGTTCCCGGACCCATCCACCGCGATCCCGCGGCCCAAGTCGCTTTGTGTGCCTCCGATATACCCGCAATAAACGAAGGCCGTCCCCGCGGCGTTGATCTTAGCCACAAAGGCATCATTATCGGCTTGATAGAGGATCGAAGGCCCGACCGCAACCGGAAACGTGGCCTGCGTCGAAGTCGTAGCGCCCGTAATATAAATGTTCCCGGACGCGTCTACGGCTATGCTGAATCCAGAATCATCCCCGCTGCCGCCGAGATAGGAACAATACACGATCAAGGCTGGGTCGAGGACCAGAGGCAGGCTCGGATCGTACTCTCCCACTTCGAAACCGTAGGCCTGCGCCTCCTCTTTCGCTTCGAGCCTGTACTTGATCGCAACGTCCGTCCGCTTCCCGTTTCTCTCCTGATAGGCCACGGGCTTCGCGTCCTTGAACCCGCCATTGGGCGTCCCCACCTCCAACTCTCCGCTCTCGTTCACTTTCAGGCTCGATACGCCTCGGTAGAGCAGCCCGATCCTCGACGAGTCCGCCCCGGGCTTCACCACGAACTCGTACTTAAGCTGATTCGATGTCCCGGAATAGGCCAAATCGATCCCCGGCCAGAGGTTCTTGTAGATAACCCGGCTATAGGTCGGGATCCCCGTCTTCCAGTCCTCCGGCTTGCCCTGGAAATAGGAGATCACGCCGCCCGCTTTCTCCCCCGCCGTGGGTCGGACTCCCGGGTTCGCCCCGACGAAATCCAGCTTGACGACATATTGTTCCAATTCCGGACTCGCTTCGGAGGTTGGTCTCCCTTGGGTCCCTTGAAAGGGTTTCCGCGGCTCGGGCTTAGTGAAGACGAATGTCACCCCATCGGTCGTGAAGTAGAGGGATTGGTCCCGCCCCTTAACAGAGAAGACGACCCGGCCGTCCATTTGCCCCTTGTTGGCAATGAAAGACAGCGGCATCCGGCCGTATTCGATGTTCGCCTTGACCGCCGCAGGTCCGAGCGGCGGAGCGGCCGTCTCAGGCCGGACGTCCTGGGTCCGGCTCGTAACCCCGGCGAGAATCAAGGCCGACATCCCCAAGCCAATAATCAAGATGGTTTTTCTCATCGGTACCTCCTTTAAATGAAGATCTTGATCCAAGATATATGCCGAAGAGATTTTCTTGTCAATGGAAATAAGAAAGCTGTATAAAACGGATAGGCGCCAGGGCGATACGAATGATTATTTTTCGTTATTCTCGCGATGATCTTCACGATGCGGATGAAAAATATTTACTATAAGAGCAGTTCGTTATTCGTGCCGTTGGTTAAAAAAACACCCCGCGGACCTCTCGAGAATTCATCGATTTCTCGAGGCCGCTTCGTATCGTTAAGATTGGATCATGGCCTTGGCCGCACGGAAAATGTCCGCGGCGGCCGGGTAGTAGGCTTTCTCGAGGGAAGAGCTGGCGGGAGCCGGGACATCGGGAAGGGTAACGCGGACGGGGGCGGCTTTAAGGTCGAGATGGCAGTGTTCGACGGCGAGGGCCAGAACTTCGGCGGCGAAGCCGCCCGTCCGCCATCCTCCGTCGGCAACGACGAGGCGGCCGGTCTTGCGAACGGAATTGAGGAGGAGCTGCTGATCGAGGGGCTTTATGGTGCGGACATCGATGAGTTCAGCTTCGATGCCTTCACCGGCAAGCGCTTCAGCGGCCTGGGCGGCCTCGTGGGCCATATAAGATACGGCGGCGATCGTCAGATCCTTGCCTTGGCGGCGGATGGCGCCCCGGCCGATGGGCACCTCGTAGATCTCCTCGGGAACATCGTCCTCGAGGCGATAGAGCCAGCGGTCGTCCATAAAGATCACGGGATTTTCGTCGCGGATCGAGGCGACGAGAAGTCCCTTTGCGTCGTAGGGCGTCGCAGGCATGACGACCTTAAGGCCGGGGATGTGGGCGAAGAGAGCATGGAGAGACTGAGAGTGCTGAGCGCCCTGTTCACCACCGCGGTTGACGACCGTCCAGATTACGACCGGGACCGAGGCAGTGCCGCCACACATATAATGCCAGTTGGCCGCCTCATTGATGATCGGGTCGAGGGCATAGACGAGAAAGTCCACTCGGGGATGGACGACAATCGGCCTCATTCCGGCGAGTGCGGCGCCGACCGCGCTCCCGGTGACGGCGTTCTCGGAGACCGGAGTATCGATGATGCGGGCCGGTCCGAATCGTTCAAGCAGGTTCTGGCAGGTGTTGCCCACATACCAAGGACTCTTGACGCCCTGGCCCAAGAGAAAGACAGACCCATCAGCGGCCATCGACTGGTGCAGGGCTTCGTTGATGGCCAGACTGAATGAGAGTTTCCTAGGTTTTGAAGACATGGGCAGTCACCTCGTCTGGCTCCGGCCGCGGACTTCGGCGGGCAAACTCATTGGCCTCCGTGACCTCGCGGTCGATGGCGGCCCGGATCTTGGCCAGGCCGTCCCGTGAGGCGGCTTTCTTGGCAAGAAGGAGGCGCTCGAACCGAACGATAGGGTCCTTCTTCCGCCAGCGTTCGATCTCTGCGAGCGGGCGGATGTCCGTATAAGAGCCCTGGATATTATCGTCCGGACCGACATGGCCCCGCTGTCGATAGGTCAGGCATTCGAGGAAGACCGGGCCCTTGCCGGAGCGGCATCTGTTGACCGCCCAGGTGGCCGCACGGAAGACGTCAAGCACGTTGTTGCCGTCAAGGCGGCGGGCCGCGATGCCGAAGGGCGCGGCGATCTTGTAGATCGGCTTGTTCGGCCGACATTCTCGGATAGGCAGGTGAGTCGAATAGAGGTTGTTTTCACAGACGAAAATGACGGGAAGACTGCGAAGGGCGGCAAAATTCAGGGATTCGTAGAGCACCCCTTCGCCGGTCGCGCCGTCGCCGAAGAAGGCGACCGCCACGCGTCTGTCGCGACGAATGGATGCGGCCAAGGCCGCTCCTACGGCGAGCGAGATCGTGCCGGCGACGATAGGCGCCGTGCCTAAAACGCCGACCTCCGCGGCGATGAGGTGCATCGAGCCGCCACGGCCGCCCGCACAGCCGGCCGCCCGGCAATAGATCTCGGCGACCATTTTTTGCAGTGAGCCTCCTTTGGCCAGGTAGTGACCGTGGGAGCGATGCGTGCCGAAGATGTAGTCTTTGCGCTTGAGCGCGATGGAGATGCCCGTGGCGACCGCTTCTTCTCCCGAATAAAGGTGGCAGGGCGTGCGGATTTCGCCGCTCCGAATGGCTTCGACCAGGCTCTCTTCGCACAGCCGGATGCGGAGCATGGTTCTGTAAAGGCGGAGGAGCAAGGTCCGGTTGATAATCATGGCTCCGTATTTTGTCCTAATTCGAGAAGAGATTCAAGTTGAACGAATTTTTGCGGATTCTGCTGTGAGGGTCGGATGATGCGATCCCGGTTCGGTGGAATGGGACATCATCCGAGGGCGATGAGTTTATTCATCGTCAAAATGATGATTTTGAGGTCGGTCAAGAACGAGCGTTCGTGGACGTATTTGATCTGGAGGCGAATCTTCTCGGGCCGTATTTTCTCCATATAGGTTCTCTCCGGATCGGGCGAACCGGCCAGGAGCGCGCCCTCGTCTGAGTTCCAGAGCGAAGCCCAGTCGGTGATCCCGGGCTTTACGGTCAGAATAGACCGCTCTTCGGGTGTGAACAGATCCACATAGTGCTTGACCTCGGGACGCGGGCCGACGAAACTCATCTCACCCCGTAAGACATTGAGGAACTGCGGCAGCTCGTCAAGCTTGAGCTTTCGGATGAGTTTGCCGGTTTGGGTAATCCGTGGATCGTCGTCCGCCGTTGAGGGGCCGCCGATTTTTTCGGCATTCACGACCATCGTCCGGAACTTGAATATTTTGAACGGCCGGGCGTCTTTGCCGATGCGCAAGCCGCGGTAGAACACCGGCCCGCCGTCCTCGCGCTTGATCCGAACCGCCAGGTACAGGAGGAAGGGCGCGGCCAGCGCCAGGCCCATGATCGAAAACACGATGTCGAAGCTGCGCTTAACCATGACCTTTTAGAGATGCTGTCCGCCCGATGCCGGCGGCGTGGGGCTGCCCGATTTCTTCGCAACGAAATAGATGATCTTATAATCAGGGCACGGCTTGTCCGCGGGAATCGGGACAGGCGGTTCGTATGGGGCCATGTCCTCGGTTACGGCGGCGGGAAGGGGCGCGAGCTGGCCGATGAAGATCCTTTTAAAATAGGCCCGCATTTTGAGACTTCCGGGTATCAAATTGAAGTTCAAAGCTATGTGCTTGAGCTTAGTAACGATCGCGTTCTTAAGGCCGCTCTGTTCGATCTTGAATCCGCCATAGACGGATACCTTGGGGAAGTCCTGGGCGAGGAGTTCCGTCATCTCCGGCACGGAGAAATACCGGTGGATGAAGGGCGAGGGATGGAAATCCGGCCAATCCTTGTTCACCGAGCCGATGATGAGCTGACCGCCGGACCGCAGAACACGGGCAGCCTCGCCGATAAAACGGGCTGGCTCGCGGAGATAATAAACGGCCTCGAGGAGTAGAACGAGGTCAAAGCACGCATCGGAGAAGCAGAGCTCATGCGCATCTATCCGGACGAGCAGGATTTGAGCGCATCCTTTTCTTGCCGCCGAGATATTCACCTCGTCGATGTCCGCGCCGACGACGCTTCGCGCGCCCCGCGCTAGGTAGCCCAGACCGATTCCGCTCCCGCAGGCGGACTCAAGAATGTCTCCTCCGGCGGCCTGCTCTCGGCAAAATCTGTACCGCTGAAAAATCCTGGCGGCTTGCTCGGCAGTGGCTTTAAGCCCGGGGGCCTCCGTGATCGTCGAGTATTCGGGCAGGTTGCTCAATCGATTCGACACAGTCCTCTCAAAGATTATTAGGTGCCTAATCGTTCGCTGAAAGGCAACAAAAATCCATCGCAATACTAGCATAAAGGTCCGAATTTTCCAATTTAGTTACGATGTAGCGGGCAAGATCGACCGCATCTTTCTAATAGTCTTGGAGAGAAGGAGATCTGCTCCCGTTTGGATCGGCCGGACGTTCATGGATTTGGAGGGTCCCTTTTTCTTTGATCCATCAAACCAAGCGATATTATGTTTTTTGTTTTAGCTCCATCCATTTGAATATTTCACTTTTGGCGTGCTATATTTAGCAAGGAGAGGCCTTATCAGAGATGACCATCGTGTTGCCGTGACATATTTTGATCGTTCCCGAATCGAGCGAGGTTGATGTACGATATCTGCGGCTTATGAGATGTTGCGTGTGTTAAAATTCGCCTGAAGCTTGAGAGGAATTCACAGGAGGATATACAATGAACTTTCTTCAGATCGGATTGGGCTCGATGGGAAAACGAAGGATCAGATGTCTGAAGAAACTAGGCTATGAAAATATCATGGGATTCGACAAACGGGAAGACAGAAGAAAAGAGGCCGAAGAAAAACACCAGATCAAGACATTTGCGAATTTTGATCATATGGATTTCGGGGACATCGAGGTGATGATCATTTCGACTCCTCCGGATTATCATAATATTTATATTGAGAAAGCGATCGATCTCGGCATCCCCTGCTTTGTCGAAGTGAATGTCATCTTGGGGAACTTGATCGAGTTGAATGACCTGGCCAGAAAGAAAAATGTCCTTGTCGCCCCATCGTGCACCGCGCGTTTTCATCCCGGCATCAAGGATATCAAACGGATCGTCGATACCGGAATTTATGGCAAAATCACCAACTTCAGCTATCATTGTGGTCAGTATCTGCCGGATTGGCATCCTTGGGAAAGCGTTATGGATTATTACGTGGGACAAAAGCAGACGGGCGGTTGTCGAGAGCTGGTCTCGTTCGAAATGGCCTGGCTCGTAGACGCTATCGGTTTTCCCGAAAGAGTGCGGGCGTTTCATGGAAAAACGATGAATGTCGGGGCGGATATCGATGATACCTATTCCATGACCGTCGAATTGGCGGGAGGCGCAAAGGGCTGCATCATGATCGATGTCGTGGCCAGATATGCGCTCAGGAACCTGATCCTGAATATGGAATTTGGACAGATCCTCTGGAGATGGGATGAGAACATCGTGAAACTGTATGAAGCCGGTTCACAACGATGGATTCATCATTATTATGCCCAAGGTCAGGCGGCTGAAGGATATAACAAAAACATCATAGAAGATATGTATGTTGAAGAATTAAAAACGTTTATAGATTCAGCCTTGGGAAAAGCTATTTGGCCTCATGCCTTAGAGGAAGACATCAAGATTTTAAGACTTCTTGAAAAAATTGAAGCTTCAGATGAATTCGCAGGATCGGCCCTTATTTGACGCGGCCGGCCCAAGGAGTATATGCTCCGTCAAATAATGATCAAAAAAAATTGGTTATTAGCCGGCGTTGTTTGCGTGGTTGCCGAAATATTGTTGCTCTGGAAACCGATACTTTTAAAATATGGATTCGTCTGCCTGATTCCTTCTGTGATTTGGATTCTTCTTGGGCTTTATCCTCGCCTGAAAACCGCATTTCAACCCCCCTTTTTCACCTTCGTTTCCCTCGTCCCGGGGGTTGGCTTGAGAGCCATCGGCATCTACGGCTTTTTAGCCCTGAAAGCCGCTGTGTGGCATTTTGCGGCGACTTTGGCCGGTTTCATTCAGGCTGAAGCGATGGCCTGGGACATAAACTTTAGGTGTTCGCTTGAAACTTGATTTGGAAATGAAAGGAACTGCCGTAACCGTCGTCAGCCATGGCATGAGCAGATGGCGGAATACCTTTCCGAGTGGTTTCAATCTAGGAAAGGGCGATGAAGGCCGATGGACAATAAATATGGCGTCCAACGATCAATAAATTAGACCAACGATGTTCACGATCCTATCGATCTATATTTTCTTTGTCGTATTGTGGGTTCTTTGGCACATCAAAGGGCGAAAGTTTTCCACGTTGGCTTTTGATTATCTTATGGTCGCTCCCTTTTTGGCCGTGCCGTCTCTTATTAACCACAATCTGGATCACGACCTCAACCATCCTTATATCCGAATGATCCCTCTTTTGCTCCTGGTCTTGATGCTGGCCCCATGGTTCAGGCTTTCGCTTCCGAAAAATCAAGGAAAAGCTTTTAAGCCGGCCTTGTTGTGCCTGGCCGGCTATTCCCTTATCTCCCTTCTGCAGACGATAGTTTCGGACGATCCCCTCTGGTCTTTTATCACATGGGCTTGGACGGTTCCGGGATTTATCCTCTTCTTTGCCGCCGGCTATTCCATATCTTATGAAAAAATCGAGAAGAGCCGATATCCATTATGGGTCATCGTGGGCTTCGTCTTGATCGGCCTATTCTTGCGCTTCTATGGGATGAGGATCGGCCGAACCGAGGATTTCTGGCTGACGCGGAATTATGGAAGCGTCTTCGCCAGTGGAATTATCCTGATCTCTCTTTATGGCGGGATGGCCTGGATCAATGCCCGGCATTCGCGAAGCCGGATTCTCGTCTTTTATTTCTTTTCTTTTTTAACTCTCTTCGCGTCCATGTCTCGGAGCGCGTTTCTCATTCTGGTGATGATTCTATGCCTGTTCAGGACACTCTCGCTCTCCGAGATTCGCCAGCACATTAAGAAAATCGCCATCGTGCTTGTTCCGATGATCCTGTTTGGAATCGTAATAGCGCGGTCAACCGGGAGCTTTAACTTGGCAGGATTCATTCAGGGTTGGCAGACGCGCATCCCCAAGGCCTCTGTCATCGTCTGGGCTCAAGAGGCCCTTCAGGTTCGTCAGGATGAGTTTGCCGATATTCGCGGATCGATATGGAATGACCATTTCTTCCTTGGTGCCGGATTTGGCCGGTTTTATCAGCAGAGCCGAACCGGATATCAGGACGCTCATAATCTCTTTTTTACGGAAGCCTATGAAAATGGGCTGATCGCCGCCGTTTTCTTATATGGATTTTTCGTTATTTGTTTGTTTTCTGCGGGCCGAACGCTTTTCGATAAGAAATATTTTCCTATCGCCATCTCCATTTTCTTTTTTTTCATCATCGTGCATACGGGAGGTTATGTGCTCTCGGAAAGGAGCAGCCCAACGGCCTATTTCTCTGCTTATTGCGGGTGGTGTTTTTGCTTCCTGGCGGGCACCCTTTTCCAAAATCGCAAAGCCTCCTTATCCGCGAAGGCCGAGGATTGAGAAAAGGATCATGAAGAAAATCCTGTTGTTGAGCAACGCAGGAACCTATGTTTTTTTCAATGCTCTCAATAAAAGCGTGCCATTCCTTTTGCTTCCATTGCTGACGCGGCATCTTTCCACTGTAGAATACGGAATTTACGCCAGCCTTCAGGCCATACTCGCTTTTATCGCTCCGGCCATCGGCGTAAGCACCGGAGGCGCGGTCGCTCGTGCATATTGGGATTTGAGTCGAGACAAAATGGCCGTGTACATTGGAAGCGTGTTCCGCCTCGTAGGGGCGAGTGCCTTGATCCTTTCAGCTCTCGCCTTGATTTTTAAGACGACGATCGAGCGCATTTGGCACGTTCCCGGCGGATGGATCAGTCTCGTCGTCATCCTGGCAACGGCGAATTTCGTCATCGCGATTAACCTGGCCCTGTGGCAAATGGAACGAAGGGCCTTTCCCTATGGCTTGTTTCAAACGGCCCAGTCGCTTCTAACCTATTCGCTCTCCATCGTTTTTGTCGTTGGGCTCGCTTGGGCATGGAAGGGGCAGATCCTGGCTCAGATCTTGGTAGCTTCGGGTTTCGCGTCTTTAAGCCTCTTCATTTTAAACCGGCGTCAATATCTATCGATGGAATACAGCCGCCAATTCGCCCTCGATGCACTTAAGTTCGGGTTGCCCATCATTCCACATGAATGGGGGGCTGTCATCATCAACATGAGCGGACTGCTTTTCATAAACGCTTTGCTTGGCGTTTCAGCCGTTGGAAGCTACTCGGTGGGATTTACTTTTGCTCAGGGCATCGGGCTTCTGAATCATTCCTTCAACCAAGCTTGGATCCCTTTCCTGTTTGAAAAATTGAAAAAGGGCGGGGGGTCGGAGAAATTGAAAATCGTAAGGCTCACTTACGCTTATTTCGTGATCATCTTCTTGCTTGCCCTGGCCGTGGGCTACTTGGCTCCGGCCGCTCTGAAGTTGCTCGTTGGGAAAGACTTTCAGGGATCTTCTCTCTATGTCAGGGTCCTCACCCTGGGCTTCGCTTTTAACGGAATGTACCTGATGATTTCTGGATACATTTTTTACTCCAAGAAGACCCATATCCTGGCTTGGGTGACATTTTCCTCGGCTGTACTTAATGTGATCTTCAATCTTATTCTGATCCCTAGGAATGGACCGCTCGGGGCCGCCCAAGCCTTTCTGGCCGCAGCGCTCATGAGTTTCTTAGCCAGCTGGTGGCTGAGCCAAAGAGTGTTCAAAATGCCTTGGCGCCAAGGCTTGGCTTCGATCTTAAAAAGACCTCAGGTCCAACGATGATATTCGAGAGATTGATGTCCCAAGCGCAGGATCAGCTTTTCGGATGTGAAACATACAGGATAAATTTCGACGTCGTGGAGAACGAGCGTGTCATTTCTGATTTGGCTCGCCGGTTCTTTCGAGGAGAAGAGCTTAAAGGCGAAGGGCCGTCGAGCTTTATAAGTCTAACCAAGCGGACCCTTTGCCAATATCTCGGATGGAAGTATTGGTCAAGCTCGAAAATGATCGACATGTGGCGGTCCCTGATGGGTTTCCTTGCCGTTCCGGTGCTTCTTGAATACTATCTGGCGAAACGAATTTGCCAACCTCAGCGTTTTCGGAAAACGATCCGATGTGAAAATGCCGTTTTTCTCCCAGCGGAATACTGCCGTTCATTCATCGAGGAGCTGTACGGGCACAATGCCTATTTCTTGCCGGAGGGGGTCCGAGACCTTCGTTTTCGCGACCTCGGCTTTCTGTTCCGTTTGTTCTTGAGTTATCCTCGTCTTCTTCTTTACCCCGAATTGGCGGCACGGATCATCGCCCGCGTTTCTCAATATTCGGGCGCGCTCTCCTCCTGTGCCCCGCTCAGGATTGTGAATTTTGCGGAAGGGAGTGGCTGGTCCTCAGTGATGACCGCCTTTTGCCGGGCGCGAGGGATTCAACACGTCAATATCATGCACGGCGTTCGGTATTTTTCATCACCGATGGCCTTTTCTGAATTTGATGTTTTTTATGTTTGGGGCCAATATCAGCTGGACCAATTTCGTCGAATGCATGTTTCGGCGAACCCCTTCATCATTTCCGGCAATGCGTTCCACCGGCAGCTCCGACGGATGCTATCATCTCGCCCTCCCGGCCTTGTGAAGAAGGCTTTGATCGTATTCGAAATCATCCTAGGGATGGATCCCGATCTCTATGCTGTTCTGGGGGAAGTGCTGCGTCAGATCCCAAAGGATTACCGGATCGCCTGCCGCTACCATCCCTTAGAGATTCAAAGATCGAGGGATTTCACGGAACGACTTGCGCATGATCTCCAGATTGATTTGCGACAGGAGGACCCGCACCAGATATCGTTGACGGAATCTCTTCGCGACGCGCACGTGATCATCGGATGCTATTCGAATGCCCTGACGGATGCCTGGATTGCGGGAAAAAAATGCATTTATCTCACGCTCGCGAATAATCGTGCTATTCCGTTGCAGGAACATCATGCTTCAAAGAATGTCCGCATCTTCTATCCGGGAGACCAACTCGGATCGTTCTTACGTGATCCCGTGATCGCCGATGATGAAGAGCACCGGCTGAAAACAAGGTTCAGCTTTGGATACCAATTCTCTGAGGACGAAAAAAAGAGTGCGCCTAATTCCCTCGGCTAATGTTACTCCGATTCTTCGCGATCGACCTTTTTTACCCGACGAGCTTTGAACCGAGAGTTGAAGCCCCGACTGGACGACAGCATGTTCGTCGATTGTCAACAAAATGGCTTTTGGGCAAGGAAAAGGATAAAATGTCACTTTTAGCGGGCCGATCCGGCACTGGAGTAAGGCCTTATTGTTGTTTAAACTGCGGGGTCCGGCTCAAGAAGCTTGCTCCACGGTGTGCTCTGCGCAACGGCTGAGGGCGATACCGAGCGGGAGCCGCTGATTGAACAGACTTACAAAAGATGTGTCCCCTTTATATGAAATGAGCAGGTCGCTAAGAATATCGTAGCTGTCCTGAATATCAAGCGCGCGAGGTTCGATATTCCTCGCGTGGCGATGATCGTGCGTCCGTGAAGATCGCGGATGAATGGCTGGAAAGAAAAGGAAAATATATCGCCTATGGATATCTGGCTACTGCAGACCGGAGAGTTGCTTCCCCTGCGGGATAACGTGCGAATCATGCGCACCGGCTTGCTCGCGGAGGAACTTGTTAGCCGTGGCCATAAGGTCACATGGTGGGCGAGCGTGTTCGATCACATGAGCAAGTCCATGCTTTTTAAGGATGATACGGATATCAAGCTCAATCCGAATCTGGTCATCAAGGCTCTCAAAGGCAGGCCATACAACCGAAACATATCGTGGCGGCGTTATCATGACCACGCCATTATCGCTGGCAAGTTTCGCCGACTCGCTAGCCGTCAGCCTAAGCCGGATCTGATTTTGTCCTCTATGCCGGATCATCAGTTGGCCTATGAATCCGTAATTTATGCAAAACGAGCGGCCGTGCCTGTGGTCGTTGATGTGCGCGACGAATGGCCGGATACTTTCCTGGATTTTGCCCCACCAATCCTGAGGCCCTTCTTGAAGCTCGCTTTAGCCCGCGATTTCCGGATGTTGCACAGGATTCTGAGTGGCGCAGACGCCATCCTCTCGATGATAAACCAGCTGCTCGAGTGGGGGCTGGAACGCGCAGGCCGAGAAGCGACCTGGAAGGACAGGGTTTTTTATTTAGGGGCGCGAAAAGAGGCCGGCGTTCGAATCGAATCCCTTTCGGATGAATTCCGGGATAAGCTAGAACAGCTCAAGGATTCATTTGTGGTCGTGTTCATCGGGACATTCGGCAAGTATAATAATCCTGTGATCATCGCTCGCGCGGCTCGATCGATTTGGGAGAAGACCCGGTCAAAGAAGATCAAGTTCGTGATCGCCGGAGATGGCCGGTTCAAACCCGAGGTCGAAACTTCCACGATAGGGCTAGAGAACATGATGAAGCCAGGCTGGCTCAACCAGGACGAGATATCGGCGCTGTTGCGCGTTTCGAGCGTCGGCGTGATACCCAGCAGCGAACCAAGAGATGAGTTCCCGAATAAAGCTTTCACCTATCTGAGCGTCGGTTTGCCGGTGATTTCATCGGCGTCCGGCGATCTAAGACAGTTTATCGAGAACCCAGGAATCGGGCTTCATTATGATCCTAACGATGTGGATGGGCTCGTCGGGTGCATTCTTAAGCTTTACGATAGTCCCGAGTTGTATGATCGCCTGGCTAAAAACGCGGAACAGCTGTTCGATCAGAAGCTGGATTCGAAAATCATCTATCGGGAATACGCCGATCATCTTGAGCATATTGCAACAAGTCGTCTGCCGGCAGAATTGAACGCAGGTTTTCGATAGGATTAGCCGGAATCCGGTCGCTTTCCGCCTTCGTCGTTGCGATTATCTCCAGAATGAGATATCAATATACTTTTTATCAACGAGAAACTGGGCGTACTCGAGATCGCGCATCGTATCAATCTCAAGGGCGTAGGCATCGTCTTGAATGACCGGATATGTTCGTTCGCCATAAAAGGTTTTGTTCGCTTTGAAAAAATCCCATCTCGCGCAGTATAGAGCCCCACTGGGCGTGTATTCAAGCCGAAAATCCTGGCGCCGGAGCTTTTTCACCTTTTTCAAATTATCAACAAGGCGGCTGAGGGAACCGTTTTCGGACAGGGGAACGATATAGAGAGTGTTGGGGCTTGTCGCGTGGACGGAAACGACGCTTTGGATTTCAGGATTTTTTAGAAGGTCCAAAGCGGCCTCGAAATCCTTATAGGTGCCAAACGGGCTTGATGGCTCCAATAAAAATAAGGCATCGTATTTCGTGGGATCATTCGCTTCGACCCATTCCATGGCATGGAGAATGACGTCGAGTGAGGGCGCCGTATCGGATGCAAGTCGGGCGGGACGCTTAAAAGGAACATCCACTTCATAGGCTCGAGCCACATCCGCGATCTCGGTTGAATCCGTGGAAAGAAGTATTTTTTTATGATCGCACTTCGTTTTTTGAGCCGAAATGATTTTGTAAGCGATTAATGGCAGTCCGCTGATGCTTCGAATATTCTTTTTGGGAACACCTCTCGAACCTCCACGAGCGGTGATTAAGAAAAGCACATTCATTTATCTACCACCTTGCGTTATCAAGATACAATCGCCAGCGTCATAGACCTGAACCCTGCGAGGGAAGAAAACCTGCCGTTGATTTATATCCCAGGATTTTTTCTGCGAGCTGAGTCAAAGACAGAGCGTCGTTAAGCGTGACAAGGGGATGTTCTGATTCCAAAGAAGGATTCAAAATGATCGCGATTTCTTCGGCGACACCCTCCTTAACCTGAGGGAAAGCCGACGTCAATTCAACAGCTTCCCAGGCAACAGTTCCCTTTGGACAACGAAACAGCTTTTCTAAGGGAATTAGACGATAAGCGTTCATGGGAGTCATGACTTCGATTCCCCATCGCCCGGCCGAAGTCCAATCCGCGTGATAGGAGAATAAGGTATGATTGGCGGCCAAACCCGAACCAGAAAACCGTGAACCTGATGGATGCCAAGGAAGGCTTCCAGCGCGATAAGCGTACAGCTCGATCGGCAGACCGATCAAACGATGGGCCATGGCGATGACATGCAGCGAATTGGCAATCCCCCATCTTTCGTATGTGTCAGATTTGTTATTCTTAAAGTCGATGGTGTGAGTCCATTCGGTGAACGTATAGAAACAGGAGGTGATTCCGCCCTCGAGGGCAACGAGTTCCATCAGCTTGGACAGGCTGGGATAGACATGGCGATTGAATGCGATTCTTACGCGACAATGTTCGTTTTTCTGCTCTTGTATCCATTTGGCGAATTCCGAAGAATACAGGCTCCCCGGTTTTTCCACCAGTACGTTGTTATTCCCGGCATTACACGCGGCGGTCGCCGCTTCTTTCAAGACATGAATCGGCGTCGAGACGATGACCAAATCAAATATACCAAGGCTGTTCAATGTCATTTCGTAGCCGCCCCACGCGGGGATGTAACCGTGCCTTTCACAAATGGCTGTCGCCGATTCCTTTTTTCGGGATAAAATTGTGACGTTGCGTATTCGAAAAGCTTCCAACGCCGCGCAATATCGCTCGGCCATCCAACCCGCGCCGATGATCAGGATCTTCTTATCTCGAAAATCGAATTGATCGATCTTCGATAACTGGTCGTAGCTCATTTCTCATTTCTCCTTCTAGGTGATGGGGCAGAGATCCGGGCGTCGCCCGGTCAGTTTTTTCAAGTGGCGGTTAAAAACGCGAAAGAGCTCTTTATGGAGGGAGTAGGAATGTTCCAAGGTCGGAAGAAGACAAGTGCCTTCGTTAAGGATCGTCCGAGCGATTTCGGTCGTGAGCTGGCTCGTATATAATTCCTGATAGGTCTGTTCTTCCCATCTCCAGCCTCTGTCCTCATACGCGACAAGAGCCTTCCCCGCTCCTTCGTTGATGAAAGCGCGAAATGACTTTGTCGTGATCATTACGACTCCCGAAATTTGGCTCTGGGGGTAGAAGGTGACGGAAGCGAGGCTCCCCTTCGGCGTCCTGCCGAGGATCGTTCCAGAGAATTCCACCAATTCTTTCCCCCGCCGATTGGCTTGAATCTGCGGGGTCAAGAGATCTCCGCTCAGCGTGATCTGCTCCCGGCCTTTAATCATGGCTTCAAAAATATCGAAATAATGGATCGCATTGGAGGCCAATCCAAAGTCTCCCGCCCAGACACTCAGGAACACGGGGCTCTGATTTGAAACAAGAAGCGCCTGTTGATAGACAGGAAAATACCTTCGTGTAATATTCAACCAGCCCGTGGCTCCGTTCTTCTTGAAAAGGGAGATCAGGCGCCTGTATTGAGCCGAGGATTGGCATACGATTTTTTCTATGAGAAATCTCCTGTGTCCCTGCAGGAGAAGCCGCTCAAGGATCGCTGGGCGTTCTTGGGCGAGAGTCGCGACGATGGTTAAATCCGCGGCATGAGGGATCTGGCTCAAATTCGAATGCCATTCGATGACAATATCCTGCGATATCGGAATTTCCGAAGCTCTTTGATGAGCCATTGTTCGGGCCTCGAAATTGGGTTCGACGACATAAATCGTCAGTGGGACGCCGACCTTAAGGATGGCTTGAAGATGCCGACTGCCCAACTGTCCGCATCCAATGATGGCAATCGTTTTTCTTTCATTCATGGAAGATCTTCCGCATGAGTTGTTCCTTAGATCTGAAGCAGGACGCGTCAAAGCGACCTAATTCAAGCGCCGAAATCCCGAGTGGATATCCGGTCCTTCCCGAAAATCCTCAAGCGTTCCAGCCTGGATGTGTGATTGGAGTTTGCCGAGGATCTCATGGAGAGCCGCAAAATAGGACTGAACGTGTTTCGGCCTATGGGTATAGGTTGCCGCAAAACTTTTTGAGATAAGATATCCCCGTTCAAGCATCCGCTTGGCCAAAAGAGTATGAATCAGAGCGGATTGAGGTCCCTCGATATGCCAGTGCGTCAGAGGGGGAATCCCCGTTATTTGAATGTTGAGACCGAAGTCGATCGCGAGTTCTTTGAACCCCTTCTGCATCATTTCTCCGATCGCTGTCAGGTGGGCACCGACGTTCAGCTGTCGATGTTTCTTCAGGGTTGCCAAGGCCGCGACAGGGCCTATCTTATCCGTCCAATAGGTGCTGCTGATGAATGTTTTTTGAGCTGCGTCCATGATGGCCCGCTTCCCAATAATGGCCGCGATGGGATAACCGTTGCCAAGGGCTTTCGCGAATACCGCGATATCAGGGGATATCCCGATTTTTAAATGAAATCCTCCAGATGTCATTCTCAGTCCCGACGTAACTTCGTCGAATACAAGCGGGATTCGCTTGGCTTGAGTGACCGTGCGGATTTTTTTGATGAACGTATCTTCTGGCCAGAAATTGCGGACGGGTTCCATCACGACCCCGGCGATTTCGCCATCATATCGATCGATAAGTCTCAGAAAGCTTTCGATATCATTGTAAAAGAAGGGGATAGAGGTCTCGCGAAGACCTCTTGGAACGCCGGCAGGGTCCAGTCCCGGCAAGAGTTGACCATCTAGAGCTGAAGATTCCGCCAAATTGGCCGATAAATACCAATCGTGCCATCCATGATAACCGCAGAATAAGATCTTTTCTTTTCCCGTAGCGGCCCGGACGATTCTGACGGCAATGGCCATGGCCTCACCACCCGTCCGGCCAAACCGGACCATCTCAGCCCACGGGTGGATGTGGCAAAGCAATTCGGCCAGTTCGACCTCCTCGGGGACATTGAACGTGGCCATATTTCCTTTGCGGACGGCCTGAATGACGGCGGCGTTTACCGTCGGATCTGCAAATCCCAGCGGGCAGGTCCCGACTCCCGATATCGACATATCGAGATATTTTTTGTCATCCAAATCCCAGACAAAGGAACCTCGGGCTTTGGAATAATAGGCCGGCCAATAGCTCGGGAGAAACATTTCCGCCCTTTTCGATAATAGTTGTCCGCCTCCCGGAATGATCTTTTTTGCCTTTTCCCAAAGCTTCGTGCCTCTGGATTTCATGTTGACCTCATTTCCAAGGGATTTTTGAAATGGCGTCTTTATACTCTTCCCACTGCCCGACATCGGTCCATGATTTCTCACTGATTGGGAAAACGCCGACTCTTCCGCCCTGTTGTTTTATGGCGCCGATAAAATCCGTCATTAAAAGGAATTTGTTTTCGGGAATGTGCATCAGAGCTCTTCGATTTAAGATATACATGCCTGTGTTGACTAGAAAATCGTACTTTGGTTTCTCTATGATTTGTTTGAGCAATCCGCCGTTCTCGATTTCACAAATGCCGTAGGGGATTCGATATTGCCTCAGCGAAACGACAAGCGTGATCTCGTTCTTATTTTCGAAGTGACAATTGACGATCTTCGTATAGTCTTCCTCTACAATTATATCACAGTTCGTGACGAAAAAGGAGTCCGCGCTTTGATGAATCAACGTCCGGAGGCTGCCCGCCGTCCCCAAGGGCTCGGCTTCTTCGATGTAGAGAATATTCACATTTTTCTCGGCATCCTTGAAATAGGCCTTGATCATTTGGTTTTTATGGTGAACCGTCAGATAAAATGTATCGATTCCATAGGCAATAAAGCGATCCATGATGACTTCGATGACCGGCTTCTGCCCAATGGGGATGAGAGCTTTCGGCAATATCCGGGTCAATGGATCAAGACGCTCTCCGCGTCCCCCGGCCATGATCACCACGGGCATTTCTATCTTGGCTTTCGTTTTGGCATCGAGAAAGACCTCTTCCCAGAACAGGACGTCGACGACCCGGCCCTCATCATCCAGGATTGGGATCTGCTCTAATTTTTTCTTGAGCATGAGCGCCTTCGCCTCATCCAAATGATATCCCTTTTTCAGAGTGGTCGGGAATCTGTTGCATAGATCTCCGGCTTTGCCTTGTAGACTCCCGGTTTTCAAGATCCAGCGTCGAATATCTCCGTCAGTCAAAGTCCCCCATAGTTTATTGTCCTCGATGACAAAAAGGATTTTTTCTCCTCCGGCATCGATCTTCTTCAGGGCGAGAGTCAGATCCGCCTCTTTTTCGATAAATAAATCCAACAAGTCGGCATCCTTATTCATCTTTGAAATCTCCCCACTCGATTAACTCATCCGGCTTCTTGTTCTTTTTTATCGTCAATCCGACGATTTTGTCGAAATCTTCGGGGGGAATGCCATGCCCCGGCCTTTTCACGAGAATCATCTTCGGCTGAAGAGTTGTCCCCGCAGGGATTTCCCCGGCGGCGACCAGGCTCTTGCGCGCTACGCGCATGATCGCGCGCTCTCGGCGATTTGGCTTTTTCCGGCTGTCCCCGAGCGCATCCTCTACCCGTCGAATGGACTGTACCAATTCCCGGAATTCATTGGGTTCCAAAGAGGCCCGATGATCTGGCCCTTCCATTCTTCGATCGAGAGTGAGATGTTTTTCAATAATCGTCGCCCCCAAAGCCACGGCGGCCGCCGCCACTTCGATGCCGAGCGTATGATCTGACAGGCCTACGGGCAGGCCGAAGGCCGTCCTCAACGTCTTGATCGCGTTGAGATTGACGTCGCGATAGGGGCAAGGATAATCTGTCGTGCAATGGAGAAGGGTAAGAGGAGGAAACTTTGTTTTCGGAAAGGGGGCCGTCATCTCCCAAAGGCCGACGGCTCTTTCGATTTCCCCGAGAGTCCCCATTCCGGTGGATAGGATAACGGGCTTGCGTGTTGAAAATATTCTTTTCAAGAACGGGATGTTATTCAGATCAGCTGAGCCGACCTTTAAAAGAGGGACGAGGGGAAGGATCCTTTTTGTGCTTTTCCATTCTCCCGTTGAAGTCAAGAACATGATTTTTTTTTGGTCGCAATAGCGCCGGAGCGCCCTAAACGTATCATAGCTCAACTCGAGTCTTTTTATCATCTCCAGCTGCGATTCACATCGGCCCGGCATGTTGTCTTTTTGATAGAGCGCTCGGGGAGCGGACCTGTTGACGATCAATTCCGATTTGAACGTCTGAAATTTCACCGCATGGGCCCCCGATGCGGCCGCAGCATCGATCAATTTCAGAGCCTGATCGACTCTCCCGTTATGATTTACGCCCGCTTCAGCAATGATGAAAGTTGGTCTTTGCATAATCGATTCCAATCTTTTTTGTAAATCCGAGAATGATACTTCTTTTGGAGGAGGATTTCGTACGGTAAACGGACAATTTGGCGTAAAGCCATGGTCAGAATTTCGGAGGTTCTCCCATCGCCATAGAGGCTTTTCGTCGAGGTTAAATCCTTGATATATTTCCGATCCTGTAATACGTATTTGATCGCCGTTTCCAGTTCGGAATCAACGTTATCGACTTGGATGATGCTTGAAGCGAACAGGCGTCCGCGTTGTCGTTGCCCGATGTTGATCGTCGGGACCCTTAAAAAGGGCGCTTCGACGATGCCGCTTGACGAATTGCCTATCACCGCCGAGCAATACTTCATGCAGGAGAGATACCAGTGAATTCCGAGATGAGGAAATAAGCGGAGGTTCGCGTTCTTACGCGCAGCCTCCTGAACACATTGAATCACTTCGTTGGAGAATAAATCCAAATTGGGGTATGTGACGATCGCCTGATATCCCGATCGGCAAACATGATCGAGAAGGCTTTGGAGAGACGCCATGGTCTTGGCGGGGCTTCGTGCGGTCTCCGGATGAAACGTCACCAGGAAATACGGTTCCGAAGGGATCAACCGGAATTTTTTTCTGACGGCCAACCGCGAGGAGAGGCGCAGGCGGCGGATATTCTCGAGGCCCGGGGCACCCGTGATCACGATCCTCCAATCTTCCTCTCCCATTCGGCTCAAGTTCCGCGCATAAATCTCATTGACGACAAAGTGAACGTGAGCGAATTTCGTTATCGCATGACGAATGTCGTTATCGATGACGCCTTCCGTGTTTTCTCCGCCGCCGATATGGAAGATGGGGATCCGATGAAGAAACGAGAGATAGACGAGAGGGATCAATTCCCATCGGTCGCCGAGCACCATAAGGTAATCGAATTTGCGTCTCTTGAAGAGCGGCAGGAGCCGTCGGAATTCATCGGCCGCGGATGTCGGGATGTCATATCCGATCTTTTTATCACGCTTGATAAAATCGATTTTCCCCGATATGGGGATATGAAAATTTTCGAACTCATCCGCCGTGTGGCCGAAGGGCTTCAGTAGATGAGCTCCGCCGATATAGAAGCGGAATTGAAAGTCCTGTTGCCTGCCGAGATATTTGATGATAGGGAAATAAAGTCCGCTTTCTGCACGAGAGAACGAGAATACAGCGATGGTCCTCATGGTTCTCGATATTTTAAGAGGACATTGTTTAAGCGGTCTTTTTCTTGGGGATGCGTCGCTTCCCAGGGCTGGACGACCTGCTGATAAACGTCCGGGTCATGGATCTTCTTCCCGATTACGAAGTCGGCCTGGGATTTGGAAAAATTGGATTTGAAGCGAAAGAGCGGATCATCATACGCGTTCGTCCGCCCTCCCCCGAGGTGGAATCGTGCACATCCTTGTTCTATGGCCCAATGAACTGCCGCATCCAGGGCTAAATTGTTGGCGGGCCAGGGGCTTCGTTCGAGACCGGAAAGGTGATAGTGAGCATATCGCCCTCTTTTCATGATCAGAACGGCGCAGAGCGTCTGACCGTCGTGCTGAACCTTGATCATTTGTTGGTTCGAGCCCAGACATTGTCGAAAGGATTCGAAAAACGCAGAACTGAAAAAGTAATATTGATCAGCTTTAACCTGCCGCATCGTTTTCGAGTAGAGTTGGAAAAATTCCTCGTAATCCTCTTTTGATGACCCCATGACGCACGCCAATCGGCTCTTGCGAGCCTTTCGGAGCATGTTTCGATTGATCGAGCTGTATTCCTTCTCCCAGATGTGCGAATAGCCTTGGGTGAGATCGAGATGGATCGTCTTTCGATCTTGATGGGTGGCCACATGGCCTTCAGAAAACCGGTGGTTCTGAAGGAGCGGATGGAACCGTGTGAATTCAGCGATTATTTTTTTTGTTTTGCACCATGCTTCGAAATCCGCAAAGAAATCTTCGATGAAAGAACCTTCCACGTTCGACGTGACGACACCATTATAGCCATAGGCTCCCTGAATGTCCGAATACACCTCGGCCAACGGGTATGAAGTGACGGAATTTACCGGATTGATAAGAAAAGGATAAAGGGCGATTCCCTTTCGATCCCGAAAAACAAAGCAGGATGCCTGGCCGTATCCATGCTTCTCGTACAGGGCGTAATATTCCGGAGTGAAATAAATATCCTGTTGGTCCTCGGGCAGTTCGGCGAGGGCGAGAGTCCAAGCCGGAGCGGTTGCGAGATCATAAATTTCATAGCCCATGGCGTTCAGAGATTTTTTTGAATTCGGTCTTGAGAATGGACATCAAAATCTGGCTCTTGAATTCGCCGTCTTTATAGATGCTTCTCCGAAGAGTTCCTTCCGTGTGGAATCCGCACTTTTGGTAAACCTTGATCGCCGACGCATTTTCTTCGAGGACAAGTAAAAAGATCCGCTCCAAGCCGAGTTGATCAAAACCATACTTCAGCATGAGCAGAGTTGCTTCTGTCCCGAAACCTTCCCCCCAATGGGTCTTGTCGCCGAGGAAGATGGAAAACTCTGCGGACCTATTTATCCAGTGAATGGAGTTAAGATAAACATTGCCGATATAGCAGCTATCTTTGATCATGCATATGGCAAGCCGGATATCGTTTTTATGATCGAAGATCGCGTTTTCAACCCATTTTTTTTCTTGTTCAGACGATACGAAAAACGCATTCCCTCCGGTCTTTGCCCAGACCTCTGGATCATTTCTCCAAAACACAGAAGTTTTGTAGTCTTCGACTTCCAGGGCTCTTAAAAGGACTCTCATTTTACGGATTCCTTGATAGTTTCGATCAAACGAAATGCCTCCTTTTCCTCCAGATTTTGGCTAAGAGGAATCGTGAGGATCTGTTCCGATAATTGCACGCTCTCCGGGAACGTCGAAGCCGAGATTTCAGATGGCAGTTTCCAATGAACGGGGCAATAAATATGGCGACTCATCAAAGTCTCCCGGACTTCATTCCGGTTCTTAACCCGGATGGGGAAGCCGAAGGGAACCACCTCGGCGGGCAGGAAAGGGATGACCGCCCTATCCCGAAACATCGAGAGAAGCAGATCGTAGTTCTTCCTGCGCATGCTCTTCTGGTATTCTATATCGGTCTTTGCCAGCAACAATCTTGCCCAAGAGGAAAAACGGACATCATCATATTCATAATAAACTTTTTCAGCTTTTTTGAGAAGGCTTAAGAATATGCGTTCTCCGCGCAAGCCAAGAGCGTAGTGAAGGAATCTTAAAACCTGACCCGAGGATTTATAGAACAGATATTTTGGATAAGTTTGGCGCCCGGTGGGGATCGCGCGATGGGAAATAATGGCACTCCCGTCCATAGGAAGCAATTTTCTGAAGCTATTGAAAACGAAATCTCCGAGATTGACGAATTGTGAAAAAAAACTGTGGACAGCATCCTCGATCAGGCATACCCCATTCTTCTGAAGATCGATAAGAATCTCGCGTGCTTGCGAAGAGTGGGGGAACCCGAAATAATTGATAAACAGGAGGGCCTTCGGAGTCTTCAAGGTTATCTTTTTCAGATGATCGATATCGATCTCCAATCGGGAATCGATTTTATAAAAATCATAACGGACGTGAGCCTGTTGAAAGGGGATGAGAAGCGAGGGACAGATATAGGATGGCAATAGGACGATCTCTTTTGGGCCGGGGTGAATGGCTTTTAATATCATCTTAAGAGAGAAAAGCCCTCCCCCTGTCATGATTCTGTGTCGACTCGGATACAGACCTTCGAGATAGGATTCAATTTGGAACGCCGGCTTCTGGAAGAAAATAAAAGGGGAAAACAAGGATTCCCCTCCTAGATAAGCTTTTTTCATCTATGTGTTTGCCAGAACCCGGACGACCTTGCGAATTTGTTCATCGGTCAGACTCACCGAACACGGGATGTTCAGCGTTTTAGCCCACAATCGGGGAGCGTTCTCGATGCGGTAAGCCATAGAGGACAGATAAGGTTTTTGCCAATGATTAAGGTACCAAACAGGCCGAGTTTGAATTTTATTCGCGTTGAACAGAGCCAGAATAACATCTCTCCCTTTCCCGGTTTTTTCGTCGTCAATTTGAAGGGCATACATCCAATGATTATTATCTGCCTCGGGAGGAACTTCGGCGATGTGATAGCCAGGCAGACGATCGATTTCATTTTTGTATGTGACGTAGTTTCTCAATTTTATCTTCCGAAACCGAGGAAGTTGTTGGAGCTGTGCGACTCCCAGTGCAGCTTGGATATTGGTCAGCCGGTAATTATACCCAATTTCGTCGTGGATAAATCGTACTTCATCATCCTTCGCCTGCATCGTCAAATATCGGGCGCGTTCGGCTAATTGCAAATCATCCGTCAAGATCATCCCTCCGCCGCCAGTGGTGATGATCTTGTTCCCGTTGAAAGATAAGCATCCAATATGCCCAACCGACCCCGTGTGTTTCCCCGAAAGACGACCTGTTCGATAAAAAGTCCCCAGGCTTTCGGTGGCGTCCTCGACGATCTTAATATTCATTTCCCGGCAGATCGGAAGAAGGGGCTCGAGAGACACAGCATTTCCGAAGACGTGTACGGGAATGACGGCGGCGATTCGTCGGCCCGTGGATTTGTTATAAACTTTACCCCTCTTAGATCGTGTTTCTCGCTGAAGGAAGTGTATCGTCTTTTCGATATCGAGATTGTAGTAGCGGTCACAATCCATGAAGATCGGATCAGCCCCAAGATAGCGGACGGCGTTGACAGGAGCGATGAATGTCAATGTTGGGACGATCACCTCCTCGCCGGGTTGGACGCCGGCCAGCAAGAGAGAGATATGAAGTGCGGCCGTTCCGTTGACGCAGGCAATAGCGTGTTGTGTTCGGGTGTAGGCTCGGATAGCGGATTCAAAGCGATTCACGAATTTCCCCGCTGATGAGACCCAGCCAGTATCGATACACGTCTTGATGTGCTTACCTTCATTGCCCCCTAAGTAAGGTATCGAGAGAGGGATGAAACTAGACATGATATCGATCAGCCTTGAACGAGGCGATATTGTCATTAAGCCAAACCATCGTTTCTTTCAGGCCTTGCCTGATATCGTAGCGAGGGCGCCACGCGGTCCGCGCTAATAATTTTTTATTATTACATCTTAGATGCTCGACTTCACTTTGTTGGGGACGGATCCGGGCATCTTCTTTAAAGATGACGGCTTCACGTCCCGCCAATTCCATGATCAAGCTAGAAAGATCGCCGACGGAAATTTCCTCATTCATGCCGATATTTACGACCTCTCCGATGAGGTCAGGGCTTTTCCAAATCTCTAGAAATGCCTCGACCGTATCCAGAACGAACGTAAAATCGCGCGTCGGCCCTATGTTCCCAAGATTGATCTTATCTCGGCCTGCGAGAACCTGTGACATAATCGTGGGAATAATGGCCCGCAAGGATTGCCTGGGGCCGTACGTGTTGAAAGGCCTGATGATTTTAAGGGGAAGGCTGAATGATCGATAATAGCTGATGGACATTTGATCCGCTGCGATTTTGGACGCCGAATAGGGCGATTGTCCGACAACCGGATGTTGTTCATCGATAGGAATATATTGAGCGGTGCCGTAGGTTTCGCTTGTCGACGTAACCAGGACCTGATCCAATTCCAATGTCCTGGCGGCTTCAAGGATATTGTAGGTCCCCTCGATATTAGTTTTTATATAGGATAAAGGGCTTAAATAAGAATAGGGGATACCGATCAAGGCGGCTAAATGAAAGACCACGTGACAACTTTTCATCGCACGATGGACGGAATCGAAATCACGGATGTCGCCGCAAACGATCTCGAGGTCATTCTTACATGCTGATTTATCTAGCCAACCCCATTGATTATTCGAATTATATCGGACAAAAGCGCGGACCTCATGGCCGAGGCGAACAATTCTCTCAGTTAAGTGAGATCCAATAAAACCCCCTGCCCCTGTGATGAGAATTTTCATGCTGGCTTTTTTCTTGAATCTTGAGATTTCCTCGTCCATTCGCTCACGGAAATATTCTATATTTCTATCAATAATATCAAATTGGTTCCAAATAATCAATTTCATCGCGAGGATCCGTCTTCGCAATATCATCTGTCTATTTTTATTTGCGAGCGCATGTTCGCAAAGAATCAAAAAAAGAGAACGAAGCAAGCTGCGTTTTGCGATTCCTCAGGCAAGAATAAATTACGGGTTTTAATCTCCCGTATTTGCTTTATGGGGAAGAACGTGTCTTTCATTCCACAAGCCTGACGCTACGGTTTCGGCCATCTCCCGGATCCCGTCCTCGACGCTGATCTGCGCTTTAAATCCAAGCACCCGCTCGATCTTGTCGAACGAGACTTTGATGTCCCTCATGTCGCCGGCGAAGTGGAGGTCTTTGTATTGTACCTTGAGGCCGGGAACATATTTCCGGACAAGCCGGGCGATCCCGTCTTTCGAATGGTTCCCCCGATTGGACCCGACGTTGAAGACCTGCCCTCGGATTTTGTCGAGGGGCGCGTCGAAGGCGAGCCGGACGGCCTCGACGACGTCCCGGATATGGACGAACGAGCGGTTATAGTCCTTCTGATAGATGACGAGCTTCCCGGCGCGCAGCGCCTCCAGGACGAACTGGTTGATGATGAGATCGAACCGCGTCCGCGGCGACGGCCCGAAGAGCGTTGCGAACCGGAAGACAACCGGCGCGCAGCGGGAGCGCGCCGCTTGTTCGATCAGGAATTTTTCGGCGGCGATTTTCGTTTCGGCATAGAGGGACTGCGGATAAAGCGGGGAGTCCTCCGTGACGGGCCGGCCGTACTCCGCGATGCCGTAAATGCTGTACGTCGAGGAAAAAACGAGCCGTTTCGCCCCGGCCTCCTCGGCGAGCTCGAAAACGTTACGCGTGCCGTCGAGATTACAGGCATAGGCGGCTTCGTCGCCGGCCTTGGCGCAGGCCGGATAGCCGACGATGGCCGCCAGATGGACGACATGATCGACGTTCTTAAAATAAGGCCGGAGGCCCTTTTTATCGCACACGTCGGCCTTGTGGAAGGCGAACGCGGGGTGATTGAGATAAGCGAGAAGGGAGTTCCCGCCGAAAAGAAGATTATCGAGCACGGTGACGCGGAAGCCGCGCCAGAGAAATTCTCCGCAAAGGACCGACCCGATATAGCCCGCGCCGCCGGTTATGAGGACGTGTTGTTTTTTCATGATAAGAATCTTCTTTGGAGATCGCCACGTCGCTTCGCTCCTCGCGATGACACGTTTTTCATACCCGGCCCCGCCAATACTCTAGAAGATCTCGCAAAGTTTTCTCCAGGGGAATGCGCGGTTCCCAGCCCGTCCGGGTCTTGATCTTCGTGTTGGAGCCGGCGAGATAGGGGATATCGGCCTTCCTCAGCTTCTCCGGGTCCACCCGGACCTCGATCCGGCGCGTCGAGAAGGAGAGCAGGGTCCGCAGGGTTCTTTTGAGCGCGGGCGCCGTGCC
>Ga0315293_10000955_pt1 | contig 27631 bp, 16 predicted proteins | sample YL17G13_20_MG_FD_203071 | JGI IMG/M metagenome (GOLD analysis project Ga0315293, IMG submission 203071) | Sediment microbial communities from Yellowstone Lake, YNP, Wyoming, USA - YL17G13_20 | ecosystem: Environmental > Aquatic > Freshwater > Lake > Sediment | place: USA: Wyoming | collected...
GGACGAATATCGCCCAGCCGTCCGTGCCGACGAGCCATTGGATCGGCACGCGGCCGCCGTGCGTCGCGAGCTGGTATCCGGCCTGGCCGCTCCGCATCTGGTCGATCGTGCCTTTCCGATCGAACTGCGGGCCGCCCTGGCCGAGGCCGAGAAGCGGTCCTCGGCCCAGAAGGAACGATAGCTCCGGCCCGGCGGCGCTGAGGGTCAAACGCTGAACGGGGCGGCCGTCCTTTGTCTCAACGAGAAGAGTGGGCGGGTCGGCTGTGAATTTGACCACCAGGTTGCCGGCGGGCACGGGCTCGAAGCGTTCGCGGGCGCGTCGCCGCGAGAGCGGCCGGCCTTCGCCCTCGGGCCCGATAGCCCCGTCCCCTAGGAGTCCCGCTCCGCCCCCGCCCTCGAGCGGCAGAACCGTGAGCCGGACAGTCGCCGAGCTCAGCGTGGAGACCGCGATCTCCACCGGCTTGCCGGCGATCATGATGTCCCCGGATCGGCCGCGGATCAGACCGCGGGTCAGGATGAGGCCCGCGCCGGACGTTCCGATCTGCTTCAACGCTTGGCGACGGGTGACGTAAGCCATGTTTGTTCAGTTCACTCGCGGCCAGTTTTCCCGGATCCTCCGAAGACGGCTATGTACGGCGTTTTGACCATATGGGGCGACCTCCCAGACTGATTCGCGATTCTGGTACCCAGTGAGAAGGCGGAGACTAGAATACCATAGCTCATTGAATAATTCCCATCGATATGGGCAAAGATTGGGCAATAAGGCTGTGAGAATGTCGGAAGCGATTCTACGTCTTCATCATTGAGAGGCCTCTTAAGACAATTCATCTGAAACACTGGCCAATTATACCATATAAATAACCATACAAATGTATTGCTATATTGACTGGGAAATTGATATAATCTAAAAAGTAATCTTGACGGTCAGGTTTACTTATCGGGAGAGCTTGATCCGTATTATAGGAGCGGGATACTGGAGAAAAGGGAAAAGAACGTATGAAAAACAAAATAAAATATACGAATGAACCTTTAGGCAGAGTGAAAATCATTAAAGATTTTCTGCCGCCGCCGGAATCTTTAGTTTTGCGAGATGATAAGGTGAAGATAACGATTTCGTTGAGCAAGGATAGCGTTGAATATTTTAAGCGGGAAGCTAAGAAACAGCGGACATCATACCAAAAAATGATCCGGAAGGTGATCGACTTCTACGCTTCTCATTTTCAAAAAAGCTCCTAAAGTCGGCAGATTCGACAAGCTAAGCTTTAAGTCCAGGATAAAAATTGCTGTCGTCAATGAAAATAACGACTCTTTCCGTGGAATCCATGCTGATTTTCCTTTATTTTTACTTCTTATCAAGTTTATCGATATCGGCGCATTGATGGAAAACGCCGCCGTCGCGCCAAACGCGTTTGACTTCGGCGCACCGCACACGATAATCTTGGTCCGATGAAACCGAAGTACCTGCGTATGCTTCGCGGGATGAAGGTTAAGGAGGAAATTTCAGCCGCTCCTGTTTCCTCTCCCGCGTCCGTTTGGTCCCTCTACATCCTGGAATGCAGCGACGGGTCGCTCTATACCGGTGTGACCAACGACATCGACCGCCGGTTCCTCGCGCACCAGGAAGGCAAGGCCTCGCGCTACACCCGGACTCGGTGCCCCGTGGCTCTGGTCTACCGGGAGGAATGCGGCAGCCGGTCCCAAGCCCTGTCGCGCGAGTGCGCCGTCAAGTCTCTGAGCCGCCGCCAAAAGGACGAGCTCATCCGGACGTTTACAGCCAGCCCTATCGCGACGCCGCCCGCAAGCTCGAATAGGCGTTGATCATACGAACTGCCACTTCCTATTTATTACTCATAACACGATACAGCAGTTCGTATAAAACACTTGAAATACAATCCAGAGGAAAACCAATAAGAATATCGGAGTCGATAAAGCCCAGATTGACATAGAGGTGAAGAAGCTAACGGATGATCTGGATTATTGGTTGGTGCACAAAATGGACACCATCGAAATTTCCGCGCGACTTCACCATCGCCTTGTCTATATCCATCCCCTAAGCCCTATCGCGTTTAGGAGAGCCTCCATGGTTTCATAGCCGCTTTCCTTAACTTTCTAGCGGGCATTCAGAGTTTTAATTTTTCCCAAGGAAATTCATCCAAATTAATAAATCGATCCGAATGGTTCGATAAATGAAATGATCGGCCTTTCGAAAAATAAGCATTCTCGATGTGCTTCCCGAATTCTTTCAAAAATTCTAAGGCTGGCGCGAAATCTCCGTCCCCCGATACCAAAATAGCTGTATCATAAGCGTTGTTTCTTGCATATTTTATTAAATCGACTGTTATATGCACGTCAATGCCTTTCTCCATGGGAATATTGTTTCGTATAACCAACCGCCCCAATTTAAGTTCCAGGAATGGGACTTTCTTGATCTGATTAAAAAAGCTTTGTTGTTGCTTATAGCCGGTGGGATTTTCTTTGGCATTTTTAGGAGCGTTATAATAATAAATTCTGGTCAGTCTTCGTCCAGCCAGGAGCTGATCGCAAAATTTTCCCAGATCAATATTGGAATAATCGAGATTGGCTTTTAGTCCATGATAAAAATTGCTGCCGTCAATAAAAATAGCGACTCTTTCTGTAGATTCCATCATGATTTTCCTTTTTAAGGGGAGAAACAAAACAGGGGATTGATCTCGCAATCCCCTGGCGTCCATTAACCTGTCTTTGCGATGCAATGACAGGGCTGCAATTCGATATTATTTTAATACATCTTTTTTTGATTCGCGTCAAGTTTTTGCCTAAATTTGTCTCATCTGAATGCCTTCAGCAGCCGGCACGGGCCTCGAATTTCTTTATCTGTACTGGCCAATCGATCGATGCGCCCAACCATTGATAAAGACGTAAATATTGCTGGAAAATCTCAAAGAAAAAATGATAATTGCGTCTCCGTCATTCCTGCTCCTATAACCGTCATTCCCGCGAAGGCGGGAATCCAGTCTTATTAATCTGAATTCCCGCCGCCGTTGATCAGGCGAGTTTCATGACTCTTGACTTGTAATTGCCGATAGAGCCTGTCATCGCGAGGTATTGTAGATGCCGTGGCGATCTCCAAAATAATCCCCTAAGCCCTACCTCGACGCCGCCCGCAAGCTCGAATAGGCGTTGACCATCCCCCCGCAGGCGACCTTACCCGCAAGAGCGGGCAGGCGGGCCGAAATTCGAGCCTAGGACGCGGTCGCCGGCCGTATAGCGGACGAGCTCGCCCCGGAAATCGATCATGGCCACGGTCAGGATGTTCTCGTCGGGAAAACAGACCGGATAGGTCGCATTTCTCGGGCAGGTCGACGTTCAGCCCGGAATTTCCCGCGCCCGCGACGAGCAGGACATTTTTCCTGCCGGCGTATTCGATGGCCGCTTTAAGCTCGGCCAGCGCTTCAGGGGAGGGATCGCTGACGAAACCGCTCCAATTGATCACCCGGGCGCCGTTATCCGCGGCGTAGCGGATGGCTTTGGCCGCCCGCCCCGGCCGGGCGGTGTCCTTCTCGCCCCGGCCGATGCCCTGGGCCCCGATCTTAAGAAGCATCATCGAAACCTCCCAATTGATTCCGGCGACGCCGAGGCCGTTGGCCTCCTTGGGATGTCCGGTCGCGTCCGGCCCGGATTCGCCCAGATGTTGCCGGCCAGGTCCTCGTGGCCGTAGAAAAAGCCGTCGTCCAGGATGGCTACGACGACTTTCTTGCTCCCCGTCGAGATCGTCCAAGCCCGGGTGATGTCCGCGTCGATTCCCGCGATCGCGTCGAGCGTCACCGGCGACGACTTGGTCGAGCTTCGTTCAATGACGATCTTTCCGCCGGGGTTCAAAAAGCTCGTTTGATATTTGAAAAAGGGGTCATTGGGAACAATCCCTATTTGCAGGATCGCCGCCGCCGGAAGGACAAAAATCGCTTTAAAGATGGTATTCATGTCTGCTGTTCTCCATGACATTATTATCGCGGAACTCAGAAAAAGGTTAGTATGTGTCCTAATTGTGGCAGTCCCGACAATTCGGACGCTCCCTGGCGAAGCTATTTCCCTCCTGTAAGATTTATCCCTTTAGCCCTAATTGCCGGTCCTTGACAAGAGATGCGCTTAAATATATTATTTTTTTATAGTTGGGACGGAAATAAGTCCGGCATTCAAGAGGGACGGCCATTAAATTCTACGTCGGCGTCACGGATCATGACTGGTTCGATTACCTGAAATCCTTGGCGGCCGTCGATGAAGTCAACTTCTGGCAGCCGTCTGCAAGTGTCGAGTTCCGGGTCCTTAGCCCCGGCGATCTCTTTCTTTTCAAGCTTCATCGAAGCAAACGAACGCATAAACAGGATCTAATCGCCGGGGGAGGAGTCTTCGCCTCCTTTTCGGTCCTCCCTATAAGCCTTGCCTGGGAGGTTTTCGAAAAGCGAAACGGGGCCGCCTCCTATGCCGAATTGCGCGCGCGCCTCGTCCATCACAGAAGAATTCCCGACAATCCCAATGAAGACTTCCAGGTCGGCTGTATCATCCTGACTCAGCCGTTCTTTTTCGACGAATCGATGTGGTTTCCAGCTCCGGATTGGAGCGCGTCGATCGTCCGCGGCAAAGCCAAAGGATATGAACTCGACAAGGAAGCGGGCCAATTCATCTGGAAAAATCTACATCACGCGTGGGCGCATCAGGGGGTTTTTGACCTGGATAGGGAAGCCCATCGTGTCGAGGAGGAAAGGGCTCGATACGGTAAAGAAACCACGATCACGCCCCGCTTGGGACAGGGCGCTTTTCGCGTCCTTGTTACGGATGCATATCACCGTGCCTGCGCGATTACAGAAGAGCATTCCCTCCCCGCGCTCGAGGCTTCCCATATCAAGCCTTTTAACGAGAGCGGGCCGCACGCCGTGAACAACGGCCTGCTCCTGAGGAGCGACTTCAACCGCCTGTTCGATCGCGGCTATATTACTGTCACTCCGGAATATCGCATCGAAGTCAGTCGCCGTCTTAAGGAAGAGTTCGAAAATGGCAGGTCTTATTATCCGTTCCATGGGCATCAGATACATCATTTCCCATCCGATTCGGAGGACTGGCCGTCAAAAGAGCACTTAATCTGGCATAATGAAAGCATTTTCAGGAGCTGATCGTGAAGCGAAAAAGAATAGAATCGCAAGGCAGCTTTTGAAAGAAACAAAGCTCCGAGATCGCATACGAATAATTTCACCTATAATTGAAATAGAATAAGGATTCAGCATGGCGGCGAATTTCGAACTCCGCAAACGAAAAACAGGTTGTCAAAATGGACGTATTTGATTTTCGGAATCGTCTCGTTGAGGATTATGCTCGCTACACGCGAAGTTTTATCAAGATAGCGGACGAACGGATAAAAGCGAAAGTCGATGAAGCCCTTAATAATGGAGCTCTGTGGCCGGAACCTCTTCTTCAGCTGAATCCCACTTTTCGTCCTGGCGGGACTATAGATGACCTCTGTGCAGATGGAACTCTCCACCCCGAGTGCAAAAAAATATTTCGTATAGACAAGAATGATGTTAATCCGGTAGGCAAGCAGCTCCTTCTCCATACTCACCAAACCGAAGCGATTAAGAAGGCTAAAGAGGGCAAAGCATATGTCTTAACGAGTGGAACTGGTTCAGGCAAGAGCCTCGCGTATATCGTCCCGATCGTAGATCATGTGTTACGAACGGGATCGGGGAACGGCATAAAAGCAATCGTGGTTTATCCGATGAACGCTTTAGCGAACAGCCAGGATGAGGAGCTAAAGAAGTTTCTTGAGAAAGGCTATGGTGAAAATAAGTCTCCTGTCCGATTCGCTCGATATACGGGCCAAGAGAAGCTCGATGAACGCGAAATAATCCGGGCAAATCCTCCCGACATTCTCCTTACCAACTATGTGATGCTCGAGTTGATGCTGACCCGACACGAAGACCGCGCATTGATTCAGGCAGCTCAAGGATTACGATTTCTAGTTTTAGATGAATTGCATACATATCGGGGACGCCAAGGAGCCGATGTTGCTCTATTAATTCGTCGCTGTCGTCTGGCCTTTGGCGGCCACGACATAATTTACGTTGGCACGTCGGCGACGATGGCGAGCGAAGGGACTTCTCTTGACCAAAAACGCGATGTCGCCGAAGTCGCACAGACATTATTTGGCGTACCCGTCGATCATTCCCAAATCATCGGAGAAACACTGGAGCGCGCAACGCCGGAACTAGATCTCTCGGATATAGAAATCATAAATAAATTATCCGCTGCGATAATCTCTAAAGATCCTGCCCCCTCCGACTATCAAACCTTTCGATCCCATTCGCTCTCTTCTTGGATCGAATCCATTTTCGGCGTCCAGACCGAGCCGGAGACGGGTCGGCTCATCCGTCAGCCTCCCAGGAGACTGCGCGGGGAGGAAAGCGCCGCCTCGGAGCTCGCAACTCTGACATCAACCAATCCTGAGCAGTGCTATCAAGTGCTTCGAAACTTCCTGATACAAGGATCAGAGCTTCGCCAGACCGAATCGAGCCCTTTTCCAATATTCGCCTTCCGCTTGCATCAATTCTTCACTCGCGGTGATACGGTCTGGTGTACGATCGAACCGGAAAGCGAACGGCATTTAGAGATCGCAAAGCTTGGATCCGAACCCGGCGATCCGAGCAAGCCGCTTTTCCCGCTCGTATTCTGCCGCCAATGTGGGACGGCTTATTATCGGATTTCCATGAAGACCTCCGATCGCGGATCGGTCTTTTTCCCTCGTGAGGACCATAGAGAAGCTGATAATGTCGGACTAACAGACGCTTATCTTTACATCTCTGAATCATCGCCGTGGCCGCGGGCCGAAGGATCGGATCTTTTGCAGCGTCTGCCCGACTTCATGAAAGAGGCGACGACCGAAGGCGGTGAAAGAGTACGTCCTGATAATCGTCGCGATCTTCCTGAATCGATATTTGTATCTCCTTCAGGAAAAATCGTCTCCGAAGGCGAAGGCGTTTCGGCGGCTTTGATTCGCCGAAATTTCCTTTTTTGTCTAGAGCCCTCATGCGGTGTCGCCTACGCAAAAACCCAGCGATCTGAGCGAGGGAAGCTCGGGACTCTGGGCGTAGATAATCGGAGCACCGCGACCACTGTGCTTGCGGTGCGTTCGCTGATCGAATTGCAAGCTGATAGCCGGTTGAAGCCGGAAGCCCGCAAACTCCTCAGCTTTACCGATAACCGTCAAGACGCCTCTTTGCAAGCCGGACATTTCAATGACTTTACGCATGTCGCCCTCCTGCGATCCGCACTTTACAGAGCGGCGCTTTCCAAGGGCTCGGTAGGACTGTCTCACAGCGAGCTATCGAGATACGTCTTTGATGCGCTCGATCTCAGGTTCGAGGATTATGCGGCCGATCCAGAGGTTCGTGGGCCCGCGCGAAACGCTACTCATGATGCGATGCGGCGAGTTATTGATTACTACTTGTACCGCGATCTCCAGCGAGGTTGGCGCGTTACGGCACCTGGTTTAGAGGACTGCGGCCTTTTACGTTTCGAATATGAAGGTCTCACCGGTGCCGAAGGACTGTTAGGCGAGGCTGCACTCTGGGAAAGTGGATTTAAAATTCAAATCGAACGGGGCAAGGATGAATTCGTCGAGACTCCCATCGCTTTAAAATCCTGTCCGCCTGGACAACGCGAAGAGATTCTTCGAACACTCCTAGACGTGCTTCGTCGAGCGCTCGCCGTCAAAGTCGATGTCCTAGATCCTCAAAAACAGCGTGATCTCGTTGAACAAACTAATCCACGTCTTCAGGAAGGGACTGTTTGGTATCTGGATGAACCCCGGAAACTCGCGTCATCTTCCATCGCATACGCGCGTCCCAAGAACCGAGAGGGGGCGATGGGATTTTTCATCTCTTCCTATGGGAGTTACGGCCGATATTTACGACGCGCACTTCTTCCTTGCGTGCCTAACGGCACTCGTTTCGGCCGAGAAGAGGTAGATTCCGCCATCAAGTTTCTCCTCCTGGCCCTCAAACGCTATGGCATTGTCGAGCAGGTCCGCAGCGGAGAAGTACCGGGTTATCAGATCAACCATGCTTCCCTCCGCTGGATCGCGGGAGACGGCGAAGTCCGCCCTATGGACCGAACCCGTTTGCTGGCCGCCGGCGAGATCCCTCCAAAAGTGAACGAATACTTCGTCGAATGTTATCGGCGATTCATCGACCTTAAATGCGTCCTGGAAGCTCGTGAGCACACTGCGCAAGTCGCTTCTGAAGACAGGCAGGAGCGCGAAGATCGGTTCCGAACCGCTGAGTTGCCGCTCCTTTTTTGTTCGCCGACCATGGAATTGGGCGTCGATATCGCCCAGCTCAATGTGGTCAACCTGCGAAACGTTCCTCCGACTGCCGCCAATTATGCCCAAAGAAGCGGCCGGGCCGGCCGCAGCGGTCAGCCCGCGCTCGTTTATACCTATTGCGCGGGACGAAGCCCTCACGATCAGTATTATTACCGTCGGCCGAATCAGATGGTGGCCGGAGTGGTGACGCCTCCCCGAATCGATCTTCGTAACCGAGACCTCGTTCGTGCTCATATACATGCCATCTGGATGGAAACGGTCAAACCGGATCTTGGTAAGACCTTGACGGCGGTGCTGGACATTAAGCGCGAGGATGGGAAAATTCATCTTCCGCTCAAGGATTCTTTAAAAAAGGAGTTTAATCGCTCCGTCCCTCGAGGCGCCGCTCTTGAAAAGGCCGACCGGCTGATCTTGGGAATTAGAGACATTCTTGCTTGCACCGCGTGGTTCCACGAGAATTGGACCAAGGAAACGCTCGACCAGATCGAATTGGCCTTCGATTCCGCCTGCAACCGATGGCGCGATCTCTATCGTGCCGCCGTGCGTCAACGTGAGATCCATCATAAAATTATCCTCGATCATACGCGGCCGGAAGCAGAGCGCAACCATTCACGCCGACTTCGCGCGCAGGCTGAAAGCCAGATCAAATTACTCACCGAAGCCGCTGGAGTTTATGAAGGCGACTTCTATTCTTATCGCTATTTCGCCTCTGAAGGCTTTTTGCCAGGGTATAACTTTCCCCGATTACCGATATCCGCCTTCGTACCAGCGCGCCGAGGGCGCAAAGGCCGGGATGAGTACGTATCCCGACCGCGTTTCCTCGCCATTTCTGAGTTTGGCCCGCGGGCCTTGATCTACCACGAAGGCGCCCGTTACCGCGTATATAAGGTAAACCTCGATTTTGGAACCGAGAATATCGAAGAAACTCATTCGCTTGTGACTGCGACGATGAAGCGCTGTCCCAAATGCGGCTATGCTCATATCGAAAAAGGGACCAATCTAACTGAAATCTGCGACCGGTGCAGTGCGGCGCTTGATGGATCCTCGGTCATTCCCGATCTAGTCCATCTTCAAAATGTCAGTCTCAAACTTGCCCAACGGATAACGTGCGATGAGGAAGAGCGGCAGAGATATGGCTATAGACTCGTCTCCGCTTATAGATTTCCCGACTTCGGTGGAAGGCTTGACCGAATAGACGCCGATGTCCTTGTCAGAGGGGCATTGGTATTGAAAATGAGCTATGGCGATGCTGCATCACTCTTCCGGATCAATCTGGGCTGGGCTAATCGTCGAGGCGAACAGCCGCCTGGATTCATCCTTGATCTCGAACGGGGATATTGGGCTAAGAATCCCTTGGATGAGGACGACCCGGAAGACGCTTCCGTCGGCCGTCAGAAGCGAGTTGTTCCCTACGTTACTGATACGAAGAACGCCTTGGTCTTGCGATTTGAGCCGGCAAGATCTGCTTCGGAAATGGCCGGCTTACAGGCGGCGTTCAAAGAGGCAATCCAACAGTACTTCCAGCTCGAGCCTCGTGAGTTGTCCTGCGAGGCCATGACCTCGTCTCAAGATAGGAAAGAGATACTATTCTACGAAGCTTCTGAAGGCGGCGCTGGAGTGCTGCGTCAATTAGTCGAGGATCCAAAAGTCATTCCTGCCTTAGCTCGTCGCGCGCTCGAGATTTGCCATTTCGATCCGGACAGCCTCGAGGATAAGGGCGCGGCGATCTGCGGAAAAGCATGCTATGCGTGTCTGCTCGATTATGGCAATCAGCCAGACCACCAGATCCTTGACCGCTATCTTATTAAAGACATTCTCGCCGAGCTTGCACGCTCCGAATGCAGGCCCGCCGGAGGAGCTGGCTCCCGGTCTGAGCGAATGGCCGCGTTGAGGAAGCGTTGCGACAGCAAGCTCGAACAGAAATGGCTCGACATCTTGGATTCTCTCATCTTGCGTCCGCCCACTGATGCCCAATTCTTGATCGAATCATATTTTACGAAGCCCGATTTCTTCTACCGCGAGAACAATGCCGCCATCTATATCGACGGTCCGCCGCACGATGAACCGGATCAAATCCGTCTCGATGAGGAGATCACACGTCGACTTATGGAAACGGGCTATATAGTCATTCGGTTCCATCACAAGGCCGATTGGAAAGAAATCTTTCTTCGCCATCCCGATGTGTTCGGAAAGCCGCAGTCTTGAGTGCCATATCACTTTCCAAGCCGGGTACTATGGTCCGCTCCCGCGGCCGCGAATGGGTCGTGCTTCCCGAGTCCAGCGATGATCTTCTAATCGTTCGCCCGGTCGGCGGACTCGACGAAGAAACCGTCGGCATTCTTACTGGCGTCGAACCGGTTGAATCTGCTTCCTTCCCAATGCCTTCTCGCGAGGACGTCGGGGACTTCAGTTCCGGACGTCTCCTTCGGGAGGCCGCCCGGCTCTCCACCCGTGCCGCGGCGGGTCCGTTCCGCTGTTTCGCGCGCATTGCCGTTGAACCGCGGCCATATCAGCTCGTTCCGCTCCTGATGGCTTTACGCCTCGATCCAATCCGGCTCCTGATCGCCGACGACGTTGGAATAGGCAAAACGATCGAGGCAGCACTTATCGCTAGGGAGCTACTCGACCGTGGCGAAATCCGAAAGATGACGGTCCTCTGTCCGCCCCATCTGGCCGAACAATGGCAGAAGGAGTTAGCCGAGAAGTTTCATGTCGATGCCGAATTGATCCTATCCAGTTCAATCCAACGCCTTGAAAGAGACCTGCCGCACGACGTGTCTGTATTCGACCGCCATCGCTTCACAATCGTCTCGACGGATTTTATCAAGAGCGACCGCCGCGCCGCTGATTTCGAGATGAAATGCCCTGAGTTCGTGATTGTCGATGAAGCCCACGGTTGTACACTCGCCGGCGGAATTGGCCGGGGCCGCCAACAGAGATTCGATCTGGTCAGGAAAATTGCCGCCCGGCCAAACCGACATATTCTTCTTGTTACAGCCACTCCGCACAGCGGAAACGAGCAGGCTTTCCGCTCCTTGCTGGGACTGCTCGACGAGGAGTTCTTCGATCTTCCGGAAGAGATTGCCCGTGAGGAGCGTGAAAGCGTACGCCGTAAGCTGGCCCGCCATCTTGTTCAACGCCGGAGAGATGATATCCGCCATTATTTAGAAACCGACACGGCTTTTCCTGTTCGGTTTGATAAAAAACCAGAGCCCACATATTCGTTTAGTAAGGAATATCGGTCTCTGTTCGACGACATCGTCGGTTTTGTCCGAGAATTCGTTTCCGAAGATAAAGGCGACAAGCGCCGTCGACGGGTTCGTTATTGGTCCGCTCTCGCTCTTCTGCGCTGCGTATCTTCAAGCCCGGCGGCTGCGGTGGCCACGCTCCGAAGTCGCGCCGCTGTAGACTCAGCGCCGGATGATGATGTTGATGAAATAGGTCGCCGCACGGTCCTTGACCAAGACGACATAGACGACACCGTTCCCGTCGATTTCAGCCCCGGCACGGACAACGAAAATGAAGCGGATAGCACCCGGCGAAAACTCCTTGCTTTTGCGCGTCGGGCGGAAGCCCTTGCCGGCGAATCCGATAACAAGCTTCAAGGAGCGGCCCGCGAAGTGAAGGCTTTGATTAAGGACGGCTTCCAGCCTATAGTCTTCTGCCGTTTTGTAGATACAGCAGATTATGTTGCCAAGCATTTACGCGAGCTTTTACCTGCTAAAGTGCGCATAGAATCAGTCACAGGCTTGTTGCCGCCCTCAGAACGCGAATCTCGTGTTGATAATTTAGCGAAAGAAGGAGGGAACTACGTGCTGGTCTGCACGGACTGCCTCTCTGAAGGCGTTAATCTCCAGCAGGGTTTTAATGCTGTTCTCCATTACGATCTTTGCTGGAATCCCACTCGCCATGAACAGCGGGAAGGACGGGTTGATCGCTTCGGCCAGAAGAAAACGGAAGTCCGGGTTATCACCTACTATGGCCACGACAATCCTATTGATGGAGTTATCCTCGACGTGCTTATCCGCAAGCATAAGAGCATCAAGAGTGATCTCGGCGTAACCGTTGCCGTTCCAGGGTCAAGCGAACAGATCGCGGAGGCCCTCTTCGAGGGGGCGCTTTTCCGAGAAATGACTTCCGGAGGGAAGCAACAGCTCGCATTCGATTTCGATGATGCGTACAAGCATCAGGTCAAAGACCTTCATGCCGAATGGGAGAACGCCCGTGACAAGGAGAAAGCCAGCCGTTCTCGGTTCGCCCAACAGGGCTTAAACCCGGATGCGGTTGCTGCCGAGCTTAAGGATATTCGCGCAGCTATCGGCAGTAATGAAGATGTGGCTCACTTCTTCCGCTCTATCCTCCAAGCAGCACGGGTACCCGTTCAGGATCATGGTCCTTCGATAACTGTTAATCTGAGCCCTGAGACTCCTCGCGCCTTAAGACAAGCGCTTGGCCAGGATGAGCCGTTCACCGGCCGGTTTGACCTGCCCCTTCAGGAAGGCGAAATATATCTTGGACGCACGAGCCCAACAGTTGAGGGCCTTGCCGGATGGACACTCGACCAGGCGCTCGATCCCGCTGGCCGTGATTCTCATCCCGTTGTATCTCGCTGCGGGGTATTGATATCCTCCGCAGTCACTGCCCGCACCACATTACTTCTCGCAAGGTTCCGCTTTCATTTGCGAGTTGCGGGCCCGGCGAACGAGGCGATTCTCTGCGAGGAAATCTTACCGTTAGCGTGTACTGGCCCGGCATCGAGCCCTCAATGGTTAGGTCCAGATGAGAGTGAACGGCTCCTCAAGGCCACCCCTGAGCAGAATCTTATTCCGACGGCCATCAGCCAGCAGATCGGCCTCTTGCTCGATTCAATTGTCCAAATCAAACAGGCGCTTGGCGCTGTAGCCAGGGAACGTGCCGCGATTCAACTCAAGGCGCATGAAAGGGTTCGCGAGGCGACACGAAGGAAAGGAGGGGTAACTATCGAACCCGTGCTTCCGGTGGATATCCTTGGGGCGTATGTCCTACTGCCCAGAATCTAATTCCCATGTCACGCCGTAGGACCGAATTTCAAACCATCCGATCCGAAGGGGGATTGCTTCCGTCTGATCTGCTCCGGCGTATTCTTGATCCCAAGGAAAAGATCCCAGGCACGCAGCCGGAGGACTACGGTTTGCCTCATGGCGACCGCATCAACGAGACGGTAACCCAATCGTGGAACCGTCTCCGCCGCCATTGGACAGAGTTCAAAGCTGCCGCGAAGGGGCTTTCCCAGGGAGAAGCGGCCACCGGCCTTACCAACGATAAATGGAGCGTGCCGCTCCTTAGAGAGCTGGGATTTGGACTCTTACCGACCAGCCCGGGACCCGAGATCAGCGGCCGCGTTTATGCCATTAACCGGTTTTCCGGCCAAACTCCCATTCATTTGGTCGGTTGTGGACTTAGTCTCGACAGACGCGCGGCCGGGGTCAGGGGCGCCGCTATGAATCCCCACGGCTTAGTCCAGGAATTCCTGAACCGCAGCGAAGGCCACCTCTGGGCTATCATTTCAAACGGTTTGCGCTTTCGTATCCTGCGCGACAACCAAGCTCTCTCCCGCCAAGCTTTCCTGGAATTTGATCTGGAGACGATGTTTGCCGGCGAGATATTTTCTGATTTCGTCCTGTTCTGGCTCATCGCTCACGCGACCAGGTTCGCCGTCCGGGAAGAGGGGAGGACAGAAAGCTGTTGGCTTGAGCAATGGATGAAGCTGGCCGAGGAACAAGGCACTCGCGCCCTTGGCGATCTCCGGGCGGGGGTGGAGAAAGCTCTCGAGATCCTGGGCCAGGGATTCGTCGGCCATCCGCACAACTCCTCCCTGCGTGATGCTTTGCGCAAAGGCCGGCTTTCGCTCGCCGACTTCCATGGCCAACTTCTTCGTGTGGTCTATCGCCTGATCTTTCTTTTCGTGTCTGAGGACCGCAACCTGGATGGAATCTCCCTTCTGCACCCTCGCGATGATTCCGAGGATGGCCGCCTGGCCAGGGAGCGCTACACTGCCCACTACGGCACCGCTCGCTTGCGCGAATTGGCCTCCGGCATCAAGGGTAGCCGCCACGGGGACCTCTGGAGGCAATTCAATCTTCTCGTAGGTGCACTTTCCGGGGAGGAGCGATTCTCCTCCGCTCGCCAACAGCTCGCCCTGCCTATCCTTGGCAGCATGCTTTGGTCCCCTGCTGCGACCGCTGAACTCAATGCACCCGGCTTGGCGGAATCCGGCGGTACGGAGCTTTCCAACGCAGACTTTCTCGAAGCTTTACGTAGCCTCGCCTTCACCCGGCAAAACAAGATACTTCGTCCGGTGGATTACAAGAACCTCGGTTCTGAAGAACTCGGAGGCGTATACGAAAGCCTACTCGCGCTTACACCGCAGATCAGCGGTGATGGTGCCCGATTCACCTTCGCGGAATTTGCCGGCAACGAACGAAAGACATCTGGTTCCTATTATACCCCTGATTCACTCGTGCAATGCCTTCTTGATTCCGCCCTCGATCCTGTGGTGGAGGAAGCGATTAAGGGCAAGACCGGCGCAGAGGCGGAAAAGGCCGTTCTTTCGCTCAAGGTCTGCGATCCGGCGGTTGGCTCTGGACATTTTCTTGTTGGCGCAGCCCATAGGTTGGCTCGGCATCTAGCCCGCGTGCGAGCGCATGCGCAGGGCGAGAGCGAACCCTCGCCCCTGCTCTTCCAGCACGCCTTAAGAGATGTTGTGGGCCACTGTCTCTATGGCGTGGATATCAATCCCATGGCAGCAGAGCTCTGTCGAGTGAGTTTATGGCTCGAAGCCATCGAGCCCGGCAAACCGCTTTCATTCTTAGATCACCACATACGCGTCGGCAATAGCCTCCTCGGAGCGACACCGGAGCTTATTGCAAACGGTATTCCAGATGAAGCTTTTGAACCTATCGAGGGCGATGACAAAAAACTGTGTCAATTGTTCAAGAAGAGAAATAAAGTCGAGCGACAAGGCCAGCAATCCATGTTTTATCAAATGGTTGCAGAGCCGCAGGCTGAATATAACACGTTAAACGATCGTATATATGGTATCGATGCGGTGGACGATAGTTCGTTCAAGGGTATCCAAGAGAAAGAAAGCAGGTTTGCCGCCATTCAACGTTCAATTGAATTCCAACACGCTAAACTGATTGCCGACGCTTGGTGCTCCGCGTTTGTCTGGAAGAAGACCTCAGAATTCCCATATCCGATCACCGAACAGGTTTTTCGTCTGATCGAAACGGAACCGATTAAATGCCCTGACTGGATGCATGTTGAGATTGGGCGTCTAGCCTCGGACTATCGATTTTTCCATTGGCACCTTGCTTTTCCGGAAGTATTCGCCAAGGATGGCTTCGATTGCGTGCTTGGCAATCCGCCGTGGGTAAGACAAGAACTATTCAAACCTATTAAGAATCTTCTGACGGTCTATGAGTCATACAAAAGTACCGCAGACATATCTGTCTTTTTCCTGGAATTGTCCGTTAGGATCCTCGCGCTTTCCGGGATCGCTGCATTGCTTACTCCAAACAAGTGGTTCCGCGCTGCATATGGCGAGGAGCTTCGTGTTTATATTAGGAGTTGCGCAAGGCTTTATCTAATTATCGATTTCGGCCACGCGAAGCGACTTTTTGGAGATGCCGATACCTTCCCTGCCTGTTTAATTCTCAGCCGAGCTGAAAAACGCCTTTCTGACCAGACCACTCTCCGATTTGTTCGCGCCTTCGATGAGGATAGAGCAAGAATATCATTAGACAAATTGGTTTCCACATTCGCAACGGAAGTGACCTATGCAAACTTGGACAAGTTCGGTTGGTCATTCAACGACACGAATGTAGAACGCATTCTGAGCACCATGCGTGCCAATTCCCGGCCGCTCGCAGATTACGTTGGCGGTTTGCCCCTTTATGGACTAAAAACGGGCCTCAACGAAGCCTTTTACTTAGAAGAAAGTGCCGCAACGGCGGTCATGACTGAAGAACCGCAGTCCCGGGAATTAATCAGGCCCTTCATTCGTGGACGAGACATCAAACGTTGGAACATTGTATGGGCACATCAATGGCATATCGTTATTCCATCTAGCCATAACCGATCGTGGCCGTGGTCGCTTACCCGCCATGAGCAAGAAGCCGAAGCAATCTTCTCACGCGCCCACCCACTGATTCACTCTCACCTTAAGCAGTATGAAAAAGGGCTACGGAAACGAACAGACAAGGGCGTATTCTGGTGGGAGCTCAGGTCTTGCGATTACTATTCATTATTTTCTCGGCGTAAGATAGCGGTCGCTCTAATTTCTTATCACAGCTCGATAGGATTTGATGATAACGGATACTTTCAAAACAATTCGAGCGTCATGATTCCAACGGAAGATCTTTTTGTGTTGGCTGCCCTGAATTCGCGTGTTGGTTGGTGGTATATGTCGCTCACGTTCCCTCACATGAAAGATGAAGCTCTTTCTATGGAAGCAGAGTACTTGGCGAAATTTCCGATTCCGAACATACCTGAGGCTGCAAAAGAAAGCACAAGAGAGTCGTGTCGCATGTTAAGGCAAATAGCAGCAAACCCAGCAACCAGCCTTGCGGAAAGGCTACGCTTTGAAAAACAGTTATCAGACGCAATCTGGAATGCGTACGGTCTTGGAAATTTGGATCAGGCCATATTGAACGAGGTGCCAGTTCCCCGAGATCCCATACTTTTACTTTCCGAGTCTCTGAAATCATGATGATCTTGACGCAGGATCGCTGTGATGAACCGGTGTTGGGCAAGAATTATAATTCCTTAGCTTGTAGACAGTGCAGTCCACAGTTTCGCTGGGACGAGGAGCGCCGCTTCCTGCTCTGTTGCGAGATGGATGCCGCCTTCTTCCAGCTCTACCTGCCGGCCGAGAAGAGCGGCGACTGGCGTCTGGCGGAGGGGGAGATGGAGGAAGACCTGGCGCGGCTCAAGGCCAGCTTCCCGACTCCGCGCGACGCCGTAGCCTACATCATGGACACTTTCCCCATAGTCCGCAGGAAGGACGAAGAGAAATTCGACGGCGACTTCCGCACCAAGCGCGTCATCCTCGAAATCTATGACGAAATGCAGGAAGCTATCCGCACCGGCCAGCATTATATGACCAGGCTTGACCCACTTCCAGGTCCACCATCTTTTAAATTACCCGACTGGCGTCTTGGTCAACCGAAGCCTCAAGGATGGCCGTTGCATATTCATCCTCCGAAAGGGATTAATGGATGAGCTGTCTTCAGGCCGTCTGGGAAATTGACAACTTACGCCGCGCTTGGCGGTGGATACGTTCAAACCCTGAGGCCCAGTATAAGTCTTATTTTAGAACATTATATTCGGCTTACGCAATTTCCGCAGATGAGTTATTGAAAGATCTCTCTGACCGCTTAAGGCGAAACATTTATATGCCTTCCTCGGCATGTAAGATCTTTTTGCCTAAACCGTCCGGCGTGCTTCGACCCTACACGCTTCTTACCGTCGAAGATCAGATTGTTTATCAAGCTGCTATAAATATCGTGGCAGAACGGTTTATAAGACGTGTTCGCGGCAATTACTATAAAGAGACATTCGCTCACCTTTATGCGGGTAAAACACAGACTTGGTTTTACCGGAAATGGAGCAAGGGCTATCGAGCGTTTAATGACGCATGTCGAGATGCTTTCACCCATGGCCTCCGATACGCGGCAAGTTTCGACCTAACCGCATGCTATGACAGTGTTGACCACGGCGTACTAAAATACTTTCTTCGAAATTATGGATGCGATGAGCCGTTTTGTTCAGCTCTAACGAATTGGCTTTCTAAGTGGACTTCACCCGATCAGCATATTTTTCATAATCACGGCATTCCCCAAGGCCCACTTAGTTCCGGTCTTCTGTCGGAAATAGTATTGCAATACTTTGATAATAATCGGGGCAAACCAAAACGCATTCGTTATCTTAGATATGTCGATGACATAAGATTGTTTGCAAAATCCGAACCAGATCTCCGGCGGATGTTGATTAGGCTGGATTTATTGAGCAAAAACATCGGCTTATTCCCGCAGACGAGCAAGATCGAGATCCGCAAGGTAAGTGACATCGAGAGAGAACTTAAATCTGTTAGTCGCCCGCCCGAAGATTCGCTAAGGCTAAGGAATGTTGACCAGAAGAGACTTCGTCTAAGAATCAATGCACTCTCAAAGGGGTTTAAGATTACGAATCCGACTAGGTTTAAGTACTTGCTTGCTCATGCTTCTCCGCATTCGACTATTACAAATCGTATTTGGAGCATATATGCACAGTACCCAGAGCTTTACGTTAATATCGTAAGGTACCTGCAGCGCTACCGTAAGTTCCCCCAGTCGGTAAATCGAGAAATTGCGAAGCGTCTGCGCGAGGAACCCTTGTATCCAGCAGTGACGGCGGCATTTATTGAAGCGGCAAATGGGCGCATCGAAGGACGTTATAAAGCTGAAGTCTTAGATAAGGTCACAAAGATGTGGCGGCCAAATCGCGTACAAGATGATCTCCTCGTTGCGGCGGGACGATGGCTGATTGCCGAAGCGAGATTGTCTTACGATCAGATAAAAAGCGTATGCACAGGTGCTAGTCCTTGGTGGGGACGCTCTCAGCTAGTGCTTGCGCTAAATAAGCATAAAATAGGAACTCCATCCTTCACTTACTTAATAAATATGGTGTTACGTGATTCTAGCGCGGACGTTTCGCTTGCTGCCGCAATGAGGGCCTTGAATGAGAATATTTCGATTAATAAGCCGGTTCGTAGCATTAACCGGGCTGCGAAGTTAGTACTAAAAAAGGGTGGGGCGATAAGGCGCGGCGCCGGAACGGCTTGCGGCATTAGTCTGAGTATAAAAAGGATAGTCGGATCCGTCCCAAGTGTGAACTGGCGAGCATTCTTTGCGTCAGATTACCGAAAAGCTGAAAAACAGATCACCTGCATCGTTGGCTATAATGATACTGATGTCACGGCATGGGTAAACGGGATGGATGTTTTCAATGATTGGCTCCTTAATGCCCTCCATAGAAATGATATGTCAATTGGTCAATACCAATTAGGCAACCTAGGTGGAAATCTTAAGAATCGCCGCCGAAAAAGGTCATACCCTGCCGTCAATTCCTTGGCCTTGGGGATACATGATCGACGTTATGAAAGCAATCTTTCCCATGCTATACAACGGCGAACCGGAAAACCTACGGGTCCTATTCAATGGGATTATTTCAAGATCGGTAGGAAGTTGCTTAGGAACGCTGTTGCTGAACTTGCGCAGAAGTGGGGATAAAAAATATGAAAGGAAATCCTGATAATTATTTGAAAAATAAACTATCTTTTTTCGAAAGATCAGGTGGGCATAATGACTTCATTCACATGGCTTGATTACTCCGAATACGAACGACAAAAGGCAATGAAGGTCATTGACCTTTTCAAAGAAGAAGATACCCGAGACGAGCTTGGCATTGGAGTTATTAGAGATACCCTCGCCGAGCACTTTTTTCCGGGAACGACGACGATCCAAACCCGGGCAAAATATTTTCTTTTTTTGCCATGGATCTATCTTGAACTCGAACGTAAAAATACTCCCTCTGCGGAGATGAAAAATCGATCTCGTAGGTTGCAGGATCGCCTTTGTCAAGCCCTTATCGCAGGTGGTGAGGAAAAAGGCGTTATAGGCTATCTGGCGGGCTTTAACATTCAGCGACTTCCAAGCAGCGTCTATTGGCAAGGCCTGCTCCGATGGGGGATACTTAAATTCCAGGGGGCCGAAGGCAATTACTATCGCGATATGGATCGTTTCTATCGGCGTCAATTTGCGGTTCCGGTATTTGAAAAAGGCGAAGCTCCCGATCCTCAAGCTTCGAATTGGGATCGCGATCTCTATCGTCTAAGACCCCCCGAAAGTTGGCTCGATAAGACAGATTTTTCTCTTTCTGCCGAAGAAGCAGAATTCCTCATCGATCACATCCAAGTTCATCATCGGGATAGTTTGCTCGTTTTTCTTATTAATAAAAAGAATATGATTTCCGATAACGTAAGATTCCCTTGGCAACAGCCAGGCTTCGAAAATGTCCCCACTGCGTTGTTTAGTGATCTTCGGCATGCCCGCGTTTTTTCGAAGGTCATGCACGGTGCTGCTCTGCTCTATAATTTAATTCTTGCAGAACAGATTAAAAGCGAAGAAAAATGTTCGGACTATCACATTTCTTTGGACGAATGGTGGTCATCGCTTCATATTGATTCTTACCTTTTAGACAATTGGAGCTTTAAAGAATTCCGGGATCTTATCAGCCGGCGGCTTCAGGCGAAAGTCAGCAGTTTAACTTGGGCTTTCACTGAGAGGTGGCTCCTCTTTGTCCGGAATGAAAAGAGTATTGCGAGTCTTATCGCTGCGAAAGAAATCCGAGAAATGATCACAGCCCGCGAGCATCAACTCAAGCGAAGCCGAGCCCGAATCGATAATCCCCGAGCGAAAGAATTGTGGAACGGGGCATCAGGAACAGGACAGCTGGATTATCGATGGAATCGCCCCGTGAGGGATATTATCAACGATTTGCTGGGGCCGATAATAAAGGAAAAATAAAATGCTTGAGCCTCGAGACCGCCGGCTTTTCGTGGATTCTCTCAAGCCTCCGCCGGGCTATTCGCTTGATCGGGCAGTGATGACCACGTTTAGTCTCGACCTCATTGCTTTGCTAAGCGTGCCGTTGGCCTTCACCGTTTTCGGGATGAAGGACCAAGGAGGCCCGCCAACGATTAATCCTTTAGCCTTATTGGAAGCTTTGCGTCGATTTTCCGATCGTATAACGATGTTCTGCCAAGCCGGACAGATCGCGGATACAGGGCATGTTCGCCACGCCCAACTTCTTTTGGGATTTCTGGAAAATTCGATTATCGAAGCCGTTTCTCCACGCAAAGGGGCGTTCCATCCCAAGATCTCGATCCTTCGCTTCGTTCCCTCCGAAGGAGAATCACTTCTTTCGGAAGGCAACGAAGAAAGATCTGTCATCTATCGTTTACTATGCAGTACCAGAAATCTCACTTTCGATAGCTCCTGGGATACGCTTCTCACAATCGAAGGTCGGCTTCAGAGCCAAAGACAGAAGGGCGTTGCGCGAAACCATAAGCTTGCGAACTTCGTCGCTTCTCTTCCCAAAATGGCCCTGCGTCCCATGCCGGAAGACAACTCAGTGCAAATAATTAAGATCGCCGATGAGCTTAGGAAAGTAAAGTTTCAAGAACCGGAAGGTTTCGAGGATTTCGAGTTTTGGCCCATTGGCATCGAAGAAAATATTAATTATTGGCCTTTCGATGGATATGATAAAACCTTGGTAATGTCGCCATTCGTGAGCGATGGATTTCTATCCCGCCTCTTCGAAAAGGACGGGTACCACAGACTCATTTCGAGGTACGAGACGCTCGAATCTCTACGAATAGAATCATTAGAAAGCCTCAAGGAAACATTTTATCTTAATTCAAACGCAGAAGTTAACGATGAAAATCAAGAGATAGAGACTTCGAATATCGAACCTGATCCCCAAGAAAATCAAAAAATCTCGGAACCTGAGGAACAACTTATTCTTGGTTCAAAAATAAGATGCCAAGGTTTACATGCGAAATTGTACATCACAGACGAGGGCAGGAATACACATGTGTGGACGGGATCGGCGAATGCGACGAATGCCGCTTTCGACAGTAATGTCGAATTTCTAGTGAAACTCATAGGGAAAAGAAGCCTCTGGGGCGTCGATACTTTCCTTGGCAGAGCCCGTGACGCCGAATCCGACGAGAAAAAGAATGGCCCGCTCTTATTTAAAGATTTCTTATTGCCATACAAAAGAGAGGAGCTGCCAAAACGCGATCTCGTTAAAGAAAAAATCGAACAAATTATGCGCGGAGTAAGAATAAATATCGCCAATACCTTGATGGAGGCGGATATCGAAACGCACACAGGGACACCGGAAAGCTATTCCATTAAGATCTATCACAAGGTCGTTAATCCGATAACGTGGCCTGAAGGTGTGACTATTCTGTGCCGGCCAATCAGCCTCCGCGAATCCTGGAGCTTGAAACTAACCTCGCCACTTCCAAGAGCGGTTGCCGTATTTAAAGGGATTTCGTTTGAAGCTATAACATCTTTTTTCGCTTTTGAAACAACAGTTGAATCCGAAGAGCGGGTCGGAAAAGAAATATTCGTGCTCAACATACCTCTCCACGGCCTTCCTTTAGATCGCCGTGAGCGTATCCTTCTTTGTTCTCTTCGAAACCGCGAACAACTATTTCGATACCTCCTGATGCTTTTTGCAGAAGAAGACGATGATATGAGTTTGATATTCGAGGCGGTTAGAAATCAAGAAGAAAGACCCGAATCGGAAATGCCTTTTGGAAGGGAATTCGGGATTGCTTTACTCGAACCGCTACTGAAAACTCTTGATAGGCATCCAGCGAAGCTTGACCATATCGAACGCCTTATCGAAGACCTTCAACGTACACCCGAGGGAAGAGGATTAATGAATGAAGATTTTATCAATTTATGGGATGCAGTTAATAAAATACGAAAGGCAGTAATCTGAAATGATTGAATTCCCTGCGTTAGATGTAAAAAAAGTTCTATCACGGTTGAAGCCTTTCCAACAGAAATCTGTCGAGTATGTCTTCGATCGTCTTTATGGTCAAAATCCGACTCATCGTTTCCTGCTCGCCGATGAAGTCGGCTTGGGAAAAACTCTCGTCGCCCGCGGGGTGATTGCGAAAACGATCGCTTATCTTCGGGAGAAACATGTCCCACAGATAGATATCATCTATATTTGCTCAAATCAGGACATCGCGAGGCAGAACCTCAAACGCCTCAATCCGACCGGCGAACTGATTCAAAATCCTTTGGAACGCATTACCCTCCTTCCACGCTTACGATTAAATGAACCAAAGAGAGCAAAAGAACTCAACTTTATTGCTATAACTCCTGGGACGTCTCTTGATCCCAAATCGGGAGGAGGGCGGTGGGAAGAACGAGTTCTTATTTATCATCTTCTGAAAAATGAATGGGAATTTCAGGGACTCGCTCCGATGAATGTTTTTTGTCTAGATTGCACTCCAGACAATTTTCGAGGCTATATCAATTGGTTTCATGATTGGTACCGTATTGATGAAGAACTGGCATCGGTCTATCTCGCAGAACTCCGAAAACGACCCGATTTAAAAGAAGGATTTGCGAAAATAAGTGATAAATATCCTCGATGGGATTCTTTTTTAAGCGATGAAGAAAGAATAGAAAGAAAACGAATTGTTCAAGAACTGCGTGAGGTTCTAGCGAAAACCTGTATCCGTTTCCTCGAACCCGATCTCATCATCCTCGATGAGTTTCAGAGGTTCAAATCCCTCTTGGATCCCGAATTGGAGCAAGGCGAGCTCGCCCATGAGCTGTTCGATTATTCAAACGAGTTTTCGGAAGCTAGAGTCCTTCTCCTTTCAGCTACCCCATACAAAATGTATACCATGGGCCAGGAAACGGAATCCGAAGACCACTACAAGGACTTCGTAGAAACGCTGAAATTTCTATTGAATGACAATACAAAACTCGTGCATGCAGAGAACCTTCTGAAAGAATATCGTCAAAAACTATATCGAATTGACGAAGATGATGGGGGCTTATCCCGAACCAGGGATGAACTCGAGTCTATCCTTCATGCCGTAATCTCTCGAACCGAGCGTTTGGCCGTTACGGCCGATCGAAGCGGAATGCTCCACGAGATGCCGACAGAAATGCATTTAAATCCCGACGACATCAAAGCATATCTCAAAACGCAAAAAATCGCCCGCTGGCTTAATAACCCGGACATTATCGAGTATTGGAAGTCTGCTCCTTATCTTCTCAACTTCATGGACGATTACAAGCTAAAACGTAATTTCCGAGAACACTTGGAGAAAGATATTTCGGCTGATGATATATCGGAGCTTTTTTCCAAACAAGAAGGTGCATTACTGCCATGGAATGAGTTTGAAAATTATGACTCGATTTCCCCTCTTAATCCTCGATTAAGCAACCTTATCGAAAAAATAGTTGATTTCGGAGCGTGGCAATGTCTTTGGATTCCTCCATCTCTTCCTTATTATGCCCCAGCCGGGACATTCGCCTCCATAAAATCGCGTAATTTTACAAAATTTCTCATCTTTTCAAGTTGGCAGATCGTTCCTAAGACTATCGCAGCGCTGCTGAGTTATGAAGTCGAACGTCGGATTATGATCAAATTTGATTCGCAATCCAAGAATACCCCAGAAGCTCGTGAGAAACGCAAACCTCTATTGAATTTTTCGCGATCCTCCGAAAAAGATCGTTTGACGGGTATGCCTTTGCTCGCACTCATTTATCCAAGCGTCTTCTTAGCGACTAAATATGATCCTCTCCTTCTCTTTAAAGAACGAGATGCGCCGTTATTGAATGTCGCCGAAGCGGTGGCTTATTTTGAGAAATTGATATTAAAAGCGTTAGAACCGTTGACTTCTGATGCTGTGACAAGCGGGCCGGAGGATGAGACTTGGTATTGGGCCGCTCCAATTCTCTTGGACCGTTTGGAATATCCTCGAGAAACAAAAGAGTGGTGGAACAATGAATCATTGGCTTCAATATGGTCGGGCGAAAGCGAAAATCAAGAAAAGGATAAAACTGAGGATGAGACGAATTCAGCTTGGAGCGCTCATGTCGAAGAAGCCCGAAAAGTCGCATTGAGCACATTGCGGCCGCAAGGGCGGCCACCTCAGGACCTAGCTATTGTTCTAGCCCAAATAGCCTTGGCGAGCCCCGCGGTCTCGTCTTTACGAGCCTTAGCACGAGTTGCGGCCGGGAATATATCGCTCGGAAATAGCATCCTTAGGAACAAAGCCGGGGCGCTTGGATGGGCTTTTCGATCGTTATTTAATACCCCAGAAAATACTTCATTAATTCGAGGAAATGATGCTCGCGAACCATACTGGAGACGAGTCCTCGAATACTGTGTTAACGGAAATCTCCAGAGTACGCTAGATGAATATGCCCATGTCCTCAAGGATCTTGCCGCTAGAGTCGACGGCTCCCCGATGGAAATCGTAGAGGATATTTCCTCGGCGCTTTCGAAGGCGACTTCGATCCGAATCGCGCAACCAGGAGCCGATCGAATCTGGGTGGATGATGCCAATAAAAAGGTAATGATCAAAAAAGAACGCCTGCGGTCTCGCTTTGCTATGAGATACGGCGATGAACAAGCCGACGATGGCAGAATGTTATTTCGCGCCGACAGTGTCAGGCAGGCGTTCAATTCCCCGTTCTGGCCTTTTGTCCTCATTACGACTTCGGTCGGCCAGGAAGGCTTAGATTTTCATCCTTATTGCCATGCTGTAGTACATTGGAATCTTCCCAGCAATCCTGTCGACCTCGAACAACGCGAAGGCCGTGTTCATCGCTTCAAGGGCCATGCTGTACGCCGAAATATTGCTATCCATTTTGGGCGAGAACTCAATCTCAATGTCTTAACTGATCCATGGCAGGAGATGTTCGAGGCGGCCGAAACGATTGCGGAGGACAAACAAGGATTGAATCCTTTTTGGGTCTTTCCGATTAAAAACGGGGCTGTGATTGAACGTCATGTAATGGCTCTTCCTTTAAGCAGAGAAGCCGCGCGACTTCCGGCCTTAAGAAAGTCGCTTGCTGTTTATCGAATGGTCTTTGGACAACCACGACAAGATGATTTGTTGAGCTATCTTATGGCAAAAATGCCTCGCCCTGAGCTGATCAAATGCCTCGAGCAGATTAAGATAGATTTGTCTCCTTAGGGCCTGATGAACGTCAAGCATTATTCCCGCTCAAATGATTATGGAGTCAATTAAGCCGTTTTCCGCAATGAGGGCAGAACTTTCCCTCGCCTCGTTTCGTCCGAAGTTCCTCAATGAATCCTGCACTAAGGATCCCAGCAGGCAAAGCGAAAAACGCTATGCCCAGGATACTGATGAAAGATGAGAATATTTTTCCGACAGGCGTAACCGGGTAGATATCCCCATATCCCACCGTCGTAAGTGTGACGACACCCCACCACATAGCATCGGGGATGCTTTTGAATACTTCCGGCTGTGCCTTTTCCTCGAATAAAAAGAGAAGACTGGAAGAGATGACCAGCAATATGAGAATCAAGAAAAAAGAAAGACCCAGCTCTGTGCGTCTCGACTTGAAGACTCTTCCGAATAGATGAAGTGATTCAGAGTATCTTCCGATCTTAGCGATCCTGAATATCCTAAGAAGTCGCAATGCTCTCAGGAATAGCAAATCGACGGGCACCAAGAGGGGCAGATAAAAAGGCACTATTGCGATGAGGTCAATAAGGGCGAGGGGGGAGAATATCAATTTCAATCTTCCCGAAATCGGCCTTTGATACTTGGGATTGGCCGTGCACGACCAGAGCCTCAGGAGGTATTCGAAAGTGAAAACGACAACGGAAAAGAATTCGAAGTCGCGAAACAAGGAAGAATAATTAAGAGCGATGCTTTTTACCGAATGGAGAATGATCGCGACAATATTCAGAAAAATAAGAATAATGATGAAAATGTCGAATAAATCATATTTCTGTGTCGATAGATCTTCGGCCGAAACGGGCTCGACGAGAGCATAGGCTTTTCTTCTCAGATTATTGATCTTATTTGGCTTGAGTGCGTCTGAATTGTTCATTTAATCCCTTTTCATCTAAATAAAGTGGCTAAAAACCGACCAGAAATATCAGGATTTTCACTTGAAGCTGATTCGTTATTGAATACACAAAAAAAGAGATCCATTGAGCTATTTATATGAAAAATAAATTTATTTAGCTCTATCTTATTCAGATTTCAAGATATTCAACAAATCCGATAAAATCTCTTCGTTTTTAATGGGCAGTTTATAATACGATCTACTTAGTGTCTTTGGCTTTTGTCCATATAGCGCGGTGATGGCATCTCTCATATGTTTATCCAAGCGTGACACGGGCACCCACATCTTTACTCCGAATATGTCATCGTTGTGGTCCGTATTTGAAGATAAAGAATTGCCGCGGGAATATGTAACAAAAATATCTCCGATCTCGATTGTGGGGCCTACTCCTTCTCTTTCGTACAAATCCCCCATAGTCCTGTGAAACCGCTCGGAAATTCTTTTGGCAACAGAATTAAAAAGATGCTCATCAAGTGGCTGATTGAAATAGTTGCTCATGATTCCTCCTTTTATGCTTTCGCAATTGATACAGACACTCCCATCAAAGGCA
>Ga0315293_10000956_pt1 | contig 27622 bp, 21 predicted proteins | sample YL17G13_20_MG_FD_203071 | JGI IMG/M metagenome (GOLD analysis project Ga0315293, IMG submission 203071) | Sediment microbial communities from Yellowstone Lake, YNP, Wyoming, USA - YL17G13_20 | ecosystem: Environmental > Aquatic > Freshwater > Lake > Sediment | place: USA: Wyoming | collected...
AGCCATGGCAGAAACATCCGACACGCTCGTGACCCAGCGCTGCCGCTTCCTGACTTCCAAGGAGATGTTCTACGACATCGGCCAGGATGCGTCGGCCCCCCAGTCCGGCTCGGGGCTGTTCTGGTGCTCGCAGACAAAGAACTGTCTGGGGCCCGACGGCAGCGGCGTCCACGCCAAGGACTGCGGGCCGAACCGAAGCTGCTACCAGGAACTGTAGGGAGGCTGTAGGCTGTAGGCCGTAGGCTGCAGAACGACCACGAGGATCGCCCCTACAACCCTGTGTAGGGGCGGGGTCGCCGTGGCGACTGCCCGCCCGTTCTTTTGCCGACCACGATCTTCTTGAAACGCAGCGGTGTTGTGCCTAATCCTATAGTTGTTTCCTTTTTGCCTGGTTGTCAGCGAAGAGGGCTCGGATGATGTGTCGAACGTTTTTAGTTTTGCTTGCAGTCGTTTGTCTGGCTGCCATTCCCGCCGCAGCGCAGAAGGTGGAGAAAGGGGCGCCGGCGCCCGACTCGGTTCCGGCGGCCTTGAAGGCTGCCATCGAGAGCCAGGGTCTGCGCGTATTAAACGAGGCCGGCGCCGCTTACGTGGAAATCTGGCTGCGCAAGGGGCTGCCGGCCGAGGCCAAGGAGGCTTCCGGCGACATCGCCTATCCCGGTATGCCGGTAGGCAGCTTCCTGGGCGTCTGGCGATACGTCATACCCGGCACGGATTTCCGTGGTCAGGCGATGAAGCCAGGAGTCTACAGCATGCGCCACGCCCTCATGCCGGCCGACGGCAATCACATGGGCGCATCGCCGTTCCGGGATTTTGTCTTGCTGGCGCCCGTTGACGCCGATAAGGACCCGGCGGCCGACCTGAAATACGATGATGCCGTGGCGCTCAGCCGCAAGGCCACCGGCACCAACCATCCCGCCGTTTACCCCATGCTGGCGCCGGAAAGCGTGTCGGAAGCCGTGGTATCGAAAGACGAACAAGGTCACGGCGTGCTGAAGGTGAAAGTCCAGGGGAAGTCTGGAACCGCTATCCCGCTGGCGTTCATCGTCATCGGCCGCGGCGAATAAGTGGCGGAGCTTAGGGCACTCCGCTCCTGTCGCAGGCGCCAGCGCCTTTGTTTGCAGGGCATTAGAGCACTGCCGAAGCCATTCACCCCCGTCCTCCATAAAATCTGCTATAAAGAAAGAAAAGGACCCCGACCCCCGTGGGTCCCCATACGGAGGGTCATCATGAAACTGGGAATTGCTGTGGCCGTTTCAATTCTGGCCGTGCTGCCGGCGCTTGCCGGACCGGCTGTGTTGATCACGGGCGACTACCTGGAAGCGCGCTCCAACCACGTCTTGACCTGCGGCTGCCTTTTCTCCGGAGAGATGGTGACGGACGGACGCGAAGCCATTCTCGCCTGGAAATTCGATGGCGGCAGCTATCAGGGCGCATTGCTGGAAGGGGTAAAGGTCGTGGCCGTGCTGAACGGGCCGGGTATGCTGAGCCTGCCCGGGCAGGCGCGCCGCGCGGTGCTGTATATTGACGGCGCCGGCTCGGAATCGCAGAGAGCATCGGTGGTCTCGTTCCTCCAGCAGACGTATCCGGCGGTCATCGGCGAAGTGCTGGCGGTGCATTCGGCGCCCATCAGTTTCGACAAGCAGCCCGACCGCGTCAGCGCCCGGGTTGCCGGTCTGGTGGAAGTGACCGCGCGAACCGCGCGGCTGCCTGAGGACGCGCATCTCGGCTCGTTCTTCTCCTACGAGCCGTTCATCCCGCTGGCCGACCGCACCCTGGCCATGACGCTGCTTTACGAATACCGGGGCGGCGATTTCGGCGTGCGCTGGTGGCGGTGGGAACCGGGAATCACCGGCTACTTCGGCCGCTTCCAACTGCAGCGATGAGCGATGACTGACAAGTGACAACCGGCAACTGGCCGCCGGCGGCGACTCGCGTCTCTTGTCACTTCTCACTCGTCACCGCTCTGACGGCACGGCGGGCGGCTGCGGTGAGCAATGAGGTCGCTGAGACACAAAAGGCGGGGGCCAGCCCCGCCTTCGCTATGATTCAGCGCTTCGGCCCAGCTTAGGTGCCGTATTTCTTCTCGGGCTGATGTCTTCGGCCGATGCCAGACTGCGGGCTGGGGCCGGTTTCTTTCTGACCGGTCTGGCTACGGCCCTCGCCCGTGCCGGTTGTGCCGGGCTGCTGGGGCATGCCCTGCTGCGCTGTGCCCATTCCATGACCGCCGGCATAGTGCCGTGGTTCGCGGTCAAACTCCTGCTTGCACTGGTCCGAACAGAAATCGTACTTCTGGCCCTCCCAGTTTGTGCTGAACCGCGAATCATGCTCATTCACGTCCATTCCGCAAACCGGATCTTTCACCATTCTGTACTTCCTCCCTGGAAGCGATGCTTGCCGCGTAGGCGTTCGAATGCTCAGACTAAGGAACTGCGAACCCCCTTGCTGATATAGACGAGGCTGCCGCCGGTCTCGTCGCAGCCATAAGTTGATTAGAGTGAGTGGGTTGCGTGCTCAGGCCAGGCCCAGGTCACGGATGGCGCGGCCGGCGGCTTTCAAATTCGCCAGCTTCATCTCCGAGTATTTGCGCGACAGGATGATGCCATCAGCGCCGGCCTTGAAGGCCGCGGTTACCGCCTGGTAGACGTCGTCGGGTGAAGTCTGTTTCTCGTTTCGCCCGGTGGGGATGTCGATATCGATGCCGGGCCAGACCGAGGTATTCCGTCCGGTCGTAGCCAGGGCGCGGCGCGTTTCGCGCGCCACGTAGTCGGAGGAAAGCCCGCTGGTGGGAATCTCGGCCAGCGGCCGCTCTTCGAATTGCTGGAAGCGGTAGTTCATGTTCAGCACCTCTTCCGGCCGCAGGTCCGCAAAAATGCCCGCCGACATGCTCTTAACGTAGCCGGCCATTCGAGGGCCGGCGCAGTTGTTGTACATGACCACCTTGAAAAAGTCGGCCGTCTTGCTCAGTTCCGCGTAATCCTGCTCGGCGCGGTAAAAGGGACTGAAAGTATTGTTGTGCCAGATGTGCCAGCCGATCTTCGCCGCCGGCTGGACCGAGTGCGCCAACCGGAACTGGGCGCGGTAGGTGTCTCGCAACCCCTCGGTCCAGAGCCGCTCCCAGGCCAATACCTCCGGATAGTCAACCAGAATTCGCCAGAAAGAAACGAAGGCGCCGTCACTGGGCCGTGCGCCCTTGCGGAGGGCATTGATGAGCTTCTCCAGTTCCATGTGGCCGGCTCTGGCGCGGTCGGCGCTGATGCCCTCTTTGCTTGCGGCTGCCACGCAGAACGGGCAAAAGCAACCGACCCTGCCCGGGTCGCTGCCCGCGCCTCCGTGGCTGGCTCCGATGGCGTTATTCAGCGGCCCCTGGCGTTCGCTGCCGAACATCAGCCCATCGACCGGATAGGAACGCAGGTAATCTTCCACCTGCCCGAGCCAGAAAGCGCGCGTTTGTGGGTTGCGATAGCAGACGCGGCTGGAGGTGCGCCCGTAAAGGTCGGCCTCGGCCAGTTGCGGCAGCCCCGGGACGTCGGAGCGGAAAACGTCTTCGTACCAGCAGAACACCTTCATCCCGCGTTGATGGGCAACCGGCAGCACCTTTTCCAGTAGGTCGAAGTCGCCGGGGATTTCCGGCGCCCGCTGCGGTTTCAAAGCGGTCTCGCGGAAGAACCCGGGGTGGGGCGTGGTGTAGAAGCCGCCGTGGAAGTCGCGGTCTTCTTCCTGCTTGCCGTGATCCGGGAAGGGCGAGCCGGATACCTGGCGGCCGGCGATGCCGCGCCCATAGGTGAAGGTGGCGAGGAACAGCGCGTTCACCGCGCCGAGCTTCTGCACGTTATCGAGTACCGCTTCGACACCCTCATCGAGAAAAGAAATCGCACCCACCTGGATGCCGATGGTTGGCGCCTGCGCCCGTTGCTGCGCCGCCGTTGCGCCTGCGAGTATTGCCCCGGTCCCTGCTTTGATTGTTGTTCGCCGCGTGATCGTCTGCATGCGCGCTATTTCACCACCAAGACACCAGGACACCAAGCGGTTTTTGGGCGGTCAAAACCTTACGACTTAGCAAGCTTCTGGTCCAGCAGAACGGCGCCCAGGATGACCGCGCCCAGGGCGATCTTCTGCAGGTAGGGATCGACGTTGGCCAGGTTCAGGCCGTTATTGAGAATGCCGATGAAGATAGCGCCCAGCAGGGTGCCGCCCAGCGTCCCCTTGCCGCCGAAAAGACTGGCTCCGCCGACCACCACGGCGGCGATCACATCCAGCTCGTAGCCCAGGCCGGCATTCGGGATTCCCGCTCCCAGCCGCGAAGCCAGCATGACGCCCGCAAACCCGCCCAGCATGCCGTTCAGCAAATAAGCAGCGAATTTCACGCGCGCCGTGCGCACGCCCGCCAGCCACGCCGCCCGCTCGTTTCCGCCGACGGCGTAAATGTGGCGGCCGAAGACCGTCGAGCTGAAAATCACGGCTCCCACCGCGTACAGCACGGCCATGGAAATCACCGGCACGGGCAGGAAGAGGAACGAGCCGCGCCCCAAGCGCGCGAAGCCCAGGGGAAGGTCGCCGACCGAATAGCCGCCGGTCAACAGGAAGGCGGCGCCGCGAAGAGCCGACATGGATGCCAGCGTGACGATGAACGGGGGAATCAAGAAGCGGGTGACGAAGAAGCCGGTGAAAGCCCCCGAAGCGGCGCCGGCCGCCAGGCCGACCACGATGGCCGCGGCCAGCGGCGCGCTGCCGCCGGCCGCCCGGGCCGCGAAGGCCGCCAGCACGCCCGCCACGGCCACCAGAGACCCGACCGACAGGTCAATGCCCCCGGTCAGAATCACCAGCGTCATGCCAATGGCCAGGATGGCGGTCACCGATACCTGCAGCACCACGTTGATGGCATTCGCGGGCGTCAAAAAGGTGGGCGAATAAAGCGCGAAGATAATGCACTCCAGCACGACCGCGGCGGCCAGGCCGGCCTGCGCCAGCCGCGACAGGTTCCGCCGCGCCGCGCTGGGTTCGCTCTTTATCTGAGTTGGTGTAGCACAACTCATAGAATCAATCGAGCCGCAGATTTCGCCGATTACACAGATTCAATGGGACGCAGATGAACGCTGATTCACGCAGATTCGGAAACCCGAAACTTGAGGGATAACCCCGACACTGAACACTCAGTTCTGCGGAGTAAGATCTGCGTCCATCTGTGTTCATCTGCGTCCTGTTTCTGTCTGCGCCATCTGCGAAATCTGCGGCTGGACTCAGTTCTCTCCCACGGCCAGGCGCAGGATTCTCTCCGGCTCCGCATCGGCACGCGGCAAATCCCCAGCGATGCGCCCGTTGCGCATGACCAGGATGCGGTCGGCCAGCAACAGCGCTTCGGGCAGCTCGCTGGTAGTCATCAGCAATCCGAGTCCCCCCTGGGCCTGCCGGCGTAACAGCCGGTAAATCTCGTTCTTGCCGTTGATGTCCACGCCGCGGGTCGGCTCGTCGAGCAGCAGCACCCGGGAGCGCGCCAGCAGCCAGCGCGCCAGAAGCGCCTTCTGCTGATTGCCGCCGCTGAGCAGCCGGACGGGCGTTTCCAGCGATGCCGCGCGGACGCCGACCGCGCTCACCTGCCCGGCGACGGCCTCCGATTCTTTACTGCGGCTGAGCAGCCGGAAAGCGGTTCGGAACCGTTCGAGCGAAGGCAGCGAGACGTTGGAGCGGACGCCAAGCTCGCTGATGAGCCCATCCACACGCCGCTCTTCCCCGAGAAAGCCGATGCCCAGTGCGGCGGCTTCCGCGGGCGAGCGCGGGCGGACGCCTCGGCTGTCCAGCAAGATTTCGCCTCCGGCCAGCGGGTCGGCGCCGAACAGCGCGCGCAACAGGCGCGTTCGTCCGGAACCGGCCAGGCCGGTGAGCACCACGATCTCGCCTCGCGCCACCGAGAGCGAAATGCCGGATAAGCCCGTAGCAGTCGAGAGATTCCGCGTCTCGAGCAGAGGCCCGCTGGGCGGGCTCTTCTGCTGCGAGTTTGCCGAGCCGGCCACTGTGGGACCTTGGACCTTGGAGTCGCCGCGGCGACGACCCTGGACTTCGGTCTCGCCCGCCATGGCCACGATCAGCCGGTCCTTGGTCAACTCTGAGGCCGGAGCGGAAAGCACGTCGCGGCCGTCGCGCATCACGGTCACTCGGTCGCAGATCTCCAGCACTTCCTCGAGCCGGTGTGAGACGAAAACGACGGCCGCGCCGGCAGCAGTCAGGCGGCGGATCGCCGAGAACAGCCCGGCGCGATCCCGGTCGCCCAGCGCCGCGGTGGGCTCGTCCATCAGGAACACGCGGGATTCCGCTTCGAGGGCCCGCGCGATCTCCACCAGTTGCTTTTCCGCCAGATTCAGCCGGGAGACGGGAACGGCGGGGTCGATATCACGGCCCAGGTCCCGCATCCGCCGCCGCGCTTCGGCGCGCATGCGCGGCCGGTCGAGCAGGCCGCCGCGCCGGCGCGGCTCACGGCCCAGGAAAACGTTCTCCGCGACACTTAGCTCCGGGATCAACTCCAGTTCCTGATAAATCGCCGAGATGCCGGCGGCGCGGCCCTGGCGCGGATCCCGGAAGGCGGCCGCCTGCCCGAACAGTTCAGCGGCGCCCGAGTCGGCCCGCTCGGCCCCGGCCAGGATTTTCATGAGCGTGGATTTGCCCGCGCCGTTCTCACCAACCAGGCCGTGGCACTCGCCGGTGTGGAAGGCGAGCGAACAGCCGTCGAGCGCCTGCGTGCCCGGGAACGCCTTGCGGAGATTCTCAATCCGAATCGCGATCATCAACCATTGAACAAAGGGGACGCAGATAAACGCAGATACACGCAGATCGAATTACTTCAGATCTGTGTGTATCTGCGTTCATCTGCGTCCTCGCTCTCGTTGTTCTTGTGCGGCGGCCGCGAGTGAGGCGGCATCGATCAGTTCGACGTCAACGGGGATGAAGGCCGGCACCTGTTCGCCGCGGAAGTACCGGGCAATCGTTTCGACGGTGATTTCCCCGATGCGCCGCGGGTTCTGGACCACGTCGGCCTTCAGCGCGCTGCCGCGGAGAATGGCATTGCGGGCCTCCGGGATGGCGTCGAAGCCGACGATGACGATGTCCTTGCGGCCGGCCGCCTCCAGCGCCGCCAGCGCCCCCAGCGCGCTGTCATCGTTGATGCCGAACAGGCCCTGGAACTTCTGCCCGCTCTGCAGCAGGTCTTCCATGGTCTTCATGGCCCGATCGCGCACCCCGTCGCCGTTGGGCTTGGCGACGATGCGAATGCCGGGGTGCCTCTTCATCTCCTCCTCAAAGCCGGCGACGCGGTCGATGACCGATTTCACGAAGGGCTGATCGATGATCGCGACATTGCCCTTTTCGCCTAGCACGCGGGCCAGGTACTGCGCCGCCAGGCGGCCGCCCGCGACGTTGTCCGAGGCGACATGCGACACCACGCGGCCCCCCAAGGCCTGGATGTCGGCGGTGAAGACCGGAATGCCGGCCTGGTTGGCCTTCTCGATCGCCGGGCCGATGCCGCGCGAGTCCGCCGGGCAGACGATGATGGCGTCGGCCCGCTGCACGATGTAGTTCTCGATCTGCGCCTGATGTTTCGCCAGGTCCCACTCACCGGCGTCCACGATCAGGCGAAAACCATGCTTCGCCGCCGTTTCCCGCAGCGCCGCTTCCATTTCCCTGTAGAAGACATGGCCCCGGGTAAGCAGCGAGACGCCGATCAACTTTCCCTGGGCGCGGCGCCCACAACCGGTTCCGCACAAGGCCAGCGTCAAGCCCACCAAGCAGATAGACAATCGCGTTCGCATATCGCGGAATGTAGCGGATTTACATCGGATAGTACAGCCTCGGCCCGCATCAGCATACCATGCGGCTTCCGGGCGCAGCCGGACTTTCAACTGTCCGCTGGCGGCTGACGGCTTGGGTCTTTCCGTCAGCCGTCGGCCGCCAGCCGTGAGCCTTTGTTTGCGCCTTCATCTTCTCGTTGGCGTTAATCAGCACGGTTGGTACGACGAAACAGCCGTTCGATTCCAGCCTGTGCCCGCCTGCTGGAGCCGGGGAGCGGGTGAGGGGCCCGGCCGGCCGTGCTGGCCGTCGTCGCTGCGGTATGATGAGGGAGCGCTGCTTGCCGCACCCCCACGTGGGAGAGACGAACGAGGGGGCGCGTCAAGCGGCGCCTCTACATTGACTGAGGAACCATTGCAGCCAGGCCAGGCAATCCAGCGGATCCACGGCGGGCTGATTGTGTCCTGCCAGGCGCCCCCCAGTTCGCCGCTCGACCGGCCGGAGATTATCGCCGCGCTGGCGGCGGCAGCCGAACGCGCCGGCGCCGCCGGCGTGCGGATCAACCGGCCAGAGAACGTTCACGCCGTGCGCGCCGCGGTGTCGGTTCCCATCATCGGTATCTTCAAGCAGGTGTGCCCGGGCGAGGAGGTTTACATCACGCCGAATCTGGAGGCGGCCCGAGCAGTGGCGGCGGCTGGGGCCGACATCATCGCGCTCGACGCCACCCCCCGGCGGGCGCGCGGCTACGCGGCAGTGGTTGACCTCATCGCCGCTGTCCACGAACAGACACGCCTTCCCGTCATGGCGGATGTTGCTTCGGTGGAAGACGGCGTCGCGGCTGCGGGCGCAGGCGCTGAACTGATCGCGACAACGCTGTTCGGCTACACCGCCGAAACTCTGGGCGCTGCATTGCCCGGATTGGATCTGGTCGCCGCGCTTTCCAGGCGCGTGCCGGTTCCGGTGGTCTGCGAAGGCGGCGTTGGTTCGCCGGAGCAGGTGGCGGCTGCGTTTCGCGCCGGTGCCTACGCGGTGGTGGTCGGCACGGCGTTGACGGGCATCGAGGCTCGCGTCAGGCAGTTCGCCGCCGCTCGCCAGCAGCCCTGAACGCCGCCCGCTGTCGCGCGTAACCAACAGATTCGCAAGGTGTTAAATCGGGAACCCGCTCCCCGATTCCAGCATCCATACTAGTGGGCAGACAACAACCGGTTTCGAGTCCCGCCTGAATAGATCAAGAGCCAACAACCAGTTGCTGACTCCGAGCGCTGGTAGTGTCGGCGAATGGGAGACGGCCATGAACACGCGCAAGCCATTTACTTTCTTTGAAGATCTGTGGGATGAGGATGATGTGACCGCCTCCATCACCTGGGGGCTATGCGGCCGGACGAAGAGGCGGAAGTCACTGTCTAGGCCGGAGGCTGGAGACCGGAGGCTGGAGACCCGCCGTCAATAGCGCACCAGCGCCCACTGCCTGCAGCCCCCCGCATCCACCCCTTCCAACCTCCAGCCTCATTCCCGTCGTTTCAGAGTTGCCCCCCTTTGTGTCAGACTTAGCGTTACATGTCCAGCATCTATGAGTCCAAGCCCCTTGACCTGGGCGCAGTCCGAACGGTTCGACTGGCCGGACGCGCGGGCAAGGTTTCCGTCAAGGATTTTGCGGAGCGGTACCAACCCGGCGAGGGGATGCGCGGATGGTTCAAGTCCCTGCCGAGAATTCTGGCTGCCCAATCGCTGGGTGAGCTTGTTGAAGCGATCATGCGGGCGCGCCGGGCGGCCAAGCCGGTTCTCTGGGGTCTGGGCGGCCACGTGATCAAGTGCGGCCTCGCGCCGGTTCTGCTTGACTTGGTGGAGCGAGGCTATGTCACCGGCCTGGCGATGAACGGTTCGGCCGCCATCCACGACACCGAGATCGCCCTGTGCGGCTCGACTTCCGAAGAGGTAGCGGACCTGCTCACCGACGGCTCGTTCGGGATGGCTGACGAGACCGCGCGGTTGCTGGCCGCCTCGGCGACCGCCGCCGTGCGCGACGGCATCGGACTGGGCGAGGCGCTGGGCAGGGAAGTGGCCGCAGCCAAGTCATCGTACAGCCTGCTGGCTGGCGCTTATGCCGCAAGAGTGCCGGTCACGGTCCATGTCGCCATCGGCACCGACACTCCGCACATGCATCCCTCCCTGGATGCGGCCGCGCTTGGCGCTGCCACGCATACCGACTTGCGCTTGTTCTGCGAGCTGGTTCGCGGGCTGGAAGGCGGCGGTGTCTACCTGAATGTTGGCTCGGCCGTAGTGCTGCCCGAGGTATTCCTTAAAGCCGTGAGCGTGGTGCGCAACCTGGGGCATCCGCTGGGGCGCTTTTATACCGCCAACCTGGATTTCCTGCAGCACTACCGCCCGACGCAGAATGTCGTGCGGCGCCCGACCGCGGCCGGGGGAAAAGGCTGGGCCATCACCGGCCACCACGAGATCATGGTGCCGCTGCTGGCCGCGTTGCTGGTAGAATCCAGCTAGAGCGCCGCTCCAGACGCTCGGGTGCCTGGGTCATGAGAGATTACAGATACACCGTCATCTACGAGCGAATCCCCGTAGGGGGATATAACGTGATCATTCCTGCCATACCGGAGATCTGCACTTTCGGCGAAGATCTCCAGGAAGCACGGGAAATGGCAAAGGATGCCATCCGCTGCTTTCTTGAGAGTGCGCTGAAGAGAGGCGAGCCGATCCCGGAGGACATCGAGCCGGCGACGGAACGGCTGGAAGTGGTCGTGTCGTAGCCGGGATGTCCAGACTGCCGATCCTGAAGCCGCGCCAAATCATTCGCGCCCTCGAGCGCGCCGGATTCTATTTGCATCACCAGACGGGAAGCCACGCAAGATTCCTGCATGGAACGAGGCCGGAGCTCCGAGTCACCGTCCCAGTGCATTCCAAAGACGTGCCACTTGCCGTGCTGAAGCGCATTCTGAAACAGGCATCACTTACCGAAGAAGACTTCATGGGCCTGCTTTAGGGGACGAGGAAAGAGATGAGTCGCGCCGCCGCCGAGGCCGGGAGACGCCGGACCAAATCCAGAGCCGCCAAGGCTGCTTTGTACCTTGGTTTCTTGGTGGTGATTTTCTGCACCGTGCATGTGGCGCGCTGGGGCCGGCCGGTGCCGCTGGCCTGGCAGGCGGCGGGCGCGAACCGCTGGGTAAACACCGCCGGCGAACGGCTCGAGGCACTGGATTTGGACGGCGACGGCTCCTGGGACCGCTTCAACCTGAACGATTCCTTCTTCCTCCGGCCGCAGCCGGCCACGCCTGTCGCCCGCCGCCTCGCCATCTGCCTCGACGGCGTTCCGTACTCGATCATCCGCGCCCTTTGGAACCAGGGCCGTTTCCGCGAGTTCTTCCCGCCCGTTGAGGTGGTGAGCACTTTCCCCTCCGAGTCGGAAGTGGCCATGACCGCGCTGCTTCACGCGGCGCCCGCCCCGGGCTACGAAAACCGGCATTTCGACTGGAAGCAGGGGAAGGTGGCCGGCGGAGTCGCCGTGACGCTGGCGCAATCAGCTCCGTACCTGAAGAAGCTCGACTACGATGAGCCGGGCCTGTTCAAGGGCCTGCACTTCATCATGCCGGCGAAGAGCTTCCGCGCCGACCTTGGCCGGCTGCGCAAGCGCTTCCTGGCTTCCAGCGTGCCTGCCTTCATCGCGCATATTTCCAGCACCGACGCCCTCTGCCACGTCATGCGCGCCGAGCAGCTTGGGCCGTTGTTGATCGAGGTGGACGAGGCGCTTCGCGATCTCTATTTCAGTGAGCGCGGGAGGCTGCGCCTGCTGCTGTTCTCGGACCACGGCAACAACCTCGCGCCCAGTCGCCCGGCCCCCTTGCGCGCTTCTCTGGAGCGGGCCGGTTTCCGGGTAAGGGACCGCCTCGACGAGCCGCGGGCCGTCGCCCTGCCGGAATTCGGCCTGGTCAGCTTCGCCGCGCTCTATTGCCGGCCCGAGCTGGTGCGGGAGCTTGCGGGCGTGCTGGCGGCCACCGAGGGGGTGGAGCTGGCCGTCTACCGCGACGGCGAACGCGTCGCTGTACGCTCCTCCGGCGGCGAGGCGCTCATCGAAGCGAACACCGACGGCACACGCTTCCTCTATCGGCCCCTGAAAGGCGACCCGCTGTTGCTGCTGCCGGTGTGGGAACAGTTGCGAGCCGCCGGCAAACTCGACGCGCAGGGCTCCGCCGCCGAAGCCGATCTTTTCGCCGCCACACTGAGCGCGCGCTACCCCGACGCCTTGTTCCGCCTGTGGGAATGGGGCCGCAGCCCCTACGTGGAAAACGCTGCCAGCGTAATGGTGAGCCTGGCCGACGGGTACTATTCGGGCAGCGGAATCTTCCAGCGCATGGTGACCCTCCAAAGCACCCACGGCAGCCTGGCCCGCCGCTGCACGCTGGGCTTTGCGATGACCACCGACGCGCAGCTTCGCCATGCCGTGCGAGTCAGTGAACTCCTGGAATGAGATTCACCACGGATGAACACGGATAAACACGGATACCCACATCCGTGTTCATCCGTGGTTAATAGGGTTTTCAGAACGAGTAGCGCAGCCCGATTTCCACGCTCCTGGCCTGGCCCCGCTGGTTCTTGGGGACCTGTCCGAACGTCGTGGAGGCGGGATCGGTGGTCGGGAGGTTGAAGATCGGCGTGTTGCTGACGTTGAACGCCGAGATCTTCGCCTGGAACTTCTGCTTCTCCGTGATGCGGAAGTCGCGGATGAGCGTCGTGTTGACCTGTGGCGCAGTGTGGCGGCGGATATTCGGACTATACAGCGGCGTGATCCGCAGCGTGTCGGACGGCCGCGCCACCCAGGTGCATATGGAGGGATCTGGATTGTTGCTCGCACACACCGTGGTGTCGAACCAGCGGTCCAGCGTTTGCCCCGTCTTCAGCTTCGGATCGCGTAGGGTGTAGTAGTTACCCGTCGAACTCGAAGTCAAACTGATGGGCGTGCCGTTCTGAATCGTCCCCACCCAACTGCTGCGCCAGCCGCGGACGACATGCGAAAGGATCCCCGACCGCATCCACTTTTTCCGCGGCCCGAAGGGCAATTCGTAAATCGCGGTGATCATCAGCCGCTGCGGCACGTCCCAGCCGGTCAGCACGGGCGCCGGCTTCGGATCCGCGTTGTTCAGCAGGCTGACGGCTTCCATCGTTTTGGAGTTGGTGTACGAGACCAGGGCGGTCAAACCGTTCTTGTAGCGCCGCTCGAATTTGAACTGAAAGGAATCGTACCAGCCCTCGCCGCCGGTGCGGTAAGACACCCTCACGTTGGTGTACTGCGGGTAGGGCAGCAACAGGTTCCGCCGCTGAATGGTGCGTTGCTGGCCGCGCGATGTGCTCGCCGGCAGCACGCCATAGAACGGGTTCGTCATGCTGGTGTTCAAATAGGCGGTTCCGAGCGCGAGCTGGTCGGGAGTGAGGAAGTTCAGGTCTATGTAGGAACTGCCCGGAGTGGTCAATCCTAGTTGGTAGGTCCGGCTGCCCGAGTAGCCAAACTCGACCAGCGTGCCGCGCGCGATCTCGTACTGGAATCCGGCCGAATACTGCCAGACGTACGGCACCCGCCGGTCCTGGTCAGAGAAGGTGATGAGATCGCCGACCTGCGCCTTGAGGCCAAGGCTCGCCCCCGGCGGCCGCAGCAACCCGGTGGGGAAGGGATTTCTAAGAAAACGGAACTGCCCGAATTCAGTATCCTGCACCTCGGCGGTCGTGGTCTGCGCAAAGCCGGCGGTCCCGCCGTACTCGGTGGTGGGCAGCGACGATCGCCCGAAGCCGCCCCGGAACACCAGCGGCTTGGAGCGGAAGACCCGGTACGCCATGCCGACGCGCGGCTGGATCTTGCTGTAATCGGGATTGAAAGCGCCGCGCGGCGCCCCGTTCACTCCGGCGAACAGCAGGCCGCCTTTCAGGTTCAGGCCCTCGATCGGGTAGGGGCAGTCGGCCTTGTAGTCGAAGCCGCGGTTCTGACGGTTATAGCGCTCCACCGGCGGCGTCTCGTAGTCCCAGCGCAGCCCCACGTTCAGCGTCAGCCGGCGGCTCACCTGCCAGTCGTCCTGGAAGTAGAGCACCGGGTACTTCCAGGTGAGGTACGGTTGGGCGTTGATGGTCGCCGTGGCGCTGTTCATCACTCCCATCAGCAACGAAGCGATGGCGTTGCCGCGGTTCGAGTCGGTCACCTGCCCGCCGGCCAGGCTGGTCTGGACGGTGCTGAAGGCATAGGTGCCGCTGGCGTTGCCGCGCGCGAAATTGGCGAAATGCATCAGCCGCACCTCGCCGCCATACTTGATGTTGTGGCTTCCGGCCGACCGCGTCACGCCCGCCTGCGCCGTGTACGTCTCGCTCGGGATAATGTCCCACTCGCTTATGCTCACCTGCTGGTAATTGGTGAAGGTGAAGATCGGGAAGTGATCCGGCATCTGAAGCTGCCCGATCAGGCTGGCGGGGAAACCCAGCGAGGAGATGTCGATTGGCTTGTATTTACTGAGCTGTGTGAAGCGATTGAAGCCCATGCGGGCGCTGAACACCGTCCGCGGCGTCAGGGCGCCGACCAGGTCGAGCACGGCGCCGTCGTTGCGCCGCCCGGCGTGGATTTTGCGAGATCCCTCGGTGCCCCAGCCGTTGTAGTCCACGCGGCCGCCATCGCGGTAGTTGTGGTTCCACCGCGCGTAGATCCGCCAGGACTGATTGATGGTATGGTCCACGCGGCTGATCACGTTGCGGAAATTGGTGTCCTCGATGATGTTCTTGCCGTAAAAATTGTTCGCATGCGTGAAGTTGTCGCCGGGGACGTTGGGCAGCGGAATTTCCTTCAAGATCCGCACCCCGATCGGATCGAAGCGCTCCTTCGGAATACGGTTGTCTGGGAACTGATCCCGGATGTATTGCAGGTTGGTCAGACTGACCGAGCGCGACGGATTGAAATCCGGGTTGAGGCGATTGGTCACGGGGTCAAAAATCTGGTACAGCACCCCCGTGCGGGTGAAGGTCTTCGAAAAATCGCCCTCGCGCTCCTCGACACTGGGCACCGAATTCATGGCCGGCTGCGGCAGCGATTGCCGGAACTGCTCCAGCGAGAACATGAAAAACGTCTTCTGGCGCCCGTTGTAAACTTTCGGCAGAATTACCGGCCCGTCCAGCTCGACGCCGTACTGATCGACAACCCGGTGCGGCCGCGGCGCAATCGGCTCCCCGGCTGCATTCCGTCCCTGGGCGTTGTTGAGGAACATGTTCGCTTCCAGGAACGTGCGCCGCATGTACTCGTACACCGCCCCGTGGTACTTGCCGGTGCCGGGCTTGATCGACACGCTCACAATCCCGCCGCCGGTGCGCCCGTATTGCGCGTCGTAGGCGTTGGTTTGCACCTTGAATTGCTGCGTGGCCTCCGACGGCGGCACGTAAGCCAGGTTGCTGCGCCCGGTGTTAGCGTTGTTGGACACGCCGTCGATCTGGTACTCGTTCACGCCGGTGCGCCCGCCGTTGATCGAGAAGTCGGCGATGGCGCCGTTGTCAAACGGACGGGTGTACTGCGGGTCGCCGGTGAACTGCACGCCGACGGCCAGGTTCATGAGGTTGAACGGGTTGCGCGCGTCCAGCGGCAGATCGGTGATGGCTGCGTTGTCGATCACCTGGCCGCGGTCGGCGTTGGCCTGCTCCAGCAACTGCACCTCGGCCACCACGGTAATGTGCTCCGCGACATTGCCCACCTGGAGCTGTAAATCGACCCGCGTGCGGTCGTTCACGCGCAGCTCGACCGGCCCTCGTTCCAGCGTCTTGAAGCCCAGGTGCTCGACCTTCAGCATGTAGGTCCCGGGCAGCAGGAACGAGATGATGTAGGCGCCCTCGCTGTTGGCTGTGGCCGACGCGGCTACGCCGGTCTCAGTGTTAATTGCGGTGACTTTAACGTTAGCCACGGCCGCTCCCGTCGGGTCGGTGACCGTCCCGACGATTGTTGCGCGATATTCTTGTGCGCTGAGAGGAACCGAGGCAAGGAAGAAAACCAAGGCGGACAGGTGCAGTTTCATTTCCCAGACCCCCCTTGGGAAGCAAGGCGTACCACCGGCATGAGCCGCTGTCAAGCGTAATTCGGCGGCCGCAGGTCCAAGGTCGGACCGGGGGCGGAAGACTGGAGGCTCGGGGCTGGAGACTCCGGTCTCAGGTCCCAAGTCTCCGGTCTCAAGACCCAGGTCGCCGGAAAGAATCAGCCAATTATCGGCCCAGATCGATTCGCGCAAATGCTATCTTTGTGAGGGGGTTTCTTCATGGGCATCAGGGGCGTGCGATTCGTTTCGGATGAGGCGGGAACCAGGACGGCGGTCCTCATCGATCTGCGCAGGCACCGGCAGATTTGGGAGGATATCTACGACACGATGGTCGCCGAAAGCCGAAAAGACGAGCCACGAATACCTTGGGAGGATGTGAAGCGCAAGCTGCGCAACAGGCAGGGGCGGCGTGGCTGACTATCGAGTAGTGCTGGCTCGCTCGGCCGAGCGTGAGTTTTTTCAACTGCCTGGCGATGTTCAGGAACGAGTGAGGAGAGCCATCGATAAACTGGGGCGCAACCCGCGGCCACCGGGCGTAAAGAAGCTGCACGGAGCGAATCAGTTGTGGCGCATACGGGTCGGCGATTACCGCTGCATCTACCGGATTGAGGATAGGGAACGCCTGGTCGACGTCACGCACGTCCGGCATCGCAGGGAAGCCTACGAATAACGGGAGCTCGTTCTCACTGCCTCGAAAACGGGTAAGGCCGAAGGCCTGCCATGGAATAGCCGGGGGTTGCGCGTCCGCTGCGGCGGACGCAACCCCCGGAAAATGGAAAGAAGTGTTCGCACCCTGAAAGGGTGCAAGAAACGCGGTCTTCTCTTAGGCGCCGGCGCGTTGGAGGTTTGGCTCGAGCAGCCGGGCCAGTGCTTCGTCGCTGGGAATGCCCGCAGGCCTCCCGCTGTGGGCGCTGCCGCGGTCCCGCCCCCCAAGCCACCCTCGGAGCAGGTTTTGCCACGCTGCAGTGGCTCGATGCGTGAAATCTGCGGATGGCGATCCGCGGATTCACGCTGATTTACGCGGATCAGCGGCGTCCCAAAGTCACGGCTCAGTCTTTGTGATCCGGGCGGAGAGGCGGCCCTTGGCCAGGCGGACATCGATGCTGTCGCCCGTGGCAACCTGGGCGGCGTCGCGGAGCAGGCGGCCGTCGGGGCCGTAAGCGAGCGCGTAGCCGCGCTCCAGCACCGCCAGCGGGCTGAGGTGCAGCAATTGTGAGCGGAGCGAGTCCAGGCGGGAGACGCGGAGGTCCATGGCCCGCCGCAGAGCGTGCTGCAGGGCGGTGAGCGCGGCCGTCTGGCGGCGGCGGTCGGTTTCCAGCCGCCTGCCGATATTCAGGCGGGCCAGGCGATTCTGCACAGACTCCAGCCGGCGCAAAATCGCGGACAGTTGCCGGCGGGCCGCGTCCATCACCCGGTAAGTCAGCTCGTCGGTACGCTGTATGCGCACACGCACCAGCCGGGCCACGCTCTCAAAGGCGCGGTGCCGGGCCATCTCGCCCAGCCGGTGCCGCAGCCCCAGCAGCCGGTAGGCCAGGCGCTCCCGCAGACTCTGCCGCAGCGTTTGGATCCGTTCGGTAAGCTGGGCCTTGGTTTGAACCACCAACTCGGCGGCGGCCGAAGGCGTCGCGGCGCGCAGGTCGGCGACGAAATCGGCGATGGTGAAGTCGGTTTCATGGCCGACGGCGGAAATCACCGGCACCTTGGAGTCGGCAATGGCCCGCGCCACCTTCTCCTCGTTGAAGGCCCAGAGGTCCTCGATTGAGCCGCCGCCGCGGGCCACGATCAGCACGTCGGCCGGGCCGCCGATCTGCCGCTCTGGCGGCCGGTTGAAGTAACGCAGCGCCCGCACAATCTCGTCCGCCGCGCCTTCCCCCTGCACCTTGACCGGGTACAGGACGATGTCCAGGTTCTCGAAGCGGCGGCGCAAAATGCGAAGCATATCGGCGATGACCGCGCCGCGCGGCGAGGTGATTAATCCGATGCGGCGCGGCAGCAGCGGCAGCGGCTTCTTCCGCTCGGCATCGAACAAGCCCTCGCCCGCCAGTTTCGCTTTCAGTTGCTGGAACGCGAGTTGAAGGGCCCCGTAGCCGGCCGGCTCCAGGAAATCGACAATCAACTGGTACTCGCCACGCGGGTCATAGACGCTGATCCGGCCGCGCGCCGTCACGGAAAGCCCGTCTTTGGGCTGGAACTTGAGCAGCCGCAACGCGGATTTGAACAGCACGGCGCGGAGCTGCGCTCCCTGGTCTTTCAGCGTGAAGTAGACGTGGCCTGAGGGCGCGGCCTTGAAGTTGGAGACCTCACCCTGGACCCATACCTCGCCGAACTCGCCTTCCAGCAGTTCGCGGACGCGGGCCGTCAGGTCGCTGACGGTGTAAACCTTGCGCTCCGCAGGCTTCTTGCTCCAATCGAGGCTGAGTTGATCGCCCATGGTTAGTATTGAACCACCAAGACACAAAGACACCAAGACCTTGGTGTCTTGGTGCCTTTGTGGTTAAGCGATTTCGAGGGCGTTGAAGAAATAACCGATTTCAAAGCGGGCGGTTTCGGGCGCGTCCGAACCGTGGACTACGTTGCGCTCGATTGATCTGCCGTACTGCTTGCGAATCGTTCCCTCCGCCGCCTGGGCCGGGTCGGTGGCCCCCATCACTGTCCGCAGGCGCCGGATCGCGTCCTCGGCTTCCAGCACCATGACCAGCACCGGCCCCTCGGTCATGTACTTCGTCAGGCTCGAAAAAAAAGGACGCTCGCGATGGACGGCGTAAAAGCCTTCCGCCTGGCTCTGCGTCAGGTGCACCAGCTTGGCGGCAATGATGCGGAAGTTCTCCCGCTCGAGCCGCTCCACAATTCTGCCCGTTAACTTGCCGGCGACTGCGTCCGGTTTGATTATCGTCAGTGTTCTCTCTATAGCCATATCTCGTTCAAGGTCCAACGTTCCAGGTTCAAGGTTTGGTTCGACATTGAACCTTCCACGCTGAACAGCTATCCACGGGCGGCTCGAGCGGCCAATACCGACGCCACGGTTTCCCCGATGACCGCCGGCGACTTCGCCACGTGAATTCCCGCCGCCTCCATGGCGCGGATTTTCTCGGCCGCCGTACCGTGGCCGCCGGAGATGATGGCGCCGGCGTGGCCCATGCGCCGTCCGGGAGGCGCGGTCTGGCCGGCCACGAAGCCGACAACAGGCTTGCGGACGTGCTCCTGAATGTACTCGGCCGCGATCTCTTCCGTGTTGCCGCCGATTTCGCCGATCATCACGATCGCTTCCGTATCCGGGTCTTCGTTGAACAGCTTGATGGCGTCCAGGAATGTGGTGCCGACGACCGGGTCGCCGCCGATGCCGATGCATGTGGATTGGCCGATGCCCAGCCCCGTCAACTGATGCACGGCTTCATAAGTGAGCGTCCCGCTGCGCGAAACCACGCCGACCCTGCCGGGCATGTGGATGTGGCCGGGCATGATGCCGATCTTGCACTTGCCCGGAGAGATGATGCCCGGGCAGTTGGGGCCAATCAGGCGCGTCGAGCGCTGTTCGAGGAACTCCCAGGCGCGGATCATGTCCAGTGTTGGGATGCCCTCGGTGATGCAGACCGCCAGCGGCAGACCGGCGTCGGCGGCCTCCATGACGGCGTCGGCGGCAAACGGCGGCGGCACAAAGATGACCGAGGCGTTCGCGCCGGTCTTGCGCACCGCCTGCTGCACGGTGTCGAACACCGGGATGCCCTCATGCGTGGTTCCGCCTTTCCCCGGCGTCACTCCCGCGACCACCTTGGTCCCGTAGGCGATGGCCTGCTGTGTATGGAACGTTCCTTCGCGCCCGGTCAGCCCTTGCACGGCCAGCCGCGTCTTCTCATCAACTAAAATGCTCATGATTCCGCTCTCGCGGAGTTAAGCGTTAAGAGTTGCCTCGCTCTTAGCTCTCCAGTCTCAACTCTTCACTCTTAACTCTTCACTCTTAACATGCCAATGCGACGACTTTCTCCGCCGCGTCCTTCATGTTGGCGGCCACGGTGAAATTCAGCCCGGACTCGGCCAGGATCCGGCGGCCCTGTTCGACGTTGGTGCCTTCCAGCCGGACGACGACCGGCACGTCGATCCCGACCGCCTTGGCCGCCTCGACGACGCCCAGCGCCAGCCGGTCGCAGCGCAGGATGCCGCCGAAAATATTGATCAGCACCGCCTTCACGTTCTTGTCGGAAAGCAGGATCTGGAAGGCGTTCTTGACCTGCTCGGCGCTGGCGCCGCCGCCGACATCCAGGAAATTGGCGGGATTGCCGCCCGCATACTTGATGATGTCCATGGTGGACATGGCCAGGCCCGCCCCGTTAACCATGCATCCCACGTTGCCATCCAGCTTGATGTAGTTCAGGCCGTGCTTGCCGGCCTCGATCTCCAGCGGCTCCTCCTCGTTCAGGTCGCGCAGCGCCAGGAAGTCCTTGTGGCGGTAAAGAGCGTTGTCGTCGAAATTGACCTTGGCATCCAGCGCGACCAGGCGTGCGTCGTCGGTCAGCACGAAGGGGTTGATCTCGGCCAGGGAGGCGTCGGTTTCGACAAAGGCGCGCGCCAGCGCGATCATCACTTTGACCGCCTGGCCCAGCAGGTCGGCCGGGAGTCCGAGGCCAAGCGTCAGCCGGCGCGCCTGGAAGGGCAGCAGCCCCACACCGATATCGATAGCCTCCTTCAGGATCAACTGGGGTGTCTTGGCCGCCACTTCTTCGATTTCCACGCCACCGGCGGAGCTGGCCATAAAGACCGGGCAGGCGCGCGTGCGGTCCACCACCAGGCCCAGGTACAGCTCCTTTTGAACGGGCATTGTCTCCTCGACCAGCACCCGCTGGACCAACCGGCCCTCCGGGCCTGTCTGGTGCGTGACCAGCCTCATCCCCAGAATGCGGCCGGCGATCTCACGTGCTTCCTGGGTGTTGGCGGCCACCTTAACGCCGCCGCCCTTGCCGCGCCCGCCGGCATGAATCTGTGCCTTCACCACCACGTGGCCGCCGAGGCGCTCGGCGATTCCCGCCGCCTGTTCAGGGGTCTCCGCCACCTCGCCCCTCGGTACTGGAACGCCGAAGCGAGTAAGGATCTGCTTGGCTTGATATTCGTGAATTTTCATGACACAGCGATCCGCTATAATGAGGCGTCGCCGAGCGGCCGCGTTCAGAAACGGCCCTTTCCGCGACGCCAGATTGGGGAGTATACCACTCCGCACTCCGCATTTGACCTATGCCGGAACACTTATTGGCCGCGCTTCACCGCATGATTCAGCACAGGCATGACCTGAGCCGCCAGGAAGCGCGCGCCGCGATGGAAGAGATCCTGGAAGGCCAGGCCACCGACGCGCAAATCGCCGCCTTCGCCGCCGCGCTGGCGATGAAGGGCGAAACAGTGGAAGAGCTGGTGGGCTTCGCCGGGGCCATCCGCGCACACTCCGCTTCGCTTCGCGGCGCGAAGGCGGATGAATACCTGGCCGGCACCGAGCACGACGCCCTGGTCGATACCTGCGGAACTGGCGGCGACGCCAGCGGCACCTTCAATATCTCCACCGCCACGGCCCTTGCCGTCGCGGGAGCCGGCGTGCGCGTGGCCAAGCACGGCAACCGTTCCGTGACCAGCCGGTGCGGCAGCGCCGACGTGCTGGAAGCGCTTGGCGTGCGGATCGATATTCCGCCGGAGCGCGCGGGGAAGGCCATCCGCGAGATCGGCATCGGGTTCCTGTTTGCTCCGGCGGTGCACCAGGCCATGAAGTACGCGGCGCCGGTGCGTAAGCAGCTCCAGTTGCGCACGGTCTTCAATATGCTTGGCCCGCTGACCAATCCGGCGGGCGCCAATGCGCAAATTGTCGGGGTTTACGAGAAGTCGGTGGTGCGGCGGATTGCCGGCGCGCTCCAGGAGCTCGGTTTGCGCCGCGGCTTCGTGGTCCACGGCGACGACGGGCTCGACGAGATCACGACCACCGAGAGGACGCTGGTCGCCGAGGTTTCCAGCCAGGGCGTCGAGGTCTATTACGTCTCGCCGGAGGATTTCGGAGTGCCGCGCGGCCGGCTGGAAGAGCTATCGGGCGGCGACGCCCAGGAAAACGCCGCGCTGGTGCGCGAGGTGCTGGCGGGCAGGCCGGGCCCGCGCCGCGATGTCGTATTGATCAATGCCGCGGCGGCATTGGTGGCCGCCGGTCAGGCCCGGAACTGGAAACACGGCGTCGAGCTGGCCGCGCAGTCCATCGATTCCGGTGCCGCCGCCGCCAAGCTCGAGGCCCTGGTCTGCTTTTCAAGAAGTTAAGAGTCATGAGTTAGGAGTCAAGAGTTGGACGCCGCCTGATGGCACCGCCCAGACTCTCAACTCATAACTCTTAACTCATGACTCTCCACTGAGCCGCAGGCGCAGCTCGCGGAGTTCGGCGGCCATCTGGTCCAGCCGGCCCATTACCTCCTGGTGGCGCGCCGTGTCCGGCTCCGGTCTCCTGGCGATGAACGAGAGACTGCCGCCCGGCTCCAGAACGGCTTTCTCGATTTCATGGAGCGAAGCGAAGCCCTGCTTGTGCGCCGCCACCTCCAGCTCCGGCAGCGTGATCAGTTCCTTCCGCAGCACTTCCTGCTTGATCTGGCCGTGCTCGATAATGACTTCGGGCGTTCCTTCCACGATCTCATCCAGCTTCGCGTGGGTGGACAAGAAGCGAACGACAAGGTAATTGAGGGCCAGCAACGTGGCGGCCCCGATGATGCCTCCCAGCACCGAATTGTCATTGCCGATGATGGCGTTCTGAACGGTGTTCGACAACGTGAGCAGCACAACGAGGTCGAAGGTGTTGAGCTGAGCGAGTTCGCGCTTGCCGGCCAACCGCAGTCCGACGACAAGAAAAAAGTAGACGATCACCGGACGCAACACCTTCTCCAGCACCGGCAGGCCCACTTGAAACATGTCGGCCCAGATCTTGTGCTCCATTGCTTCCCTCCATCGAAGGAGTCAGGGGCAGGCAGCCAGCAGTGGCGTCCTGGGACCCTGCCTCCAGGCCCCTGACTTCCCGCTTTTGAATCCTGACTCCTGGAGTATACTCAGGCAGCCAACGAAAGGGAGCGCCCCTCGACCGGGGCGGCTGGCGAGATGCCCGCATCACACGACGCGCGCGAACCGGTCAGGGAATCGCGGTCTTCGGGAAGGCTGCAGGCTCTCCTGGCACGCCTGGCTCCCGTGCAGCCGGACGAATGGGGCCGGGTGCTGCCCGTCGTCCTCGCCAACTTCCTGCTGATCGCGGGCGTTACCATCGGGCGAAACGTCCGCGACTCGCTTTTCCTGAAGAATTTTGGTGTCGCGAACCTGCCGTACATGTACCTGGCGAGCGCGGTGCTGGTGGTGGCCTGCTCGTCGGTCTACGCCCGCTTCGTAGGCCGGGTCGATCGCCTCCGCTTTGTCACCCTGTCGTTCGGCGCGTACGCGGTTTCCCTGGTGGCCAGCACGGTCCTTCTGGCGGGAGGCTACCGGTGGCTGTACCCGGCGCTCTACATGCTTGTCCAGGCGCTTTGGATTCTTTCCATCATGCAGTTCTGGACGGCGGCCGGGGACATGTTCGACACCCGCCAGGCCAAGCGTCTCTTCCCCTTCCTGGCCTCCGGCGGGCTGCTGGGCATGATCGCCACCGGCTTGGTGATTCGGCCTGCGGTACGGCTGTTCGGGACCGGCAGGCTGTTGTTGTTGTGGGTGGTCTGCCTGGTGGCGGCTATGGTGCTGCTGCGCCGTTCGCTGGCGCGCTACCGGCTGGCCGACAGTCAGGTTTCGAAGAAGCCCCGGCCCCAAAGCGCTCCGGCCCGGCAGTCCTGGGTGGCCGAGGCGCTGGAGGGCTTCCGCCTGGTGCGGGGCACGCGCCTGGCCGGGGTCATGTCGGGGATCGCCCTCACCCTCTGGGTGGTGTTCGTTCTCGTCGATTTCCAGTTTAGCCGGGTGATGAACGCGGCCTACCCCACGCAGGACGCGCTGACTGCCTTCCTGGGCTCGTTCCGCGCCTGGGCCGGGCTCGCCGCCCTGGTCGTGCAACTGGTTTTGACGCCCCTCCTGGTGGCTCGCTTGGGCGTCGGCCGGACCATTCTGTTCCACCCCGCGGGGCTGGTGTTGCTCACCGGCGGCCTGCTCGCCTGGTACGGCTACGCGACCGCCTTCGCCGCCAAGTTTATCGACCACGTTTTGCTCTGGAGCATTCAGGACGCCTCGTTTCAGTTGCTGTACAATCCGCTGGCGCCGGAAAGGCGTGCTCGGACGGTTGCGTTCGTTGACGGCAATCTGAAGCCGCTGTCGAACGGAGTGGCCGGCGTCCTGCTGATCGCGGCGGCGACCATGCACTGGCCGCCGTGGGCTGTAAGCTTGGCGGCGATGCTGGTGGCCTCCCTGTGGTTGCTGTCGGCTTCGAAGATAAGCGGCGCTTACCTGGAGGCGCTGCTGGCCGATCTCGTGGGCCAGTTTTCCGTGCGGGGCGACCCGTCCGCGGCGCTGGCAAGATTGCGGGACCCCGAGAGCCTGGAGCGCCTGTTCGCGGCCATGAAGAGCGCCACTCCGGCACAGGCGCTGCTCGCCATCCACCTGCTGGAGCGGCTCGATGATCCCAAGGCGCAAAACCTGCTCGGCCGCCTGGCCGCGCACCCCGACCCGGTGATCCGCGCCACGGCGGTGGCAGCCCTGGGCCGCAGCCGTCAGCCCACGCTGATCAGCCTTCTGAGCCAGGTTGCGGCCGACAGCGACGCGCGCGTCCGGGCCAACGCCCTGCAAAGACTGCAGCCCGAGAACCAGCCGGCGGAAACGCGCGAGGTGCTGCGGACCTGCCTGGAGGACGAGAATCGCCGGGTCCGCGCCAATGCCATTCGGGCTTACGCCCGTCTGCGGCAGGCGGACGGGGATGCGTCCGCCGACCAGGAGTTGCGCCGGTTGCTGCAGCTTTGCGAGCTGATGTGCGCCGACCCCGATCCGGCAACCCGGCACGCGGGCGCTTACGCCGTCGCGGGCCTGCCCACCCGTTTCGCCCAGCCCCTGCTGCTGCGGCTGCTGGCCGATGCGCAGCGCCTGCCCTGGAGGCAGGAAATTCGGTCGCTGGCCAGGGTGGGCGACGAGACCGCACTCGAAGCGGTGCTGCACGCCGGCCGCCACCAGGCCGCGGCGCTCCAGGCCTTCCGCGCCGTGCGGCACATCCACAGGCGGCGCCCGGCCCCGGCCCTGGCACGCTTGGTCGAATTGCTTCGGGCGGTTGAAAGCACCGACCTCCGCCCGCAGGTGCTCATGGCGCTCGGGAGTATCGCCGATGCGGGCGCGCTGCCGGCCCTGGTCGAGTTGCTGGCCAGCCCCAACCCGCAGTTGCAGACCGGCGCGCTGGAGGCCATCGACCGGATCAGCCAGTCCGCGCCGCTTCCCGACGAGTTGCGGCCGGCGGTGCGGGCCACGGCCGAGCAGACGGCTGAGTCGCTGGCCACTACGCTGTCCTACTCGCGTTCCATCGATGTGCACCTGCCGTTCCAGGCCGCGTGGTTGAAACCGTTCCTGGCTGACGAGGCGGCGCGCATTCAAAAGCGGATCTTCCTGGCGCTGGGTATCGTCACCGATCGGCAGCGAATGGCATCCATTGCCCGGCAGTTGCAGAGCGGGGCGGGCCGCCGCGAGCGGGCCAACGCGCTGGAGGCGCTCGAGGTTCTGGCCGGCCCGGCTCTCGGGCGCCGCCTGGGGTCCCTGCTGGAAGCCGAGAAGTTGCCGGTTCCGGCCCTGGGCGGAGTCTTGCAGTCGCTGGCCGCCCACGAATCGACGGCTATCCGGGCCAGCCTGGCCAAAGTGGTTGGGGAAGCGCGACTGACGGATTGCGAGGAGTTGCTCGGCGTGCTGCGGCGCTCGGCCGACTACGCGGTGCGCGAGGCGACTATGCAGTCGTTATGGAGGCTCTGGGGCGAAGACGCGGCGCCCCTGGTCCGCCGCGCCCTGGATGACCCCCACCCGGCCATCCGCCGCTCCGCAAAAGCCATCCTGGAGGGAACCCCCATGCTGCTCACCGTGGAGAAAATGCTGTTCCTCAAATCGGTTCCGCTGTTTGCCTCACTGGAGGGCAACGATCTGGTCAGCCTCAGCGAAATATGTGCCGAGCAGGAGATGCCGGCCGGCTCCGCTGTCTTCCACGAGAACGAGGAGGGGAACCAGTTGTATGTGATCGTGGAGGGGAAAGTGAAGGTCTTTCGCGGTGAGGACGCCGCCGAGCGGCAGCTTGCGGAACTGGGCGAGCGCGAGTGTTTCGGCGAGATGGCGCTGCTGGACAGCGAACTGCGCTCGGCCAGCGTCGCCACCCTGGAGCCTTGCCGCTTCCTGGTTATCAATGGCGATGATTTCCGCGATCTGATCCTGAACCACCCGAAGATCTCGCTGGCGATTCTTCGCCTGCTCAGCCAGCGCCTGCGAAAAGCCGACGAGATGTCGGCTCCGGCCGCCGTCTTCACCGCCGCCCAGGGCTACATGTGATCAACAACCAATGGGACGCAGATCGACTCGGATAGACGCAGATGCGGTTCGATTGGATTGATGTGTGTTACCTGCGTTCATCTGCGTTCCACACGGCATGCGAGGTGACCTCATGATCAGGCTAGAATGCGCGGTTTTGTTGCTCGCGCTGGTTGCGCCGGCCAGCGGCTTGGCGCAGAACCGGTTGACGGAAGAAGAACGGCGGGAAGGGTGGACGCTGTTGTTCAACGGCAAGGATCTGGCCGGATGGAGCGGCGACCCGCGGCTTTGGAGAGTCGAGAACGGCGCGATCGTAGGCACGACCGACCAGGCGCAGATCGAGCAGAACACTTTCCTGATCTACGAAAAGCCGTTTGCCGATTTTCATCTGAAGGCCGACGTCAAGCTCCGCAATCACAACAGCGGGATTCAGTTCCGCAGCACCACTCAGCCCGGGCCCGGCTGGGTGGTCAGCGGTTACCAGGCCGACTTTTCCGAAAACGGAGAAAGATCCGCCTGGGGCAATCTGTACGAGGAGCGGGGCCGGGGAAGCCGCCTGATGAAAACGCCCGAGGAAGGCTGGGTGAGGGGCCGCACGGTCTATCACAAGGGTGAATGGAACACCGTCGAGGTGCGGGCCGAGGGAAACCGCCTGAGGCTCTGGCTCAACGGCCTGCTCACCATCGATCTGGCCGACGATAAGACCCAGAGCGGCGTGATGGCCCTGCAACTGCACCGCGGCGACCCCATGCGCGTTGAGTTTCGGAACATGAAGCTGAAACCGCTGGCCGCCAGGCACGCAGAGGTTTCCGCAACTCCTTATCATGTCGTCGATTTCCCCGATTTGCCCGGCGTGGACTGCCCTTGCGGCACGGCGCGGCGCGCCTTCGCTGACGTGCCGGAGTTCCCGGGCACGGTCCACGTCACCGACATCGGCATCGACGCGGCCCTGCACTACCACAAGCGGCTGACCGAGGTGTACTACGTGCTGGAATGCGGCTCCGACGCCGCTATGCAGTTGAATGACGACCTCATTCCGCTGAAGGTGGGCCGCTCGGTTCTGATTCCGCCCGGGGTTCGCCATCGGGCGATTGGCAAAATGAAGGTGCTGATCGTGGTCTTCCCCAAGTTCGATCCCGCCGACGAATGGACGCCGTAACACCTGGCGCGGGTGAGGATGACGCGGGGTGGCAGGCCGGAAAGCAGAGGTACTGCGATTCAGACAGTAAAGAACCGGGCCAGCCGGCCCGAGTCGCGGTGGCTCCGGCAGCGGCCTATCAGATCCGCCACAGCCGCTGCTGGCGGCCTTCCCGACGGCCGGCCCGTCACCCTCGATT
>Ga0315293_10000957_pt1 | contig 27595 bp, 30 predicted proteins | sample YL17G13_20_MG_FD_203071 | JGI IMG/M metagenome (GOLD analysis project Ga0315293, IMG submission 203071) | Sediment microbial communities from Yellowstone Lake, YNP, Wyoming, USA - YL17G13_20 | ecosystem: Environmental > Aquatic > Freshwater > Lake > Sediment | place: USA: Wyoming | collected...
CCTTCCCTTTCCCGGCTGTGGGCATCAGGAGGCCGCAGAGTATTCGAATGGTCGTGGATTTCCCCGCCCCATTGGGTCCCAGAAATCCAAAGATCTCTCCCCTCTTCACCTGAAAACGAATATGATCCACAGCGACGAAGTCTCCGAAGGTCTTCACTAAATCTTCTACTTCAACAGCAAAAGTTGACATAGTCATGAGTTATGGGTTCGGAGTTATGAGTTAAGAATTTTAAGTTAATTCATAATTCTCAATTCATAATTCACAATTATTTTTCCTTCTCCCTCACCATCGAGACAAAGGCATCTTCGAGAGAAGGTCTGACCACCATAAGATCTAAAATACCCATCCCCTTTGCCTTTAAACCATCACGAATTACCTGTTCACCTTCCTGAGGATCACCTACGAGTACATGGATCTTATCCCCGGATAAGACCAAGCCTCGAAGCGATTCAACACCTTCCAGCATTCTTATACTTCTCTGATTATTTTCTGTCCGAAGTTCCAAAATCGTCCCTTTCATTTGAGTCTTGACGGCAGCGGGAGTATCCGCGATTAAAAGTTCTCCTTGGTAGATCATCCCGATACGGCTGCATCGCTCTGCTTCATCCAGATAAGAGGTTGAAAAAAGGATGGTCACTCCCCCTTTCAGCAGATCGTAGAGGATGACCCAGAAATCCCTTCGGGAGAGAGGATCGACTCCGGTGGTCGGCTCATCGAGGAAGAGGATTTGAGGCGTATGGATCAATGCACAGATCAGCCCGAGCTTCTGTTTCATGCCGCCGGAGAGATCCTGTGCTTTTCGTTTCCCAAAGGGTTTTAGATTGGCAAATTGAAGAAGCCTCTCTATTCGTTCACCTCTGCTTTTCTTTGGAACCTGATAGAGATCTGCATAAAAATTGATGTTTTCAAGAACCGTGAGATCCCCATAGAGTCCAAACCGCTGAGGAAGATAACCTACTTTTTCTTTTAATGACTCTGTTTCTTTCCGAATATCACATCCCGCTACAATGGCCCCTCCTCCATCTGGAGGGAGAATGCCGCATAGCATCCGGAGCGTGGTGGTTTTTCCAGAGGCATCCGGACCGACAAGACCGAAGATCTCCCCAGTCTTCACTTCCAAGTTCAGGTCTTTGACGGCGGTCAATGATTCGAAAGACTTGGTCAGGTTGGTGGTTTGAATGGATAACATCTACTGTTTTTGAGGGGTGGAGGACATCAGGAGGATCTTTCCATCAGCTGGCATCCCTGGCTTCAATTCCCGGTCTGGATTTGGGATATCCACTTTGATACGGTACACCAATGTCACTCTCTCTTTTTCCGTCTGAATACTTTTGGGAGTGAATTCAGCTTGAGAGGAGATGAAAGAGATTTTCCCTTTGTACTCCTTTTTCGGCCGTAGGTCTGTAGTCACAATGACCTCCTGGCCCCACTTTACTTTGCTGAGGTCGGTCTCCGGGATGTACGCTTTCAGCCAAACATTTTCGAGATCGGCTAAGGTGATTATGGAAGTCCCTGGATTGACCACTTCACCCCTTTCACTCGATTTGACTAAAACAACCCCTGAAAGGGGAGAATTGAGAACGGTATAACTGAGCTGAGTTTCTGCCAGTTTCAGAGAGGCTCGTGCTTGTTCCACCTGTGCTTTGGCATCTTCAATATCCTCTTTTCTTGGCCCCTCCTTGACTAATTTGTAATTTTCCGTAGCCCTTTGTACGGTGGCCTTCGCAATTTTATATCCCGCCTCTGCATTATCTAATGTCTCCTTTGGAATAACGTGGCCCTCAAAAAGAACTTTCATCCGTTCATAATGAGCCTGTTTATTCTCCAAATCGAATTGAGCTTGATGAAGGGCAGCCTCCGCTTCTCTCAATTCCTCCGGTCTTGACCCTGCCAGCAACTTATTCAATTTGGCTTGTGCTGAATTTAATGTGGCTTTGGCCAATTCGAAACGATGGCGGAGATCTTCATCATCTAATTTCGCCAGAATCTTTCCATTTTCAACCCAATCTCCTTCTTGAAGCAAGAGGCTGACAATTCTTCCAGAGATCTTAAATCCCACATCCACTTCTGTGGTTTCAATATTCCCAGAAACCTTGATAAAGTCATTCCCCTCCTTTTTATCTCGAGTGAAGAGATAATAGAGAAGACCGGCGATGAGTCCAGCCATGATGACAATAAATAAAATCCGTTTCATCCTACCACCTATCCTAAAAGTTCAGGCACAACATTATAGATTCTATTTTAATCGCTGTCAAAACTTTTCATGATCGGGGAAGAGAACCCCCTTGAATTTCCTTATAGTTACGAGTAAGATGATCTTAAAATGTTAAGATTTAATGACGTTCTTGAAAGGCTGACTTCGTATAATCCCAATGCAGACATAGACCTTCTAAAAAAGGCTTACGTCTTCTCTGCCAAAGTCCATTCAGGTCAGGCCCGTCTTTCAGGAGAACCCTACCTGAACCATCCCTTGGAAGTTGCTGGAATTTTGACTAAACTGAAACTCGATGTTGCCAGTGTGGCGACTGGACTGCTTCACGATACCGTGGAGGACACTCTGACCACCCGCAAGGAGATTCAGGAAAACTTCGGGGATGAAATCGCTCAGTTGGTGGATGGTCTAACCAAGATCAGCCAGATCTCTCTACGATCCTCTGAGGAGCACCAGGCAGAAAATTTCCGCAAGATGATTCTGGCGATGGTGAAGGACATTCGGGTCATCCTGATTAAACTGGCTGACCGCCTCCACAATATGCGAACCCTCAAATACCACGTTCCTGAAAAACAGGTGGAGATCGCTCAGGAAACCCTTGACATCTATGCTCCTCTGGCCGATCGGTTAGGGATTGACTGGATTAAATCGGAGTTGGAAGATCTGGCCTTTCAATATCTCCACCCAGACATCTACGAAGAGATTCGACGGAAGATCGCAAAAAAGGAAAAGGAGAGAGAGCGCTATAGCGATGAAGTGAAACGGATCTTGATGAGGAAACTCTACGAAAATCGAATTGTGGGAGAGGTGACCGGCCGATTAAAACAGACTTACAGCATCTACTTAAAAATGAAAGAACAGAACATTGACTTTGATCAGGTCTATGACATCACCGCTTTCCGATTCATCGTCAGTTCCATGAAAGAGTGCTATGACGTGCTGGGCATCATCCACTCCCTTTGGAAACCCATCCCAGGGAAGTTCAAGGACTATATCGGCCTTCCCAAAGAGAATATGTACCAATCCCTTCACACCGCTGTCATCGGGCCTTATGGGGAACGGATCGAGATCCAGATTCGAACACATGAAATGCATAAGATTGCAGAGGAGGGCATCGCCGCCCATTGGAAATATAAAGAGGGGAAGGTTTTGGAAGAGGCCGATGACAAACGTTTTACCTGGCTGAGGCAACTCTTAGAATGGCAGCGAGATCTAAAGGATGATCGAGAATTTATTGAAAGCGTGAAGGTGGACCTCTTCCCTAATGAGGTCTATATCTTCACCCCCAAAGGGGCAGTCAAACAGTTTCCCATTGGTTCAACCCCTGTCGATTTTGCCTATAGCATTCACTCCGACATCGGAAATCATTGTGTGGGAGCAAAGGTAAACGGTAAGATCGTCCCCCTGAGATATGAATTTCGAAGCGGGGATACTGTGGAGATCATGACTTCTCCCAATCAGAAACCCAGCAAGGATTGGCTTAAATTTGTTAAAACCTCAAGGGCCAAAACGAAAATCCGCCAGTGCTTTACAGCAGAAGAAAGAGAAAATTCGATTACCCTCGGAAAGGAAATCTTGGATAAAGAACTTCGAAAATATGACCTCCAGCAGGCTAAATTAATTAAGTCAGGCGAGTTGGCCAGGGTGGCCAATGAATTTAGTTTCCAGGGGGTTGAGGATCTCATCGCGGCGGTCGGTTACGGGAAGTTAACAGTCAATCAAATTATCGGGAAGATTCTTCCTCGGGAGAAATTGGAGCAACAAAAAGAAGAACTGAAGGAAGGGCGCTTTAAACACTTCGTTAAAAAAATCACCCGTAGCCCGAAGGATGCCCTTCTGATCAAGGGGGTTGACAATGTGATGGTGCGCTATGCAGGGTGCTGCGACCCTGTCCCTGGAGATAAAGTCGTGGGGTTTATCACCCGCGGCAGAGGGGTAACGATTCATACTGCTGATTGTCAGAATGCGATGGACGATGATCCTCACCGCAAGGTCGAAGTGGAATGGGATTCGACCAAGGAATACAGTTACCCGGTACGGATCCGTATCTATTCTGAAGACAAGAAAGGATTGCTGGCCAATATCAGCAACTCCATCTCTGCCACTGAAGCCAACATCAAGAATGCCAGGGTGGATACGACAGAGGATAAGAAAGCCATCAGCACTTTCGAGGTAGAAATTCGGGATTTAAATCACCTCAACAAAGTGATCAGGGCTCTCGCAAAGGTTAAGGGGGTTCAACGGGTAGAAAGAATAAGATTGGAAGTCCAAGCCGAATCCTAAAGAACCGCAAAGTGCATAGGGTCCACCCTCCGTCCCGGCAAAACCTGAACTACAGAGGACGGGCATGGCGCAAAGGGTTTTAACACTATGCGCTCTGCTCTATGCTGATGGCATTAAGCGGCTTTGGTGATCAACCCTGACCGGAGGCAACGGGAACAGACCTTCATTCGAATGGTCCTTCCCTCTTTAAGGGTCTTTACCTTATGAAGGTTGGGGTACCAGACTTTTCTGGTCTTGTTGTTGGCATGGCTTACATTATGTCCAAAAACAGGCCCTTTCCCACAAATGTCACAAACTTTTGCCATGATCGAACCTCAAAAAATAAATTTCAAATAACCTAACATATTCCAAATGAAACTTCAAGCACAAGTTATTTTTACCTTCTTAACTACTGAACCATTCTGTAGACAAATATCTTTTCCATCCCCTTCCCTTCAAATCGGGCGAGTTCAGCAAAATCCATTTTAATGGCTTCGGCATTCTCGGGAAAATCGATATTCTCTCTCCCCCGGATGGCCAAATAGAAAGCCCTTTTTCCCACCATTGATGTCTTTATCTTATCGAATCTATCTTTATTGAAACCGATATACTCGTAGTTTCCCTCAGCATAATAGGCCACACGAGGCAAGGTTGTGAAGATGATCATCCCTTTCCCGGATTGATTTTTAATCCACATCCCTGCCCACTTCTCTGGCAAACGATCGTATCTTTGAGGTTTTAAAGTCTTAGGAAGAACAATACCTAACATGAGGATCAATAGTGAGACCATAACAATTATCGATTTTCTTTCCGGCCCCGAACGAATAAGCAAAGGGTTAGCTTCCAGCTTCTTGTAAACCCAATGATAAATAGCCAAGAACCCTTCTCCAACCCAATAAATGGAGATGAGAAGTAGGGGCAATACATGCCTTCCGCTCAGGTGAACTGCCTGAATGGTCTCTTCTCCACCCCATTCTGTGATGTTCAACATCAACAAGAACAAGACCACATAATGCAAGAGGCCAAAGGAGAGAAGAAAACCTTCTCCAGTTTTAAGGCGGGAAAGGACCCCTTTCAGGAGACCGGTAATTAATAGGAAAATATATAAAGGGTGAAATATGGCGAGGATTTCCAAATTCAACCTCTTAAGAGTGTAGAGAATCTTATGGACGAAGGGAACTCCGTCCTTCAGCACTTCCAGCCCTAATATTCCTCCGATACTTTTAGCCTTGCCAAATGTCCACTCACCTCTAACCTCTCTTAAATAGAAGAGGTAAGGAAGGAAAAGGATACACGATGATAAGAGTAGGAGGAGGATGACCATCCTTTTTCTTCCCGAAATGCTGAATTTCTTGACAAAAATGACATAAAAGAAGACGACCAAAAGGACTTCAAACCCATCTGGCCTGACAAGATAAGCGAGGGCTGAGAAGAGTGGAATAAAAAGATAGGGATATCTCTTTTCACTTTCGATTGTCTTCCAGGCAAACCATAAGGCCGTGGCAAGAAAGAAGAGATAGGTCGACTCCTTAAGGACATCTGCTGAAAATCTCCGAATATAAGGGTGAATGGCCAAAAACAGTGTGGAAAAGAATGCAATTTTTTCATCGAAGATTCGTTTTCCTAAAAAATAAACCGGGAAGATAATCAGAATACCAAAAATAGAGGAGACCAATTTCCCTGCTAACTCATAATCAGGCACCCATCGAGAAATAAATGCGACTATCAAGGGATATAGAGGTTGCTGATTATGACTGAGTGCTTTTCTAAAGAGGCCTGATGCAAAGTCCTTAGCAACAGGGATATATTGGAAGGCCCCATCCAGTGAGATGACATAGGTTCGGAAGAAAAGATAGATGCTTAAGACGAGGGACACCAGGAGGAGTATTGCCAGATCAACTCTTTCTCTCTTGATCATAAAAATACTTATTTTCCAATTGCCCATTCGCTACTAATGTACCGCGTCAAAAGTTCATTTACTTTGATTGTCATTCCGGGCTTGACTAAGCCTGCCCCGTACTTGATACGGGGGAATCCAGTATTTTTGAACTGGATTCCCGCTGGAGTTTACCCCGTGCTTGATACGGGGCGGGAATGACGGCATCGGAACTAATGTAAACCCTGTTGTTGCATTAAATTCGGCGCTTAGATTCACCCCGTTAGAAATAATGCCCCGCTCAGTTTCGAGTCCCGCTATAGCGGGACTGGAATTTCTAACGGGGTGAACCCAACCCTAACCCAGAGAGAGATGGCTGTCAAATCAATGTCGTCACCTGGATCAATCCAAGAGTGACCCTGTGGAAGAGGTTTTACATCTTCTCTGGAAAGATAAAACTCCCAATAGTGGAGCAAATAATACGTGATGCTATCGAATATGATTCTTATTCCACAGGGGAAGTTATCCTCCCTCCGGGCCATGAGGCCCTCCCTCCGGGGCAGAAGCCCCTCTGGGGCGGAGCCTGGGCCGGCGGCAAAAAGGTAGAAACAGCCTTTTGATGGGGGCATGCAGTTGATTCAACCACATCTTTATGCAACAACGGGGTAAAGAAGCGTTGGACGCACTACACTAATGAGCCGATTTATTAAAAAATCCCTTCCACAGGGTCATCATTAAGATTCTCAGGTCAAAGCCGATTGACCAATTCTCGATGTAATAGAGGTCGTGCTCGATCCTTTTTTCCAGAGAGGTATTTCCTCTCCATCCATTGATCTGAGCCCAACCGGTCATCCCTGCTTTGATTTTGTGCCTTAGCATATAGGAGGGAATTTGATTTCTAAACTCTTCCACAAAATGGGGTCTCTCCGGACGAGGACCGACCAGGCTCATTTCCCCCTTAAGCACGTTAAATATCTGAGGAAGTTCATCCAAGCTATATTTTCGTAAAAAGGCGCCGATCTTCGTCCTCCTATGATCGTTCTCGTTGGCCCAAACAGGACCTGTCTCTTTTTCTGCATCTACCTTCATCGTCCTGAATTTGAGCATTTGGAAAGTGCGGCCATCCATTCCAACCCTCTCCTGTTTGTAGAGTATTGGACCTTCTGAGGTTAATTTAATTAAAAGGCTGATCACTAACATTATAGGAGAGACGATCACCAATATCAGGGTTCCAAATATGAGATCGAATGTCCTCTTGAAGACCCTGTCCCAACCATAAAGAGGGGAGCTTAGAAGGCTCACCATTGGAAGGTCTCCCAATTCATCTATACCACCTCTTAAGCTCAAGAATTCATAAGACGCAGGTATGACCTTAATTTCTGATAAATAACCCTGGACTTTTTTAATCAAGCTTTCAAAACAGTCATATTCATTGACGGAAATGGCAATAAAAAAGATGTCAACCCTATTTTTTTCAAGGATCGTGTCGAGGTCTTCATATACTCCAAGTATGGGGATATTTTTGATCTTCTTCCCTACCTCCTCACTTTTACGGGTTAAAAACCCAATCACTTGTATTCCTAATTCAGGATAGAACTCAATCTTCCTTAAAACTTTCTGAGCGAGTTCCCCTGTCCCAGTAATGAGAGCAAATCGCTGGTTATAGCCTCTTTTGCGGAGTAGCCTTAGAGTCTTTCGTGTAAAAAATCGTACCGAGAAGAGGCCCAAAATGCCCATTAACCATGAGTAGAAAAAGGCAAGTCGGGAAAACTCAAATCTTTTGAAAATATAGATGATGGCAATCAAAATAATAAAGGTGATGGTCAAACACTTCACAACATCAAAAAATTCTTTATAAAAACGGTAAATTCTTCGAGGTCGATATAAATGAATCTGATTCGAAACCAAACCCCATATGATACAGAGCGGGAGTATGAACTGGATGTAATCTAAAAAAGGAGGGGTCCCTAACAATGGAGGCCGAATCAAAGTGGTGTAAAATCTTAAAAAATAGGACAGAACCCAAACAAGGAAGATGACGAACAGATCCGAGATGAAAAAAATAGACTTGAAAAATTGGGCATGCTTCTTTAGCATTTTGATTCCATCTTCTTAAAAATATTCGCTTTGAGCCTTTCTTTGAAGATGTCCCTGTCCCATTGAAGGGCATGGGTTCTGATTGTAACAGGATCGAAGTCCCTTTCAAGTCGGGTAAACCTTTCCACCCCATCGATCAGTGAATCAACAGTGGGTTCATGGAAAAATAGACCGGTTGGATCCCGTCCCTCCTCTGGGGAATACGGAATCATTGTTTCCAACACCCCTCCCCGGCCATAAGCAATGACCGGTCTTCCGGAGGCCATTGCCTCTAAAGGAACGATCCCGAAATCCTCCTCGCCTGGGAAGATCAGGGCCCTGCACTTCGAATAACAATCCGCCACGACCGGATCGGGTTGCCATCCTAAAAATTCGATGTTCGACTTTGCGATGGACTTCAGCCTTTTCCCTTCCTGCCCCGTTCCAATGATTTTTAAAGAATACCCCAAACGATTAAATGCTTCAATGGCCAGATCGATTCTCTTGTAAGGGGCAACGGAGGAGACGATGAGGAAAAAATCCTTTTGTTCTTCCCGGATGCGAAACCGGTTGGTCTCCACGGGAGGATGGACGATCTCTGCTTCCCTGCGATAATATTTTTTAACACGATTCTTCACATGGTTTGAGATACAGAGAAAATAGTCGACCCGCTCGCTTGAGGTCACATCCCATATCCTCAGATAATGAATGAAAAACGGGATCATCCTACTCCTATTTTCCCCAAAATATTCTCCATACATATCCCATGCATATCGCATCGGGGTAAGCGTGTAAGAGATGTGGAGGGCCTCTGGCGGTGGAATAACACCTTTGGCCACGCAATGACTACAGCTCAGAATGAGATCATATCCCTTCAGGTTGAAATGCTCCACAGCCATTGGGAACAAAGGCAGATACCTCCTGTAGCCTCTTTTTGAAAAAGGAAGCCTTTGAACGAAGGAGGTCCGGATGGGCATCTGCTCTATGCGTGGCGAAACCGATCCAGGGATATGGAGCAGGGTATAGAGATCGGCCTGGGGGAAAAGCTCGCAGAAAACCTCGAGGCACCGTTCCCCGCCCCTCATTCCTGTCAGCCAGTCATGGACGATAGCAACTCTCAACGATTCGGTATCTCCTCTTTATAGTGAGCGTCGAAAGAAAGTTGTCATTGCCACGTCGTCCCGCCATGGCGGGACGACGTGGCAATCTCCTGAGATTGCTTCACGGAGTTTACCCCGAGCGAGATCTTTAGATTCTTCCCCCGTATTAAGTACGGGGTCAGAATGACAAAAAGCGAAGGGTTCGCAATGACAGCTGTGTCAATAACAACTTTTTTAGGCCGTTCTCTATAGTACTATTCTCTCTTTTCATTCCTCACTTCACGATTTCTGCCGAAGAGCTTGAGGTCGCTCTCACCATCTCTTGAACGAGATTGGTCAATCGGTACCGGAAATCCCATCCCAGCGTTGACATGGCTTTGGATGGATCGGCCACGAGAATGTAAATTTCAGCGGGTCTGTAGAACTTCTCATCTGTGACCACAAATTCCCTGTAATCCAATCCCAAATAATCAAAAGCAATCTCCACAAACTCCCTGACCGAATGGCTCTCACCGGTCCCGATCACGTAATCCTCTGGCGAATCGGCCTGGAGCATCATCCACATGACTTTGATATAATCCTTCGCATGGCCCCAGTCCCTTCGGGCCTCCAGGTTTCCCAGGCGGAGTTCTTTGGCCAATCCCAGTTTAATCCTGGCCGCATGCGAAGTGATCTTCCTTGTCACAAATTCAAAGCCCCTCCGCGGCGATTCGTGATTGAAGAGGATCCCGTTGACCGCAAAAAGACCATAGGCCTCCCGGTAATTCCTCACCAGATGGTATCCGGTCAGCTTTGAAATACCATATGAAGATCTCGGCCTGAATGGGGTAGTCTCATTCTGGGGAGGAGGGGAGTTTCCAAACATCTCGCTCAAAGCGGCAAAATAGAACCGGCAGGAGGGTGCGATCTGTTTGATCGCTGAAAGGATGTGATGGGTCCCGTTGATATTCGTCATCAGCGTTGAGAACTCATCCTCAAAGGAGTAAGCCACAAAACTCTGTGCGGCGAGATGGTAGCATTCATCGGGCAGGACCTCCCTCACCACATTGAAGATGCTCGGGTAACTCTCCACTGATCCTGCATGAATGACAATCCGGTCAAGGATATGTATAATCCTCGACATGCGATGCTCGGGATCCTCAATGGCTGCGCGTCTGACGATTCCGTGGACCTCATAGCCTTTTTCAAGAAGAAACTCCGCTAAATAACTCCCATCCTGACCCGTGATGCCGGTAATCAGTGCCTTTTTCACCTGACTTCTCTTTCTTTTATAAACTTAAAACTTCTTCAAAAACCTTAAGGTGCTCTTTTGCCGCCTTTTCCCAGCTAAAGAGCTTCGCTCTTTCAAGACCCTTCTCTATCAAGTTTCGCCTCATCGCCTCATCCGTGAGCACCTTATACATTCCCTCCGCTATGCTTTCCACATCATAAGGGTCAACATAATATGCTGCATCCCCACAGACCTCAGGGAGACTTGTGACATTTGAGACCACGACCGGACATCCACAAGCCATCGCTTCCAGGGGCGGAAGTCCGAATCCCTCATAGAGGGAAGGATATACGAAACATGATGCCTCTCTATAAAGCTCAGCCAGTTCCTCACTATTCACATACCCCAAGTAATCTACCGTCCCCTTCAGCTTACCAAGTAGCTCAACAATTTGCTTATTTCCCCACCCCTTAAACCCCACTAATAAAAGTTTAAAGTCTTTCCTGATATACTCCGGCAGCAACAAATATGCCTTTAAAAGGCTAAGTAAATTTTTCCTTGGTTCTATTGAACCTACAAATAAAATAAAGTTTTCAGTTGGTTTGATCTTTATTTTTTCATTTTCAACGGGGTTGAATACATCGTTGCAACCAGGGTGTATTGTCATAATCTTGCTGTCTTTGATTTTTAGTATCTCCAGAGCTTCTTTCTCGACATATTTCGAAATAGTAATGATGAAATCTGACTTTTTAATTCGCTTAAAAAAGTTCTTAGAAAAATACTCTACCCTTTCCTTGGGATGCCATTCTGGATGCAGGTAGAACGAAAAATCGTAAACTGTGGTAATTGTTTTTTTAGCCTTTATGTCGAGAAGTATGGAATTTGGTTCAAAATAAAGATCGTATTTTTTCAGATGAAAATAGACCAACTTGTTTTTTACACTCCTCGCATAGGACGATACGGGGGGTATTTTTTTTGCAAATTCTTTTATATGATAGAAAATCTTACTATCATTGGGATAGAATTTTAGTCTCTTTGTAAAATAACCATAGTAGAAAGTATAATCAAAATCCGGTTCTAACCGCTGGAATTCATGAATCAGATGAAAGGTATAGTTGCCAACCCCTGTTAATGGACTGAGGAGAGGTATCGCATCTATAACGATTTTCATATGATCTCTTATCCTGTACTAAATCTTCATTAGACTTCCATATATTATCTGGGCCTTCTTCTCCCAGGAATATTTAAACCTCTTATTATCTCGGAAGCATCAAAAAGATGGAATTTAAATGTACGGTAATAAGATTTAAATTTATCTCCAAGAACTATCCTCCCTGGGAAAAGGACGAAAGGGGAAAAAATCAATAACCTCAAGAAAGTCTTTAAAAGAAGAATATATCTCAAAATTTGTGCGAAATGTAGGCCGAAGTGTTTATTGAAATAGATGTAAGGACTCTCACCAAAATCGATGATAGATGGCCATTTTTGATAATGGATGATCTCGATCTCAGGATAATAATAGATATCCTTCCCTTTCTTCTTTATCCTTTTTGACAGGTCTATATCTTCGTAATACAAAAAATACCGTTCGTCAAAGAATCCAACCTCTTCCATCAACTTCCTATGACAAAGGAAAAAAGTGCAGGAAACCCAATCTACAGGCTTCGGGTTCAAGTGATCCATGGTGGCAAAGACCCCTCTCATCCATTGCGATCGGGGAAAAATCCTCGGCAAATAAAAGGCTTCCTTCAGTTCTCTGATGAGGGTTGGAAAATTACCATGCGATTTCTGCCAGCATCCATCCGCGAGAACGAGTCGGCAGCCCAAGGCGCCAATCTCCGGATGGCCTCGCATAAACTGAATCGCCTTTTTTACCTCCCCTCTCTTCCAAACCGTATCCGGATTAATAAGGAGAATAAACTCACCCTTTGCCTTCCGAAGGGCCAGATTATTTGCCCTGGCGAATCCAACGTTAAGCTCATTCTGAATCAAAATGGCCCGAGAAAATTCCTTCTTAATGATTTCATAAGTCTCATCTTTTGAATCGTTATCAAAGATGATCAATTCGTAATCTATGTCCTTCATCTGGTCAAGAGTCGAATGAAGACATGCTTTAATAAAGGGTGAAGAATTGAAGGTGACGATGATAATTGAGATTTCCATTTCTTTAACTGGAAGGCATTCTTTCTTTGAGGATGGTATTAAAAATTTGAATCATCGATTCTACCCTTCGATCCCAAGTGTTTTCACTAGCGACCTTCCTTCTCTCCAAAACCTTTTCTTCTGCATCCTCACTGAGCACTTTCTTTATTTTCACTTCTATCCCTTTAATATCCGAGTAAAATTCTACCCATGGGGCAAATGGTTCCAGTTCTGGAAGACGGGATGAGACTACCGGTTTTCCTGCTGCCAGATATTGATGAAATTTTGTAGGGTAAATCTTCTTTGTAAATTCGTCCACCTTGAAAGGGATCAGACAGACATCAAAGATCCCTAAATACTTAGGAAGTTCTCCGAAGTTCTTCTCTCCCAACCAATAAATATTTGTAACATTTTTCAGAATTGAAGAAAAGCGCTTGGACGTTAAAGGCCCAATCATAACGATTGACCAATCAGGTCTTGCCTGGGCTAGGCCGGTTAATATGTTGAAATCTAACCATTCCCCAATCGTGCCGATGTATCCCAGGATGGGTTTTTTGATCCTTTTCATATCAGAAGGGATCTCCGTATCTAAATCTTTAATGCGAAATGAAGTGAGATCCACCCCGTTGGGGAGCAGAAAACAGTTTCTGTTAAAAATGGATTTGGCTTCCTTAAGTCCTTGTGATGAACAGAAGATGAGATCGACCGATTTGAGAAGTTCTTCCTCAGATTTTTCCAACAACTCTCTATCGGCTCTCAATCCCGGAAATTCCAGATAGTCATCCGAACAATCATAGTAAGACAATTTGTGGCCGAACTCCTTGGTCACAAGGCTAAGAAAAGGCCTTGCAATTCCTACGATAAAATTCTTAAAGGACAATTTCTTCAGCACCCTTTTGGTCAAAAAGATCAAAAGACTTGTATGAAATGAATTGACCCATTGGGAATACTGGCTGAATGGAGGAAAGGCTGGAGGAGTATAGACGAGGAGTTCCTCATTGATCCGTTGGAGAGAGCTTTTAAATCTCCATGGCTTGCCTTGGATTTTTCCTGAGAGGATGGTCAGGAACGAAAGGGGAGGATCGATAAAGAGGATGCGATAGGTATGGCTTAATCTCATTATCAGATGTTGCTCTCGTTGGACCATACTATCCCATCGGTTGACAGCAAAATAGACAATCTCGGTTGGCATGGGATTCACTGCCCACCCTTTGTATAGATTTGAGATAGAATATGGACTATTCGCTCGGCAGATTTTCCGTCACCATATGGGTTTTTAATGTTGACCATCCTCTGATATTCCTCTGGATGATCTAATAATTTCTGTGTCTCCAAAATGATATTTTCCATCTGAGTCCCCACCAGCTTCGCTGTGCCAGCATCAATCCCTTCGGTCCTTTCGGTAACATCCCTAATGACAAGAACAGGTTTGCCAAGAGAGGGAGCTTCTTCTTGAACACCTCCTGAATCAGTAAGAATGATATAACTCTTATTCATCAGCCATATAAAAAAAGGATAGTCCAAAGGCTCTATAAGATGAATATTAGGGATGTCTCCCAAAATTTCTAAAACAGGCTTTCTTACATTGGGATTAAGATGAACAGGATAGATAATCTCTATATCATCACTCTCTGCAATCGTTTTAATGGCAACGCATATGTTCTCAAAAGGCTTCCCAAAACTCTCCCGCCTGTGGCCTGTCACCAGGATGATCCTTTTATTAAAATCGATCGAAGAGAATGGCTCAAAGGAGCCCGGGTTTTTCTCCGACGTCCTTTTCAAACAAAGGAAAAGGGCATCAATGCTTGTATTACCCACTACGAAAATCTTTTCTTCAGGCACGCCTTCCCTTAAGAGGTTTTCTTTGGCCCTTGATGTCGGAGCGAAATGAATATCAGCTAATTGAGTGGCCAGAACTCTGTTCATCTCTTCTGGAAATGGAGCATGCTTATTAAAGCTTCGGAGCCCTGCCTCTATGTGCGCAACTTTTACCTTCTCATAAAATGCAGCTAAAGCTCCCACAAAGGTCGTTGTTGTATCCCCCTGAACGAACAACAAATCTGGCTTATAATCAAACAACACATCTTTTATACCACTGAGCGCCTCCCTCGTGATATCAAAGAGATCCTGGTTTTGTTGCATGATATTTAGGTCAAAATCAGGTTGAATTTCAAAAAAATTTAGTACCTGATCGAGCATCTCCCTGTGCTGTGCTGAGACACAAACCTTTATATCAAATATTTCTGGAGATTTTTGGAACTCCTTGACTAATGGGGCCATCTTAATGGCCTCCGGTCTCGTCCCAAAAAAGAAGAGTATTCTCATAATTTCCCAATTTTATTAGACAATAAAGGTCTATAGTCTAAGGGTAAAGATGCCAGTTTTGTCGATGGGTTATGTCCTTGGTATTAAAAACTTTCCATAACCCTTTGACCCTTTACTAAACCTGCTTCCTAACCCTAACCCATCCACAAAAGATAATTTTCATACTTCTAGGAGTCTGTCGGAGTACCCGTTTAGTAGCATTTTTTAGGGTACCCAAAAACCGTTGCCTGCCTTGCGATCGTCGATTGTAGGACATTCTGTGCATTCGTTTTCTTGGCTAGCTTGTGCGCACATAGAAATTCCGACAGGCTCCTAGGAGACTAACCAGCCATGGGCAATTACCTTTCATATGTTTAAATAAATCAAAAAGTAGCCTGTCCCCTTTTCTATTTCTTTTGGTCTCGTAAAAAGTCAGCATCACCCTTCGACAGGCTCAGGGTGAACGGTGTAACCTATTGATATTCCGTTCGTGCTGAGCTTGTCGAAGCATGAACGACATACGGAATATGACTTTTTACGAATTCATCATAAGTGGATAATTCTAAAAAGTTTTGGTATATTGTCCTCGGGGACTCTTTCTATTTCTTTCAATATCTTTTCCTTATATATACGGATAGCATTTTCCCCTATATATGCTTATTCCTTAAAAACTTCCTTAAAAAACTGATCCTTATTCAGTAATTCCTGCCATTCTCGATGTCGCCTGACGCTTTCTATCCTCTTTCTCCTTGGCATATTAACAAATCGAATTGCTTCTACTGGTCCTAATTCTTTTATAAGTACTTCAATAGCCCTTTTGATTACTATCTCTTCATCCAAATATTTTACCTTATTCATCTCAAACTCTCCTTCCCGCAAAAGGCGATTGGATCACCAGAGATTTATTTTGTGAATCGAGCATTTCTTCAGAAGCTTATCGTCGCAGGTTATAAATTGTGCCAGGCCAGGTTCTTTAACACCAGATCTGAAATATCGTTAAATCTCCGAGCTTGCTGAATAAACAATTCCCTAAAAAACTCTGGTCCTTGGGCTTTATCGAGACAACCAATTTGACTTCTACCTGATAACATCATCAAGAACAATTACTTTAATCTCTCGAACTTTTTTGAAATTGCCATCACTTGTTATAAAGGCCTTGGCACCATTAACCAGACCGGATGTTAATTGGATTGCGTCGGGTATTTTTATTTTGTACTTTGCTCTCAATTTTTCACTTTCGACGGCAATATTTTTATCAATATCAGTTAGTATCAAATTTTTTGAATTGGTAAGCAGGTCCTCATATTTACTTACAAGCTTTCTGTCTCCTTCTTCTATAGGTTTGCTTAAAACCTCAATTAAAGTAATAAGCGAAGTGTATGCAATGATATATCCTCGACTTATATGTGTAAACCCCGTTAGAAAGAATGGAGCTTTAAACCCAACCCTCATCTAAGAAGAATATTATTTATTTTTATCATCCCCGCCATAAATGGCGGGGTTTCTAACGGGGTAAACAGAGGATCAATAACTCCGATATAGTCTTCATGTTCCTCGATGTAATAAATGAAAGGAGACGTATCTATGGCAATTGAATTGATTCCTTTAAGGAGCGCGAGAAGTTTCAACTCCATTCCTCTCTCAATTTATTTACATATTCTTGTGCACCTACTCCTGTCCATATATTTTTACCGCATCCCCTAAGTTCAGTAATGTCGCGCTTCTTCTGTGTGGCTTCAATTCCGGTTTTTAGAAGTCGAACCACATCCAGTATCTTTTTCTGCTGCTGGGCAGGAAGATTCCTTATTTCTTTTATTATTTCCCTTTCAATAGCTGCCGATACCTTCATTTTTTATCCTCCCTAAGGTTCTTTGAGTTGCCGTTAGTTTATCATACTTCCCCTTTTATCCAAAATATTTTTCCCACCAAATCTGGAACATCGTTAAGTTCAATGCCTTGCCCGAAAAATTCTTTTTTCTGAATGACAATTCATATTCTTGCGTATTTCAATTTGAGAATTTTTTTCTAACATTTACCCCCTCACCCCCTCCTTCTCCCCCTCGGTGAGAGGGGAAGGGTGAGAGGAAATTTCAAATATATTTGGTTAGGCTTTATATTATGATAAGGTGCTATGAAAGTCAACCCTGAGAAAGATCCAAGAGAAGATTGATTTTGACTTTATCTACCAAGAGGTTAAAGACTTTTATGGGGACAATGGGAATATTTCCATCCCTCCTCCTGTGATCCTGAAGATGATGCTTCTGTTAATTCTCTTCGATGTTCGTTCGGAGCGGGAGTTGATGGAGACCATTCCCATGCGGTTAGATTGGCTATGGTTTTTGGGGTATGATTTGAACAGTGAAGTTGCGGATCACAGTGTATTGAGCAAGGCCCGTGCCCGTTGGGGAGTGGAGGCATTTCGGAATATTTTTGAGCGCATTGTCCGGCAGGAAATCTATGAAGCCCACGTCATTGCACATCAACCGGCAGAGCCGAGATTACGCGGCACCCAAGAAGGTTTGCACGGCTTGTCTGATCCGAGAGCAGTGTACTCGGAACAAGTCGGGGCGGACGATCAAGCGGCATTTGCGGCAAGAGGAGTTGGACCGGATGCGGGAGGCGAGTCGTTCATCTCAGGCGAAGCGGGACATCAAGACGAGGCAGCATCTGATGGAGCGTTCTTTTGCCAGAGGGACATGGTATAGTTTTGATCGAGCGCGGTGGAGGAGGCTTTGGCGGGTGCGGATTCAGGAATACTTGATTGCTACGATTCAGAACATTGAAGTGTTGCTCAGGTATGGAGAGGGGCCGAAGAAAAGTCTGTCGGTGAAGGTCAATCAGGTAAAAGGAGTGGTTACAAGGGTAATACAACCTATTTCTGCCATGATGAAAGACCTCATGAACAAGGGAACTAATGAGATTATGTCATTGGATTTCGCCCGCGTTGGTTTTGCAGAAATTTAGAATTTGGTAGCCAAGACTCTTTAATAGAGGGATTTGGGCAACAGCCCGTGTAGACCAGACCCCTTATTCCCCGGGTTTTATATCTCCCTTGCCAATTTCTATGTCCGACAGAATTTAACGGAGAAGGCAATAGAGGAATTTAATGCGGCTATTCAGAAAGCTCCGAATTCCGTTTCAGCTCATATGGGGTTAAGCATTCTCTATGATAGTCAGAAAAAATATGACAAAGCCAAAGAATATTATCAAAAGGTTTTAAAAATTAATCCCAAATTTCCTCCTGCTGCCAATAACCTTGCATACCTCTATGCTGAGGGGGGAGGAAACATTGATGAAGCCCTTAATTTAGCTCAGATCGCCAAACAGCAAGGTCCTGATGACCCTCATATTTCAGATACTCTTGGTTGGATCTATACGTTGGGACAGCAGTGGGACATTATAAAAGGGCATTATAAAAGATTTGCCAATAAATAAAGAAAATGATAAGAATATTATGGATCTGAAGTCTTTTGAATTCTTATTGAAGAACGAAGAAAGCATCAAACAATACTTAGAACTTGTCCGTAAATTAAGTATTGTTTGTAAAGTCCCCCTTTGCAAAGGGGGACTTAGGGGGATTTGACCGGGGTTGACACTTTAAATCCCCCCTTGCCCCCCTTTACGAAGGGGGGAAGTTATTTGCCGATCTTTAACACGTCAGTTCAATATCTCTGCAATTTAGTGGTTGCTAAGAAACCAGAAGTTCAGTTAAAATAGGGTAACATGGAAAATCAGGATAGTCGGATCGTTTCCTATTTAGTAGAGAATGGGTGGATTCAGAAAGAGGATTTAGAAAAAGTCCTTCCCCCGGATCAACCCCTGGGGGACCTTTCGATTGAAGAACACCTCATCAATGCCGGGCTGATCAACGGAGAACAATTTCGCAAAGCCATTGAAGAATTCTTTGGGGTCCCTTTTGCCACGAAAGACGATTTTCCGAAGGAACCGTTCCTGATCAACCATCTCTCTGTCCAGTTCATGAAGGAATCGAAATTCGTTCTGGCCTGCTTGAACAATAAAGAATTGACCGTGATCATGAGTAATCCCTTCAATTTTTATACGATTGACGCCCTCCGTTTAGCCACAAACTTTGAAATCCGTGTCCTGGCAGGAAAGGAGAGTGAAATCTTAGAGGCGATCGAACAGCTTTATGGGTCCAGTGGGACCTCAATGGAAAAGATCATCGAGGATATTGATGGCATCCCAGAGTATAAGACAGAAGATGAAGAAAACGTCGACCAACTCCGGGATATGGCTTCTGAAGGACCGGTGATCCGGCTGGTCAATCTCATCATCACGAGAGCGATTGAGTTGAGGGCCAGTGATATTCACTTTGAACCTTTTGAGGATCAATTCCGAGTACGCTACCGAATTGATGGCGTCCTTCATGATGCGGAATCCCCTCCCAAACGGCTTCAGTCAGCCATCGTTTCTCGTGTCAAGATCATGGCCAAATTGAACATTGCAGAAAGACGCCTCCCCCAGGATGGACGAATCATGCTCCGTGTGAAAGGGAAGGAGATTGATTTCAGAGTCTCTTCGGTTCCGACGATCTATGGAGAAAGCATCGTCTTGAGAATTTTGGACAAGAGCAGCATTGTCCTCGATATTGAAAGACTGGGGTTTCCAGAGGATATCTTGGTCGGCTTCAATGATCTCATCCAAAGGCCACACGGAATCATTCTCGTCACCGGTCCCACAGGGAGTGGAAAGACAACGACCCTCTACTGTGCCCTCGGAAAGATCAACTCCCCTGAGAAGAAGATCATCACGGTGGAAGACCCGGTCGAATATCAATTGAAAGGGATCAATCAGATTCAGGTGAAGCCCATGATCGGATTGACCTTCTCCAATGCCTTACGGTCTATTGTCCGTCAGGACCCTGATGTGATTCTCATCGGCGAAATTCGGGATGCGGAGACCGCTGAAATTGCGATCCATTCGGCCTTGACCGGTCACCTGGTCCTAAGCACCCTCCATACGAACGATGCTCCCAGCGCCATCACCCGCCTCCTTGATATGGGCATGGAAGATTACCTGCTCTCTTCCACCATTATAGGTATATTGGCGCAGCGCTTGGTTCGAGTGGCCTGTCCTCATTGCCAGGAACCCTATTCCCCGGCTCCGGCCATTTTGAAAGAAATGAGGCTGGATCAGGTCAGCGTTGCAGATTCGAATATTTTTGAAGTGAAAGGTTGCGAGCATTGTTCTCAGACAGGCTACTGGGGGCGAGCGGGAATTTTTGAATTTCTAAAGATAACGGAGGATATCCAGAAACTCATTTTGGGGAAGAAGGATTCCAACATCATCAAAGAAGCAGCCCGTAAGGATGGAATGAGGACGTTAAGGGAAGATGGCTGGTTGAAGGTTAGACAAGGAATGACGACCATCTCCGAAGTGTTAAGGGTAACCCAGGAAGAAGCGGTTATTTGCGAAGACCATGGCGGAATACCTTTATAAGGCCACCACCCTGACCGGACAGACCGTGGAGGGTTTGATGGATGGGAAGGACGAAGAGAACATTGTCCAGAACCTTCATCAATTGGGCTATATCCCCATTCGAATCATCTCAGCCCAAAAGAGAGGGCCGGCATTCCGTCTCTCTTCTTTTCTACCTCGCCGGGTTGGAATTAAAGATCTGCTCGTCTTCACGCAAGAACTCTCAACCCTTATTTCAGCAGGTCTACCTATTGACCGGAGTCTCACCATCCTGGGGACATTGACAGAGAATGAGAGATTGAGAGAAACGGTGATGGATGTCCTGAAGAGGATCGAAGGTGGAAACTCGTTTGCAGAGGCATTGGGAAACTATCCTCGAATCTTCTCAAAACTCTATGTCAATATGGTGAAGGCGGGCGAATCAGGGGGGTTTTTGGAAACCATCTTATCCCGACTGGCCCAATATCTTCAGAGCACAAAAGAAATCAGAGATTACCTGACCTCCGTGATGATCTATCCGCTCATTCTTACGATCGTCAGCGGAATCTCCATCATCATTCTGATCACCTTCGTGATTCCAAGATTTGGAAAGGTTTTTTCCGATATGGGACAGGCCATCCCCCTGCCCACACAGATTCTGCTTTTCATCAGCCAATTGGTTCGGGGCTACTGGTGGGTTGGCTTGGGGATCATAGCTCTGGCTTATTTTGGATTTAAAATTTATACCCAGCACGAAGAAAGAAAATTTAAGTGGGATCAGTTCAAACTGAGGCGGATCGCTATTGGAAATCTCATCAAGAAGATAGAGGTGGCCCGGTTTTCAAGAACCCTGGGGACCTTGCTCCAAAGCGGGGTTTCGATTCTTCCGGCCCTTAATCTGGCCAAAGAGATCTCTCAAAATCGCGTCATCTCAAGATCCATTGTCCATGTTCACGATCGGCTCAGAGAGGGAAAGGCCATGTCCAGGTCTTTAGATGAGACAGAGATTTTTCCGCCCTTGGCGATCCATATGATAGGCGTAGGGGAAGAGACTGGAAGACTTGATGAGATGCTGATCAAAGTGGCAGAGACCTACGAGGAGAATGTTCAGACCGCTGTAAAACGGTTTGTCTCTTTGTTAGAACCCATGATCATTCTGATCATGGGAATGGTGGTGGGGTTTATCGTCATTTCCATGCTCCTGGCTATCTTCAGCATCAATGAAATTCCTTTTTAGCGGGGCCCAAAATGGAAAGAAGAAAGATAAAAAGAGAAAAAGGATTTACGCTGATTGAAATTCTCGTTGTCGTGATCATCATAGGGCTGCTTGCTGCACTGGTCGGGCCAAAACTATTTGGGAAGGTCAGCATCGCAAAACTGAGCGCGGCCAAGGCTCAGATAGAGCTCTTTGGAACTGCCCTCGATACATTCCGACTGGACGTAGGGAGATATCCGACGGCCGAAGAGGGGTTGAAGGCCCTTCGAGAAAAACCCTCTGGTGTGGAGGGATGGCAGGGTCCCTACCTGCCGAAGGAGATCCCTATCGATCCGTGGGGAACCCCCTATGTCTACAAGTCTCCAGGCGAACACGGAGATTATGATCTCATCTCCTATGGCCTCGACAAGGTCGAGGGAGGCGAAGGAGAGAATCAAGATATTGTGAGCTGGAAGGATATCAGGAAGTGAAAAATAGAGGATTTTCACTGGTTGAATTGATCGTTGTCCTGGTGGTTATCAGTCTCTCTGTTGCACTGGTGACTCCTTCTCTGTCCCGTTTTTCAAGGACAATCGAGTTGAAATCGGCAGCTAAAAAGATTTCGGCAATCCTTCGATATAGTCGCAGCGAGGCGGTCAATCAGGGGCAAATCTATCAGATCGTTTTCGATTCAGATTTGAGGGAAGTCAGGGTTCAAAGGATGGAATCCACAGAAGTGAAAGAAGAGAGTGAGAAAAGGGAGGCAAAGGACTTTAAAAAAACATATCCTTTCCCAGGTGGGATCAACTTGAAGGAGGTTCAGATCGCCTCTCCTCAGTACCCCTCGGATTTCCCGGTAATCGAATTCTATCCGAACGGAGGATCGAACGGAGGGTCCATTGTTTTGAACAGTGAGGACCGTGGAGGATACAGGATCAAGATCCATTTCGTCACAGGGATGGTAAAGATTGAGAAGGTTTGAGGGAGTTGAACGATGGGAAATCGAACATTCGGAAGACCCACGGGATTCACGCTGATTGAAGTGGTGATCGCAGTGGCCATCCTGGCAGTGGGGCTCACCGTGATCATCGAACTCTTTGCAGGTGGGCTTCGTCTGGCAAGGGTCTCCGAAGAATATACGAAGGCAGTGAATTATGGCCGGATCAAACTGGAAGAAATGACGGTGAAATCAAAGATGGAAGAAGGAAGTGAGGAAGGGAAGTTTGATGAGACGTTTCGTTGGCAGGTGGGCGTGAAGAAAGTGGAACTTCTTCCTGTGGAAAAGAAGACCGAGTTTAAAGCCCCTGTCGAACTTTTCCAGATTCAGGTGAAAGTGATCTGGAAATCGGGTTCGAGGGAAAGGTCTACCTATCTCGAGTCTTATAAGACGATGAGAGTGGAAGAGGATGAGAAGAAAAGCTAAGGTGTTTGATCTCTTCACCCATGCTGGGTTCACCCAGTAGTTGAGGACAGTAAATGGACCAAAGAAACAAACCAAGCGTAAGATTTGATAAGGTTGTTATTACTTCAGGGGGCAATGTTTATTCAACAACGGGGTTCACCCTGATCGAGGTGATGGTGACGCTGACCATCCTCGGGTTTATTCTTTTGATCATTTTCGGAGCCTTTCGCTTGGGGCTCTCCGCCTGGAACAGAGGTGAATCAACGAAGGAAGAGTATCAGAAGATACGGGTGATCACTCAGTTGATTTCTCAGCAGATCAAATCGGTTGTTCCCTTTAAAATAAAGACCAAAAAGGCAGAAGGAGATTACCTCGCCTTCGAGGGAAAGGCCCATTCGTTGAAATTCGTGTCTGCCTTTGCAATGAGGGCCAAACAGAATGAAGGGTTCGTTTATGCGATTTATGAATTTAAAGAAGGAGGGGAAGAGGGAGGTCGCTTGGTTCTTTATGAGCAGAGGGCCCTCAATCGAGATTTTTTTGCAGAGGAGCCCAGGGAAGATCTTGGCGTTTCGATATTGGAAGGAATTTCAAATGTCCGTTTTGAATATTATCGCGAGGAAGATCCTCAGAATAAAAAACCCGAGGAGTGGGTTACGGAGTGGAATGCCAAGGACGAAAAAGAGTTGCCAAAGGCTTTAAGGATGATCATTACCCAGAAAGATGGAAAAGGCACGGGAGGGGAAATTCCCATTACGATCTTGGCTTCTCTGCCCGCTTATCAATTTGAAAAGGTGAGAACCACTCCCCTGGGAATTGGCAGAAGGGTAATGCAGGGACTTGCTCCGTGAGGAGAGTTTTGAATCATCTAAGACTTCAAACTCCAAATTTCAAAATTATGGATTCGCGAGGGGTTGCCCTCATCATGGTCCTCTGGGTGATCACGATCCTTTCGGTGATCGTCTTAGAGTTCTGTTTCGCGATGAGGACAGAGGTCAATATTACCAACAATTATAAAGAAGAACTCCGGCTCTACGCTATGGCTGAAGGGGGTATTCAGCGTGCCATTGCGGAGTTGATCTACAAGCATGACACGAAGGTTCAACAGATGAGAATGACCTTGAAACCCGAGGAGGTCCCTCCAGAAAAGATGGAGTGGGTGACGGACGGAAGGCCATACCTCCTGCCATTCGATCAGGGGGTCTGCGAGGTCAGGGTGAGGAGTGAAGCGGGCAAAGTGAATATCAATCTCATCTCCGAATCCATGCTCCGGAAGATCATAGGAAATTTAGGTTTGGAAGAAGTGGAAAGGGATATCGTGGTGGATTCCATTTTGGATTGGAGAGATCCGGATGATTTTTACCGGGTCAATGGGGCAGAGAATGATTACTACCAATCTCTCAAAGAACCCTATGATTGTAAGAACGGCAATTTGGATTCGATTGAAGAACTGCTGCTCGTTCGTGGGGTGACCCCGGATCTCTTTTATGGAAGAAAAGGGATCAAGAAGGAGGGGGAAAGGGAAAAGGTTATTCGGATCGGGTTAAAAGATATCTTCTCCATATACTCCGCTGGGGAACAGATTGATATCAACAGTGCCACCCCGATTGTATTGAGATTCGTCTTAGGGATTCCCCGGGAGGTTTCCCAACTCATTGTGAAGGCCCGGGAAGAGAAGAGGTTCGAACATCAGCAAGATCTCCTCCAGAGGGTGCCTGAACTCTCGCCCTTTATGGGGGAGATCGGGAGATTCATCCTATTTCGTTCCGCGACACCCTACTATACGATCGAGTCGAAGGCAAAGAATAAAGAGGGAGGATCGAACCGAGGAATTAAGACGATTGTCAAAATCGACCGGACCGACAAAAATAATCATAAGATCATTCAATGGGTCGATGTTCTTCTTTGATCTTTCTATTTGGAAAGTACGGAAAGGTCGAAGAGATTCTTTAAGGAGAAAGAATAGTTGATATGGTGATTTCTGATTTAAGCTTTGGAATCGATTTTAAGCCAAACCATCTCATTCTCACCCTTCTGAAGAAGTCCTTCCGAAGAATGATACTGGTGGATTGTGAGATCCATCCGCTCGTTGCTGAAAGTCAGAAAGGGGAACGGGAAGTGCAAATTCTCAACCTGATTAACACCTTTATCTTTAAAACCCGCCTGAACAAAGAGAGGACGTCCATTTCGATACCAAGAGAGAAGTCCGTTGTCCGTTTTATCAGCCTTCCCATGGCAACCAAGGAAAACCTGAGGAAGGTGGTCGAATATGAGGTTCCCAAGTATACCCCTTTTGAGAGGGAGGAAGTCTATTTTGACTATCAGATCCTCAAAGAGGAGAAAGACTGGCTACGTCTCTTTGCAGTTTTCGTAAAGAAGACAGAGGTGGATCCCTATTTATCTTTATTAAAAAAGATCGGCATTGAGCCGATTTCAATCCAGATCCCTTCGGCTGCGGCATTTAATCTTTTCCAATATCATAAAGGGGCAAAAGAAGGTGACGTATCGGTTCTGCTGGATGTGACCGAGCCGTTCTTTGAGATGAACCTCCTTCAAGGAAAAGATTGGCAGGAAAGCTTTCATCTTCCCTTACCTCCGGAGAAGAAAGAATCGAAGATGCTGAACACCTTAAAGCGATCTGGCCTGAAAGAGGACCTCTTTCAAAAATCGACTTTCTTCGTTTATGGATTGGACATGGATGAAAATCTTCTCGTCACCCTCAAAGAAAGCGGTCAGATCAAAGGGGCTTTTTTGCCTCCGCTGAATCAAATCGAAGCAGAAAAAGAAAAACTTCCTGCCCTTCAAAAAATTTATGCCTCCATTGGCGTTCCCTTAAAGGGATTGATCAACACTCAGGTCGATTTAAACCTCCTCCCCGTAGAGATGAGGAAAAAGGTGAGGAAGATTGGAAGGCCTCTCTCCGCTGTCTTGACTTTCATCGCATTGGCCCTCGCTTTAACCTGGGGAGTGGGAGTCTATCAGCGGTACAGTAAAGAATTGGATGCGATCAACACCGAGATTAAAAAAAGAAAGCCGGAAGTGGAAGCAGTTGACAAGCTTCAAAAGAAAAAAGAGGAATTGGGGAAAGAGATCTTTGAACTCCGGAAGATCAAATCGGAGGAGACAAGTAAGATAGAAATTCTGAAGGAGTTGGCCCAGCTGATGCCCAATACGGTCTGGATCTGGAATTTTAAATATAATGGGAAAGAGATTGAGATCAATGGATTTGCGGATTCCGCCTCGGATTTGATCCCCCTTCTGGAAAAGTCGCCTCTCTTCGAAGAAGTTCAATTCTCTGCGCCGGTGACAAAGGAGAAGCAAATGAGACCGGAGGGAGAAAAGGAGAAAGAGCGATTTAAAATCAAGGCAAAGCTGGAAGGCAGGAGGAAAGGGTCTTGAAGCAGTTGGCATTCTTAAAGAAGTTGAACCTTTCACAGAAAAAGACCCTTTGGGTAGGCATTGCGGTGGCCGTGCTCATCTTGCTCTATCTCCTCGGAGTGGTTCCTCTGATCGATGCGAAAAAGAAGGCAAGTGTGGAGATCAAGCTAAAAAGGAAGGTCATCGCAAAATATGAGGAGTATCTCAATAATCGCAAGGCCATTGAAGAAGAACTCGATCGCACTCTCAAAGTTTATGAGACGGTTCAACAAAGGCTTCTCCCAGGGGAAACGCCTCAGCTCGGAGCAGCAAGCCTTCAAGAAATTGTCAATAAACTTTCGGAGAAGAATAATATAGCGATCAGGAGCTTCAGGATACTCGAGCCCAAAGAGATGGCTGTCTACCGGAGGATTTCCCTCCAGGTCGAATTCAATCCAATTAACAGCATGCTCAATTTGAGCCAATTCATTTATGATATCGAAAACAACGAAAAGGAGCTGATGATTTCAGAAATGGATCTCCAGGTCTTTAACCTGAGGATGCCAAGCAATATCCAAGTAAGCATGGTCATCTCTGGATTAATGAAGGGCACCAAAATCAAAGAGAAAGGGAGGGAAGGATAATGTCACTAAAATATGGAGTTCTTTGTGTGGTGCTTTTTGTCATCGTTCTCTTTCTTGCGGCAAAAAGTTATGAGGCGTTGACCCATCCGATAGCGCTGATCCCTGCTAAAGGCGCCATCAAGAAAAGTGAGGGAAAAACGGAGAAGCCATCAACGATGACAGGGATAAAGGAACCTGCACCGATAGCATCCTACAACTCCATTGCTGAGAAAAATATCTTTCACCCTGAGAGGAAGGAATTTCCCATTTTGGGGGGCGGTACGAAGAAGCCCATCGTGCGGCCTCAAATTGTTTTGTATGGAGTGACCCTTGCCGGGGATTATCAATCTGCCTCCGTTGCGAATCCTGGAATGCCCCTCAAAAAAGGGGAAAGGGAGTTGATGACTGTAAAAGTAGGCA
>Ga0315293_10000960_pt1 | contig 27567 bp, 24 predicted proteins | sample YL17G13_20_MG_FD_203071 | JGI IMG/M metagenome (GOLD analysis project Ga0315293, IMG submission 203071) | Sediment microbial communities from Yellowstone Lake, YNP, Wyoming, USA - YL17G13_20 | ecosystem: Environmental > Aquatic > Freshwater > Lake > Sediment | place: USA: Wyoming | collected...
ATACATATCATGAACAGTCTCAATAGCAGAATATATACGACCTTCAAGAACTTCTTCAGTACCTTCTTCCCAAGCAGCTTTAACAGAAATTGGTGCGTATTTATCAGCTATAGAAATTCCTCTTTTTGTTAAATCAACAGCTCTTCCACCTAAAGATTTTCCTTGCTCAAGTATTCCAGACCATATTTTTTGACCTGTAGCAGAAGCTTGTTTTTTTGTCATTTCAGATGCGGATGCAAGACCAAAATCTTTTACAGAATTTTTAATGCTTTCATCAACGTATTCTTTAATGTTTCTTTTAGCATAGAATTGCTGTAATCCATCATCAAGAATATTTGAACCCAAACGTTCGGCATAAAATGATCCCATCAAAGCAGGAAGATACATAAGCATTTGAGCGTCTTCTGATATTCCAGCTTCAATCATTGATTGTTTAAAACTATCAGCAGCAGTAATGGCCATAGTTCCTGAACCCATCATTCCTCCGAAAGCATTTGCTACATCATCAGAATATTTCTTAGCAGCATCACCTGTAAGACCTAAAGCAGAAGCTTCAGCAGAACCTAATCCAAAAGCTTTACCAAAAAGTCCTGTTACTTTTCTTGTAGCCAGAACTTGAAAAATAGAACCAGCAGCAGAACCTCCTGACCAAGCAAGAGTTTGAGCATTCTCATTCCATGCTGAATTCTCAACATTATAAGGTGCTTTTATAGAATAAGCGTTAGCTAAATTTTTATAGTAATTATCAGCTTCGTCAACATAATCATCTTTAGTCCATTTACCTCCATCTGTACCATAAGTTAATTCATTTAACTTCCCGGCAACATCATCAAGCCAATCAACAAATCCAACAGATGCAGCAGGAATTTTAGCAATTGTATTTACTATGGCTGAATCAAAAAGATTTTCATACCAAGACTGTCTCATTTTCTGAGGCCCCCAAACACTCATCAAGGCATGTCCTTCATTATTTTCTGAAAGATCAACTTCTTGAGCATAAGGAAGACCAGTCTCTTCATCGTATCGAACAGCTAGACCTGTGGAATTTTCTGGTCCTCCTGAAAATAAACCAAAGAATTTATCGTAGTCAGCAGTTAAGTCTCCTACTTTTTGTTTTCTCCCACCTATTTCAATTTCTTTGTAATTTCTGTTTTTTGTATAATCTTCACCATACATAAACTTACTTGTCAATGGATCGTCAACAATAGCTCTGTACCACCCTTGTTCAAGAATAAAATCATCATTACTTTTAACCTGCTTTCTTTCTCCGTCCTCGTAAGCATACCTACTATCTCCTGGATCTTCATCAAAAGTTGAAATTCTACTGTCTAATTTAAAAGGAGATGTAACAGAAGCTACCATTCCTCCAGTTCTTCTTCTCCATGTCAGGTCATAATCATCACCGACATCAAACATGTTTTTTTTGTAATTGGCATAACCAGCCTCGGCTTGACTATATATTTTGTCAAATGATTCTGGAGTCCATTCTACACCATTTGCAGCAGCGTCACCTTTGTAATGTTCAAAGGCTTCATCTTTAGGCATCATGTGAAGAACAAGATCTGGTGATGTTTGTTCTAAACGTTTAACATCACGGTCATTATTACCATAGAATTTTAAACCAAAATAATCTACATTGCTTTTTTGAGGCCCACCTTTTACGGGTGGATCAGTATCTTGTGTAGTTTCTAATGTTGGTTCGTTTACAATTTCTTCATTCTGATCTGACATAACTATTATTTATATGGAAAAAAATTCAAAACATTATTTAAGCTTAATAGGGCCTTTCATTGGAGTCTTTGCTCTTTTCTCACCTTCTTGCTTTAATTGCTCTTTAGCATTCATTTCGTAAGCTTTCTTTGCAGTAGCATTAACAACAATTTTTTCACCTTGACGTTCAGCAGTCTCGCCTACATCGTATTGATCAAGTTCAGGAAGCATGTTTGTAATAGGAATATCTATAATAGCATAAGAAACTTCATCGGTATCCCAAGTCATAGCACCACCTTCATCTCCATTTATTTTATACTTTTTAGCTTCAGCTTCACTTCTTGACATGTAACCTCCGTATCCTTTTTCAAGAGTTACGTCGTTAGCAGATTGTGTATCCCATGTTCCCCAAGTAAATAAACCACTATTGTTTATTAAATCAGTAACTCCTGTTTCTTTATCGCTTGGATCAAAAACTTTAACTCCTTTCCAAGGAGCATCATCATCAGCAACAACTTTAGCTCTTGCTACCCACTCGTAATTTTTCCAAGCTTTTTCTTGAGCATCCCATCTTGGCTTTGGTGTAGGAACTTGTCTTATTTCTAAAACTTCAGATATTTGCATGTTACCAAGTTCTGTAGTTATCTTGTTTCTTTTCTTTCCAATAATAACTTCATTTCCACTTGCAGCTTGCTTTATAGTCATGCCTCCACCAACAATAGCTTTATTTGCCTGGGCAAGACCTGCAGTAAAATTAGCAGGAGTAAGAACCACAACAGTGTCTTCTGCTTTTTTAGCAACAAGCTTTCCGTTTTTGTATTCAGGATAAGTTTCTTTTTTAGCAAACTCACCACCTGCTGGGCCTAATCCCATTACAAGAGCTTGAAATCTTCTTAACTCTTCTGGCTTTTGAATAACCTGACCAGAGTTTTTGTCAATGTTTCTTAATGTTTCTTCATGAACATTTCCAGTGTTATGTTCTTCTGATTTGAATTTTTGTGCATATTCAGTTATGCGATCTTTGACATAGAGATTAAATAAAAGATCATTCTTAGCTGGATTAGCTATGTCTGCATCTGATATGTAATAATCATTGTCATATAAAATATTACCCTTTTTGTCCTTTAAAAAGTCACCTTTCTCATCCATCTTTGGCATCTTGAAAGCTTTTTTATTTTCGACATCAGCGTAAAAAGCTTGTTTTAAATAGTATTCTTGAGAGTCATTGAATCCATATTTTACCAAGTATCCAATTCCTTTATTTATTTGATCTATATTTTTCGCATCATTCCATGAATGACCAGTAGTCATAGAAGCAGCATAATCTAATCCTTCAGTAACAGTTGTTGATTCTTTATTAGAAACAGAACCAGCATTTCTATTCATTCCAATATGACCATCTGTAAATATTTGATCAACTGCTTGATGAAAATCTTCCTGCTTACCTGTTCCGTTATCAAACTGAACATGGTTTATACCAACAGTACCATCTTGTCTTTCGTATAATTGAGGTTCAGCAATTACTGTTTGAACATAATCTCCTTTTTTTCCAAATCCACCATCTACAGATCCAAACTTAGGAACTAGGTTTCCGTGTTCATTTGTTGCAAGTTCAATATCATTTTGGTGTTGACCACTGTTCTTGTTTTTAATTTGAGACAATCTATCTAGTGTTTGAACTTCATTTTGTTCAGCAGCATCTTTATCGTAAACAAGCCAACGAGCCTCTGCTACAGCTTTTTTATATTCTGGATCAGACTGAACCCAAGCCATTTCTCCTCCGTACTTAGTGTACAATGATTGAACTTTAGAATTAAACTCTTTTTCTTGATCGTAAACACGCTGCTTGTCACCTGGATTTCCTTTAGCATCGAAATCAAAATCTTCTGTTGCAGGCTTTGATTGTACAGGTTTAGTACGTTGAGGTATGTTTGTAACATCAAGCCGAGGTTCTCTGCTATAAGACATAAATCCTGGTGCGTCACCCATATAATTTACTAATGCCATGTCGTGTGATATTTTGTCAAATCTAATTAAATTTTAAGCAACTTCAAAAATTAAAGCTTATGCAATTGATCTCTTTCTTCCTGAGTCATTTTGTAATAATCTTGACGACTAACAAATCCGCGAGCCTTTCCAACTTTTGCAGTATTCAATGTGTTATATTTAGCATCAAGATCATCCATTTGGTTATTCACCTTATGACCTTTAAGTTGTGCTTCATTATTAAATTGACTTTCTTTTACCCTGAAAATCTGAGCAGTGTTAGCTGCCATGTTTGCACCTTTCTTTTCTTGAAAATCAGCAGAAGCAATACCTTCATTCATATTGTAACGTTGCATATCTTGTTCGTATTGAGCACGAACTTGATTGGCAGCAGCAATATTAGCCATTGAATCTTGACCTTGCATATCCCAAAGAGATTGAGATATTTGATTGATACCAGCAACAGTGTTCGCGTGAATACCAACAATTTTGGATGGATCACCCATCTCTCTAATAATTTTAGCATTACGTCTTTCTCCTCGCTCAAGATCTGCAGTAGCTTTTGTTTTCATTCCTTGATAGTCGCGAACCATTTCACGATTAACAACCATGTTAGGTTGAACACCAGGATGACGACCTTTAGAAGCGTTCCATCCAAGCATTGCAAGATTAGCACCAATTTCCTGATTAGCGTTCTTATCGTTCTTTGCAAGAAGATCTTCTAAATGCTGTTCATCTGGGGTTAATCCTTCTTTCTTTGGAGTCATTGCCATTACAGCTTCTTGCCATCCAGGAATATTATTATCAGCAGGAAGTTGAGCTGAAGGTTTTTTTTCGCTATTATAAATATCCTGGAAAGTACGAGGTTTCATTACAATATTTGAATCAGCACTAGGAGCTACGTTTGGATCGTATCCAGGTAAATCAAATTGTGGTAAACCAGTATTGTCATTTTCCGTTCCTGTCCATTCTTCGTTTCGAACAAGATCAGGAGCCATTGAAGAAAGTGTTTCTTGAGGATCATATCCTTCTGGGATATTATAAACCCTAGAAGCTTCTGCGTTTGGAGCTGTACTAACTTCATTTCTAACTCCTATCTTATTTCCTTGATCATCATAAACTGACTTATCAGTAAACTTTTGAGAATTTCTAAAAGCATCAGGTTGGACACTATCAGTAGAGCCGGCATCCTGATAAGAAGGATATTGATTGTTATTGTTCATCATTAATTCATACATTGACAAACCACCACCTTCTTTAAATTCACCTGCTCTGTTCTCAGGAGTAGTTCCTCCATTAACTCTTTGGTTATATGGAGAATTAGGAGAAAGATGTTCTGGATCAATTCCTCTTGCTTTTAATTCAGCTACCTGCTGTTCATTCAAAAAGTATTCTTTAGAACTGATTCTAATATCAGCTCCTTGACCGCCTCCTTGATTCATACTTACATTTACATTCGGATCATATCCCATATCAGCAACTAAAGCTTTTGCTTTATCAACATTTTCGTAAGGAACAACATGACCAGAACCAACGTTCATGATTTTATCATCTGCTTTTGGATGACCATTACCAGGAACAACTCCGTAAGAAGCCCCTCCATGTTTTGCTGTCATTTGATTAAATATACTCATAACTTAACGATTTAATCTGCCTTTCATCATGCCTGCTAAATTAATAGGAGCACCATCTTTGGCTGAATAATAAGCACTATTTGGATCTGCATAAACACTAGAAGCCTGTTGTGCTCTTTGGAAATCAGAACCCAATTGTGCTTCTTCTCTTACAGCTCTTCTTTTTTCACTCATTTGATGCATCTTACCACCAACAAGAGCAAAACCTGCAGTAACTAATGAAGCTGGATTTTTAGGATCAATCTTAGAGATTGAATTTCCAAGAACATTACTTGATTCAGTAACCTGAGTAACACCTCTATCATCTTTTGAATATTCACCTTTACCCATCATCCCCATTAATGAACCTACCATCTTTGCTCCACCCATACCTGTTTTACCTTGGTTTGCACCAGGAAGACTTGTTTTTGAGTCAGGATTTTCAGGAGTCATTGTAGATGGTGGCATAACAGAAGTAGGTCCAGGCATAGATCCTGGTTGTCCCATTGGTTGTTGAACGCTTGGCATTGCAGTTTGATCAGGCATTGCTATAGAAGGTTGAACACCTCCTTCAGGTAATACTTGTGGTTGAACAGCACTCATGTTTGCTCCTGGTGCTAAAGAAGCTGGATCAATTCCTTGTGTAGGAGGTGTAGCTAAAACTTCAGGTTGGTTTCCTTGTATTTTTTTCAAATACTCAAGTGCTGATAAATCTATACCTGCACCATCGGCAGCATTCAACATATCTACCAATCCATTTTGAGCTGCAGAAAACATTTCATCAGGCTTTTTGGCTAATCCCATAATTCCTTTCATCATGCCACCGCCACCTTGGCCGCCACCACCTTTTCCTCCCATCATTCCCATTAAGCCTTTTCCTCCAGCCATCATTCCTCCTGCACCTGTAGCTCCAGCGGCTCCTGCCGCACCTGCACCAGCACCAATTCCACCTGCGGCTGCACCGGCTGCACCGGCTGCACCAGCTCCTATTCCTGCGGCTGCTCCACCGCCTCCTACTGCTCCGATAATTCCGGGTATTGCTGCTAATAATGGCCAAGGCATATTTTCTAATTTTTAGTGTTTTGATTCTCTAAATGCTGTTAATACAGATTTTATAAAGATATTATTTCTAGTCTTATATTCCAATCTTATTTTAATCCAACGACCACGAAGACGGCTATCAACACCATAGATATTGTTTACAGGCTCGTGTAATTGCTGAGTTCTGATAATTGGAATACGCCATAAATTTTCTTGGTATATTGGATCTCTCCAAAAATTTGTTTCATCTCCAACTCTCCATGGAAAGTGCTCTGAAAACTGATGTTGTGTTTCATAAACAGCTTTGTAAAGATCATCAGGAGAAGAACTGATGTGCATATTATCAAACACCTTAGATATATCAGCAGGTTCCTTTACAATGAACTCTACATAAGAAATATCTGGTTCAGGTTTGCCAAAGAACACAGTAGCATTCTCCACGCCTCCAGAAATTTTTATATCCTGGATCCATGCATCTCCTGCATTATTAGGAACGGGATTCATACTTGGAAATATATCAGGATTGAATAAGAAGAAATCCTCATTAATAGTCAATGACATTGGAGACGTTGCTGTTCTTTCACCGTGGAATGCAGATAGCCATTCATTGAAAACAATTGTCTTTCCATTCCTAGAGAAATCACAATCACCCGGAACTAATGGATTTCCGTTTATCCAAGTAAAATAAATGTCATTATGTTTTCTGTCGTAATGAGCAACAACACCTGCCGTACAAACAGGATTATCAGCTAGTAGTTCTGTAATGTCAGAGTCTCCAGAATTGATCTCACACAACGAATGCAGTTCAGATCTATAACCGTAGTTGTCACTTGTCATTTCTACAGATAAATTACCTTGAGATTGAATTATTCTCCATAGTTTTCTCTTATTATAATCAACGCCATAAATAGATGTATCAGTTGAAATGATAGACCACATGTGTTGAGATCCAACAAAGTCACTCATGTTTAAATGTTTCTTATCAAGAATATCACCTGTACCAAGAAGTAACTCACCTGCCGAAACACCATTATTCAAAATAGCTTTTTCATTTACAAAATGACGATTGACTCCAAATTCTTGAATTGAAATAAGTACGTTATTAAGAACCATTAATCTTGCAATTTTTCCAAGTCTAAAATCGTAATCATTTATCGCGTTAAGATCAATCATTCTGTATCCATCAACAAAAGAACCAAGAACATGCTTATTACTATACATGATACCTGCTGGTTTTTTCTCAGCAACAAAAGGAACTTCTCTATCAAATCCACCATAAAATTTTACTGATAAAACTTCATTGTAACCACGGTTTAAATCTTGAGATTCTTTTTCAATATTTTTTACAGCAAAATCATAAATGTTAGCTCCTGATCCTGGAAAGAATTTATTGACAACATTTTGAAGTCTCATTTCTGTATTGATCTTGTTCTCAGTTATAATACTAAATGAAGTTCCAAACGTAAACAATCTTTCTCCGATTATAGTTTCTAATGGTCCCGGCCAATCAACGTCAAGTAAGCCTCCTCCATCGTCTTTTACACCAACTCCATACTTAGGGTTAAATAATTGTTTTAACCATGTTCTTTGAAGAAAACAATCTCCTCTATAGAAAACTGTATTATTGATGATTGACGGATTAGCAACCACATCAGCTATCTTAAAGAATTTAGAAATCTTATAATAGTTTGTAGCTTTAAGATCGTACAAATCAGCTATATCAAAAACAGATGGATCAACATTTGTTTTATAAACATTACTCAAAGAATATCTTAAATCTTCAGCAGACTTCATTCCAATATAAGAATTCCAAGCCATTGCATGATTTCTTACTTCAATGTATTTCTTTCCTAATAAGTTTTCAGCAAAGAAATAAAAGTTGCTATTAAAATCTGTTTTTGCTCCTTCATTAAAGAAAGAAGAGAATCCATTATTATTAGCAGGTTCCCATTCTTTTATATTTGAAATGTCTGTTAAATTTTTAGAGTAAGTTGAAAATGTATAAACATTATCATTGTAATAATAGTCAGGCTTACTAGCACCAGATTCATTAAGAATAGTAAAATCTACTTTAGCAAATGGCTGAACAAAACCTTTAGATATTTCTAAAGTTTTATTAAAGAAATGATCAGGAGAATAGAAGCCAAATCGATCATCAATTCTTTTGTTTAATTTCTTATGCCAGGATACAAATGTAAATTCATTATCAAACAAAGCACTATAATCAATCCTGTGTATGTAAGGAAATTGAGCACCATTATCATCGTCCCCTTCTCTTTCGAACATCGGAACAAAATTTTCATTTCTTCTTAGTGTTTGAGGAAAGTCAGGAAGTAAAAACCAAATACCACGAATATCTAATCCTGTAGCGGCATTGTAACACGGAATAGTTAATCCTTGGTAAAGAAGAGTTTCATTTCTTTTAGCACGAACAAAATAGAATCCAGAAACATTATCAAGAAGATACTGTGGAATTGAAGAAATAGCAGATGTTACATCAAACTTAACACCCATTATTCTTACATCATTTCCGACTACCGTAGGCGATATATTAATGTTTGGAAAGCGATATACACCATTAATGTTTGAGGGACCGGTAGATCCACTGTAATCATCAATTCCTTCTATTGGAAACGCTTGTGTTTCTCTTCCATTGTTAAGAACACAAACAATACCATACGCATAAGCTTCACCTCTAAAATGTCCTGTATAATTATAGACATTCATTTCGTTGTTGTAAATACCTCTAAATAAACCACCTGATATATGTGGTAATAGTTTTGAGTCATCGTATTTAGGCGTTATCTTTTGAGCAAAATCTAATATTGCATTAGCAGAATCATTATCATATTGCGTTGTATCAAATAGATCAGCAGCAAAATATCTATTCTCTAATTGAGTATGAGTAATTGCTCCGTCATATTTTGGTTTTGTTTTAATCAACTCCTCAAAGCCAATATCAAACATCCCTTCAAATCCTGTAATTTCTATATCTAAGGTTGTTATGTTTGGATCAATGTGGTAAAATTTATCAATGATACCAAACTCTTGAGTGTCATTAAATGAATAGATGTATCCAAGTTCTAAATATGAATAGGTTGTGTCAAGATTATCAAAACTTAATCTTATACTTTTGTCCGTAATTCTGCCACCCAAAAGACCGTGATGGCTTATTCCTTCATTAGCATAAAGACCTGCAGTTATTTGTATAGCATTTGTTTCTGTAAAAAAAGAAGTCCTATCAAAGCTTTCTGTCGCGTACCTTGCAAAGAATATCCAGTTACCAGCCTTAACTGAACCAGAGCTTCCTAAACCATTAAATTGTACATCGATATGGTTTTCACTTTCGTGAAGCATATTTACAACGTTTGGAAATGAATTGTTCCAATATCTTCTTGCTAAAGAATTGACAACTCCATTTTTATCAAATCCAGAATTTATAACGCGTAAAGGATTATTTCCACTTGCTAGATAAAGGTTTATAGAACCGTCATAATCCTGTCTTGCAAACATATCAATCTGGTAATTACAATCAAAGTTGAAAAGACTTGTTGTAAAAGGTTGATTTAAAGAAGCCGGATCTCTTGATGGATTACCTCCTGTAAAGTTAAATAATGGAGCATAACTTTTAGTAGCACCAAAACCTGTAAGTGAAACGTTTTGATTTACAAGAGCAGCCGGAGCTGGATAACATCCTATTTCACCAAGACCTGTATCTGGATTAACTGAAGCTATATATCCAATACCATTATACTCACATTTTCCAATTGGAATAAATCCTTTGTTTAAAGCAAATCTATATTCATTACCACCAATATTAGTAACAACAAGACCTTTACCATCAACATCAAGAAGTCTGACATTTTTCATCCTTCTAGCCGTATCGTTTGAAAGCTTTAAAATATCAATATCTCTATTGTCGCCTTTTAAAAATTCATTTATTTGTACCGCCATGATTTATGGATTATTTCTTAATGTTGGTGTTGGATTTCTATTCATTACCCAATCAGTTTCTTTTTGAGGAGGAACTCTAATTGCTGTATTTTTTGGTTTATTAAAAGCATTTAAAGGTATTCTTGCACCAACTTGTATTCCTGGTTGCCATTTACCTTGAACTTTTCCAGCATCAGATCCACCTTCAATTGTTTTTCCTGCTCCAGGATTATAACGCATACTTGCTTCAGCAGAAAGTCGTAAAGGAAATCTAAATGGCTGAACCTCAAATTTACCTGAAGCACCATAGGTTAAACCTGCTTTTGTGTTATTAACATCTCCTTCTTTTCCACTTGCAACATCAACTCCTTTGCTTCGGTAGTAAGCACCAAGTTCAGGCCCTACTTCAGCTCTCATTGCACCTTGCTTCCATTTTTCATTTCTGTAAGTAGGAAGACTTTTATTTGCAAACTGAAGTTTATAACCTCCAGCAAAGTCAGCATTAAAACCTAAGTTTGGATCAACTCCTGCACCGACTCTACCTTCTGCTTGACCAAACACTCCGTTAGATACTTCTTTAGGATCAGTTCTTAAATCCATTTTTCCATAAAGAGAAGGGGCTTCTCCTGAATATGGAGCATTTACATCTACGGTTCCTGTAGCGTTAAGGCCTATGTTCTTCATCGCGTTGCCACCGATATTACTTTTACCAATAGTCAATCCGAAGCCAGGAGCTTGTTCTTCATTTGATTTAGAAGCTAGTCCTTGCATGTTTATGCTTAATGGAGAAGCTTGAGCAAATGTATTTTTAAGAACAGCACCTCCAAATTGGAAACCTCTCAGCATGTCAAAGATTACAGGACCACCCATTGAATGTTCTTGATATGGAGTTCCTTTTCCATAAACAGGAAATAATTCATCTTTACCAAGAAGTTTTTTGTCCTGGTACATGTTGAAGTATGACTTGTTAAAATCCTTATCAACAACAACATGCTTACCATTTATATTATAAACCGGAAGACCGCTATACCCTTCTGTAGGTGTTGCTAATTGATATTGGTCTTTATTGTAAGTGCTTGCACCTGGAACGAATATTCTGTCGTTATTCATCGTAGGATATCCTGTAACATTCATTGTATTCAGTTTGCCCAATGAAATAGGTTTGTCACCATTCATCATTGGATTAGCATTCATCCAATCCATTGTTGCTTGATGTGCAGGATTGACAACAGGCTCAGTTCCTCCGCCATCTTGCATTCCATAAAGAGCACTTGATTCAGGAACATGCTTCTTGTAATTCTCAGCAAAATATTCAGCTTCTTCTGGCGTATTGAATTTAATATCTTCAGAAGAAGGTTTTGGATTTTCATTGTATTCTAATTCAGGACCACCTTTATCTTGCAGTAACGGAACAGCATACTTACCCATACTTGCCATGTAATGAGTTCCTTCTCCTTCTGGAGTCATTCCGGTCTTGGGATTTGGGCTTAACATTCTTTTAGCAGCAGGGTTTCCTAATTCAGCAGCAATAGCCATACGACCTCTTGACATTCCATCCATTATAGAAGGACCTCCATCTTGCATCATTCTAGCAATGTTTGGTTTCCCAAACCCTTCTGGCTGTTCAAGTTCTGGTTGCTGTCTGTAATCAACAGTAATTTCTTCTCCTTTTTTTAAATTACGAAGAGGAAGGACAAGTCTTTTATTTCCAACCTTCTTGCTAATAGAATTTGGATTATCAGAGTGATTATAGTTCTCACCTATATCTTTTGTTGGCCAATCATTAATATGAGCAACACCGATATTTTCTCCGGCTTTTAAATCCTTGGCAGCCATAAGACCTTTACCCTGGATTTCAGATTTTCCAATTGTTGTTTTAAGCTTTCTCATTACCCAACGTTTCTTGACATTTTAACTTTAGGAACCAAGTTGTGCATGATTCTTTGGATCTCATTCATGTCATCGCGTGTAACGTGACGGAACGAAGTTTTAGATTTGCTTACATAATGACCAAGACGATCCTGTAAGAACATAAATCTATTCTCAGGAACAAGACCATTCATGTAGTCTTCGAAATAAAGCTTTGTCATGCAGTACCAAAAACAAGCTTCTTGATTTCCATCAAGTATCATTGGAAGACCTTGATCATCTACCATTACACCAAGGTAATCGATAAAGACTGTGTATTCACTATTGAATGTAGATGGATCATCAAAGTTGAACTTCAAATAAGCACCATCCCAATTGTATTTTGCAATAGAGCATTTGTTTCTGTGAACATTTAAAAGTCGATAAACATTACATGGCATGTAACCTTTATTGAACTTAACAGGAATCTCAACGTTTCTGTATTGAGCAAAGCCTTCATACATTCCGATTTCATCCGTTTCACACTCTCCACACCATTCAGCGATATCCCAAATATCAAATTCTTTTCCTTTGACGTTTCGAGCTATTCTTGCCGCGACGTTTTGAACGGTAACATATTTTCCAGATCCAACTTGTTCAATAGATGTAGCTTCGAAATTTCCAGGTGTACCATCTGAACATGGAACGTTTATGGAATTTGTTCCTCCACAATCAGCAACATTCTTGTTAACTGTGTATGCTGGGTTATCGAAATTACTACTCATCTTATCTATATTTATGTCCTGACATGATTAAATCGCACATTTGAAGTCTCAAATTTTGATTGAACCGTAACTTGTAATGTTTCTTATTTCTTTTTAAAAGAGTTTTATCAAGTGTCAACTTAGGAGTCCAGATCTTGCCATCAGATTCAATGTCATAAACATATCCTTTTCGTTTTGGATTAGCTGTATTTGAGATCTTAATATAACCAAAGCTTGGTATTGGGAAAACAAATATTTCATTGTTCACTATTAGATCCTGTGCTACTGCTTTCAAAAATGATGTGAATACATTCTTGGCAATCTGACTGGCTTCTCTTTCTTGTTTAAGTTTGAGAACTTCTTTAAAGCTTTTAAAAGAACGTTTTTCGAATCTCTTTAAATCCAGTACATCATCGATATAGTTTATCTTGAACGTGTAACCGAATCCATTTGATTCCCATCTTTTGTACTTCATTCTGTTTATCTAGTGTTTGAATTTATCAATTGTTTGACTATTGGCTCTGTTCCAAATTGCTTCCGGATCAGGATGACCAACAATATCTGTAAAGTTCGTTCCTGGATATAGATGTTGATCTCTTCTTGCGACATCAAAATCTTGACTACATTCAGGAATTGGAACTGTTGTTTCAACTACATATCTTGCATCTATTAATAATGCATTTCCACTTGCAAGAACTCTGTAATGCTTTACTTGCTGAATAGAACCTCCACTACATCCACACCCAACATTAAGCCATACAATCATATCAAATGGCCATTGAGTGTTAATCTTAAATAAGATACCACCCATGAACACTCTGTTCTGAAAAGTTACATGACCTTTCTGAGCTACTTGACTTGCGATATTGGAGTTTGGTAATGACATATTATTCTACTCTACTTTGTTTTTGAAGTGCATCAGGAGCACTATCACGCCCTTCATTTTTCTCATCAGGTCCAATTTGAATCAGACTGGTGAATTGTTGTATTACGATAAGCTCCAATTTATGTACAAGATGACGAGCAATTGGAAATGGATCGTCTTCACTACAAATATTTCTTGGATCCTCAAAGACCGCAATTAAACAAACATATTTTAATCCCTGTGTAGGGAGATTTTTCAAAATTGCCTTATCATCTACTAATGTAAATGTAGGAACTTTTCCTGTATATTTCTCATATCCAGAAAACATAAACCCTTGAAAGTTTGACCTTCTAAAAGGATGCATTTTATCAACCGTTCCAAAGTATTTGATACCGTCTTGTCCAAGACTGGCTTCAATTTTAGGAATAGTGATGTAAAATTCTTTAACTCCAGAATCAATACCGTTGCAAACCAAATTGCCACATTGAACTTCAAGACAGCATTCTGTAGTAAAATCTTGATCATTTATTTTTTTGAATTGTCGATACTCATCTTTTAATAAAACAGATCTAACATCCCAACACTTATCGTAGATGAGCTGAATGTCGATTCTTTCATCGTCACCAGAAAAGAAACCTTTAATTTGATTTCTGATACTGTATCCTACTTCTGCAAGACTTTTTGACATGGCTTAAATATTAATTGAAAGTACCTATATTTTTGTTTCTAGCAGTCCACAGCAAGGTGTTGATAAAAGATGCTGACAAACAGCAGAACACCCATTTAACATAGACTGTGTAATCGGTTATGAAATCAAAATTGGTAGAAAAATGGTAGGTAATAGACCAGTAGATTATTGTTCCCCAGAAACTTGCCATACATGTAACACAAAGTATTATTGGTTTAGCAAAAAATAATGGGATCCACTCTTGATCAATGAACCATTTTCTGATAGGATACCCTATCCTGCCATTATCGACTTCATCAGTTACCTCACGAATGCCAAGACAGGATAGGGATACTACCAAAATTATTTCAAAAATACCCATTATAGAGTACCTCCGTTTGCAATTGGAATTAATCCAGCTACAGGTGCATCAAATGCAGCGAAGTTCGCATCACCAGGACGAACGTAGAAGTAAACTTCTTTTTCGTAATCATTCCAGTGATTTGCTCCATCTACATCTTGAACATCAGAATCCTTACGGATCGTGAAGTGATACTCACAGTAGTTGTCTCCAAGTACAGGAAGATTTGGTTGAGAACCAAAAGATCCATGACGGATTGGGAACAAACGGCTCATGTACTCAGCATTAAGAACAGCTTGAGTATAAGGAGTAACAACAGTTACAGAACCAGAAGGAGCGTAAGCGTTGAAACTTGTTCCAGGTTTACCTGTTAAAGTAATTGTTGTACCAGCAACAACAGCAGTAACAGTAGCAAACGGATCTGCGTTAATGCTTGCAGCAATAGCAGCAGCAGTTACAGCAGCAGTTGGAGTTCCTCCAGCAGGATCTTCGTAGCAATATGTACGAACAGCAGGGAATGTTGTTTGAACCTCATAGGTAAACAAATTCGGCAAAGTTTCAACTGTCATACACCACTCGTAAGGGCATTCGCATGAAACAGGAATAACAACATCAACATCTACTACTTGTGGAATCTCCGCAGTAGTACACGCTTTGTGTGATTCAACTTGTCCGGCAACCGTAAGTACTCCGTACCCTTCGATTGTTAATGATACGTTTGGTACCACATTTGTGATAAGTGCAGGATCGATTTGGTTAATCAAAATCCTATCGGCATGTCTTCTTAACATTTCTTTTTAAATTAAAAATTAAACTTATGTTATTGACTGAGAATCCTCAGCAATAGCTTGTTGGTATCTTGGTGATTCGTAAATACCTAACTTCTTTCTTATTGCAATTCTTACAATCTCTTCTCTAGCATGAAAAGGAAGCTCACATGAGATATCCTGATTTGCCGTTGGAGTCGGAATGTTTATCGCTCTTGGGTATCGTAAATAAGTAATCAAAGCTTCAACACCAAAAGACTGTGTTCCTGTAATACATTGGATAGTTTGACCTATCATTCTGTGGTACAATCTATTGTCAGTTGGTTTGTTGTAAGGATCTCTTTCTATTTCAAATTCCTTATCAGCAGTCATTCTTTTTGACTTCATGAATTTGGATATTCCCGTAAGTTTACAGTCATTCTCAATGTATTGTATTCTAAATGCACAATTCAAAAGAAACATGTATCCATTATTGTCACCGTTTGGATTCCCTGGAGTCGTTACAAAACCAGTTTCATTATACGGCAACTCAAACACTTCACCACCCGGTTGATTCACTCCGACGTTCGGAAGCACATCGCGTGCCTCCAGAACTCGAAGATCATCCGTTCTTTTCTGCGTCATCTCAACTTCATTGTATCTATTCTTTACCCATTCTTCCTGGGCAAGATTTAACAATCGGTTTCCTTCAGCAGGAGTAACAGTACCAGTCTCCTCTTTATTAAGGCCATCTAGTAATGCTGTGAACATATTTTGAGCAGTGATTATCATCTACCTTAACTATTACTTTTTTGTATTACTCTTGTCAGATGTATTCCTTTTAGGAGCTTCATCATCATTAATAACTTCAGGTTTATCTTCAGTCATGTCAAATCCAATTTCCACATTTGGTTCATAGGTTGGTTTGTTTTCAAGCATTGCTCCCCATTGACTAACAATAGAAGCGTTACTTGGATCCTTCAACCATTGAATTGCGTAATCTTCGTTGATTCCAACTAAATCTTTACCATTCATGTATTTACCATTGTCCATGTGAAGATAGAACTTTTCAATACATCTTCGAAGGAAGATTTTGTATTTAAGGTCCTTGTCATTATTCACGTCAAGAATCAATTGAGGAGTAGCATCAGCTAATTCGTATAGAGCAGATTCGATCTGACCTCCAGACAAACCATCCAAGAACTTCCCAAGAACTTTTGCATAGTTTTCCATTTCCTTCGTAGAAAGTCCAGCAATAACCGTAAATGCTTGTTGCTTTAATTTAGACTTAGCAATAACAGTTGTAGCTTCTTTTTCTTTGTCTTCAATGTAATACCTGTGCACCAACGGATTTACATCAGCCTTACATGCAGCAATCATAGAGTCATCTTTTACGACTTCAAAAACAAGTGCGTCATTCGCGTTCGACAAGTCAAAGACCTGAAGATGTGAAATCCTAATACTCATTTCGTCAACCACATTATCGTCACGATCCCTTTTAGGTTCAAGACTGATTGATAACTCTTTTCTTTGTGCCTCTGAAAGACGTGAAGCATAATCAATTGGCTTCTTTGTTCTTTGATCCTCTTTTGGAGCAATGAAGACTGGTGCTTCATGAAATTTCTTATCAGTTGCTACCAGTCTTTTTATGTTCGATTGTAAAGTGTCCATTTCTTATTTCTTTTAATCTGGGTTCTTTATTTCTTTTTATTTTGGCTTATGCCTGTGGTTTGTAAACCTCTGCAAATCCGAATGGATTCTTCAAGCAGATACCTGTCTCAGACAAGATTTGTACTTGGTATCCATCAACTGAATTTGAAGCGAATTCACGACGACCTGTTCCTTGAGGAGTTGACATACCGTCAATCACCTTCTTAACATATCGACGATCATCAGATCCGTTTCCTAAAGAAACTAAATCAACGTTTGCATCACCACCGATTGTGTTACCAAGAGACATGAAGAATCCACGGTAAGACTCAAGGTTTACACCAAAGATGTCTTTTGATTGTGGTCTCCAAGCAGCGTCCATTGCTTTATTCCAAGCAACAACCAATTTAACACCACCCATTTCGTAGCTGTTAAATGCAACTTTCACACCTTTTGCTTTGTCTTCTTCAGACACAAACAATGGAAGTGGATTGTATTTGAATACATCACGCATCAAACGTTGGAAATTCCAAACGAATGCTTGACCACCCATTACAAACACCTCAGTCATACCATCGTTGTTAGACAACAATTGTAAGTTCTGCATGATGTTCTCTAACGTTTTCACGTTCATGTTGTTGTACTGGAACTTCAATGAAGAATCTCCTTGTGCAACAATACCGTCACCTTGAACGATATCACGACCTTTCAAGTCTTTCAAGAAGACATTATCGTTAGCATCGATAGATGCCTTACCGAAAATCAATTGATTCTCACGAGCATAAGCCCAACGACGAAGCATGTCCATTTCTTGTTGCTTGAACCACAACTTTTGACCATTGTGCTCAACCCACAATACTGTATTCTGTGCAGAACCAGAGATTGAGAATTGCATACGTTGGATCGTCATGTAATTCGTGTGCCATTCAGGGAATGTATTTTTTTCGTAACCTGTCTCTGACAATTCAGGGAAGGCAGTGTAGCTGAAACCAACTTCTTTACCAACAGCAAGTAACGTAGGATCAACCCATCCTCCAGATACATTCGTTACAAGTTTACACTTGTACTTCCAGTTTCCAGAACCAACTTCGATTGGATACTCATCCATGATCTGAACGATTGTTCTACGATCACCTAATTCCAAGGTATCATTTGGAGAGAAGAAATTTGTATCCAACGTGATGATGAATACAGACTGATTTGAACCTGGTTGTGCCGTAGCAGCTCCAGAAGCGTCAGTAACCGCAGCAGTCACCATACCTTTACGGAATGGATAACCTTTCAAAGCCCACATGAACTTTCTGTTACCAATCACTTTGAAGTCAGATGTTTCCATTCCTGGAGCCAATCCTTTCTTCGAATACCCACGTCTCGCAAGGTATGAAGAGAATGCTGTAAAGTTGTCCTCGAACAAATTCACAACATTTGATGCGATCTCCGGGCGTGTCAGCAATGCTGCAGCTAATGAGTTCGTCATCGTTGTTCTGTTGGCATCGAATGTGCCTGTACCGATAATTTTCATTATTCTTTTTTTAAATTCAACAATTAATATTTATCGATTCCAATACATTACTACATCAGTCTTTCTGGTGCTGATAATGCATCAAAATCTATTTGCATAGAATCCTGACCACCGCCCCCATTTCTTTGAACATTATTTGGTTTTGGATCAAGCTTACCAAGTACAGCATTTTTACCTGCCTCCTTTGCGTTAGTTAAAGCCGCACGAATCTTATCGTCTCCTTTCCACATCATAACCGCTATCTTAGCCAAGGTTTCGTTACTTTGTAACGCCTGAAACATTGGAGCCATACCGGTCTCATCTGGAGTAACCAATTTTGCAAAATATTCACTGAACTCAGCCTTTTCAGATTGACTTATAGGCAAGCCGTAAACATCATTAGCATTATTGATATATTTGAGGGAGTCGTTAATTTGCTTGGATCTTTCTTCATTGATCTTTGCAATTTCATGCGAGCTTTGTTGCTCAACATTTTTCCTCATATTGTCAAGAGCCTGGGATTGTTGCTCATTGATTTCTTTTCTGTGCCTTCCGGCTTCGATCTCAATCAATCCGGAATTCTCCATCTTGTTAAGAACTTCATTGATTTTCTCATCAGACCAGTCTTTGTAAGACTCTTTAAATTTAGAAGCTAATACTTCTCTGTCTGATAACGTATTGACATCTTGAATGTTTTTATATTCCTTTACGATGTCTTCAAACTTTACACCCTTATCAATAGCTTCTTGCATTTTAGCTATTTCAGGATGTATTTGTACTTCAGGTTCAAATATCTTTTGAAGATATTGAAGATAATTTTCTTCGTTGATACCTTGTGGAATCTCCCAATCTGGATTAGCAGTTTTTAATTGCTCGAAAGGTTTCATCCAATATTCTTCTCCAGTAGCAGGTTTCCCTTGATTCAAATCAGTATTCTGATTTTGGTTCTGGTTCTGGTTCTGATTATTTTGTTGTTGATCTCCTAAATCTTGATCTCCTGCTGGATTAGCATTTGCATCAGGTTTAGGATCCAGGTTTGGCAATCCATTTATGGTTTCTTCATAGTTCCCTGTAGGGATACCATCTGCCGAACCTTCAGGTTTAGCTGCTCCATCTCCGTGAATGAAAGGATCATAGCTTCCTTCCGGTGCGGAAAGAGCATCAAAGTTCACAACATCTACTTGTGCTGCACTACCGTTCGGATCTGGATTAAAATTTTCTTCTGCCATAATTTTTAATTTTTCTTGGTTCTTTTTATCTTAAATCTTTGAAGCAAATATAATGAATTAACAATATAATTATCAATCTTTTATTTTCTCTTTTTGTGAACTTGCCTGAATTAATTGTTCCTCAGTAGCCTCTACACCCTTCATTGCTATGTCAGCTCTTGCAATTTGCATTTCTTGACCTGCTTCTACTTTTTGTTGTTCAAGGTAAGCCATCTCAACTTCTTTGTCAGTTTCGATACCTTCAATATCAACACCAGCTTTACGATCAACTTCATACTTTCTAAGCTCTTGATCCATTCCGAATTTCTGTCTTTCCCATTCGAACTTAGCTTTTTCAAGTTCAGCCATGATCATTTTAGAATCCTCAGATTGTTTGTCCATCATTTGCTTTAACTCCTGGTCCATTTGCTTTAACTGAATGTCGTGTTGCCTTTGTGCTTCACCATTCGCTTCTGCACGTTTAAGAGCAAGCTCTTCGTATTGTGTAGCTTTAGCTTCCAGTTCTTTTAAGTTGTCAGTATTGTAAAGTTTCACAATGTTTGAGAATGTAAGCATACCTTTTTGGTATTGAGTCATTGACAAACTTTTAAGATCCTGTAATGCTCTTTCTTCAACACCACTATCACTTGCAAATACCATATAGTCAGCACGATCTAATTGATCAGCAGGTATATCGAATAACTCTTGTGCAAAGTCTCCTAAAACAAAAGATCCTCGTTTACCTTTTTTCCAGGCAGCACGACAGAGATTAATCATTCTGTTGAGTACACGTCTTTTTGTTTGTTCGTGATCGTAGAAGATAATCTCTGTCACAAGTGCTGAATTTCGAATACTTTGCTCTGTAGTTCCAACCTGATCAGTTGGAGCAACGTCTCCCATTCTTTGAGGAGAAACTCCTGTAATACTAGAAGCAAGTTGCTCAAGATGTTGAAGCATCGCGAATAGATATTGAATACCACCACCCATAGAATCGTCATAGTTCTGGAACTGATTAAAACTTGGTTGCTTGTTTAATCCTGATCTTACAGACTGGATCCATCCAACACCAATCTTTCTTTGGTACATCCATTCCTTCATTGACATACCTTCAGGAATCTGAGACTTGTCCATAATGAAACCTTTAACTCCAGATAATGCCAACCACAATTCTTTATGGTAATGGATTATATTGTAAAGGATTTGAATATCTTTCGCGGCCCAAACAAGAGAGTAAGGTTTTCTAGTGTAATGGTTGAATGCTCTTCCGACATAAGGAAGTTCTACCTTACCAAAATTATCATTAGCTCTTACCACGGCTTTCTTTCTACAATCAACAAAGATGTTTGTATCAATCATTACAGCCTGGTACACATCATTCATGTAGCCAACCTCTTCTTTTTCTCCCTTCTCAGTTTTAACCGTATCGGAATCAGACATTACATGAGTAAAGAAGTCTCCCTCCTTGTGTGGGTTTGGAGATTTCTTTGATTTAACTTTTCTTGATGATTTCCAATACATGTTACACACGCGAATAACAGAAGAGAAATCTTCTGATCCAGTATATAAACTATCAGGGCCACAACCTTCAACGTTGTTAGAACCATACTCAGATCCACCAACAGAACTATTAAATCCATAGTATCCATATCCATACCCTGTCTGAGTATTGATATATGAAGATCTTGATTTTAATTTCTCTAATTCTTCGAAGGAAAGCTTGTCGCCAAACTCGTCAATGATTTGGTTAACATTTAAGAATCTTTCTTCCATGCACCATTCTCCTTCACCAATCCATTCTACTTGACTGTCTCCAGCATAATAGAATCCCATGATGTTTACTTTACGACAAACTGGATCCTCTGATAATCGATCATCCTCCCAGTCAACAAAGTAAATTTCTTTATCAGTAACAAGCTTATCTTCAAACCCTCTGTTAAAGGTATCTTTTAGGTGTTGAGTTGCCATAAGGAATTTAATTCCCTTCTCAGCCATTATCTCTAAAAAGTCTTTGTACTTGTATTTGAAATAAACATCTATTCCTTCAAGTTCTTCTTCAGAGATAAGATTTTCGTGAGAGATTACATATTTACCCATTTCAAGTTCTCGCTCCATAGCACGAAGTTGTTGTTCCATTTGAGGATCCATTTGGGTTCCTTCTTGAGCAGCTTTCTGTCTTGCTTGTTGGATCTGAGAATTCATCTCATCAATTCCTCTTAATGATTCAGCATATTGCTGACTAACTTTCTTTTTGTTAGCAGCCATTTGAGAAACAATCTTTTGGAATCTTTTTTGGTTCTTATCATTTACAGAGTTACTGTCGATTGAGAACACGCGATAATTAAATGGTCTTTTAGTTTCTTCAGCACGCAAGCGATCAAACTTAGGACGAAGCAATGGAACGAATCGGATCTTAGCAGGATATTCATAGTCATCTACTTTTCTCAAATAATCAAAGTCACCTTCATTCTGAACTCCATTGTAAAGGTCATAACAAAATTTATCCTTGGCTTTTGCAAGTCGATTAGTAAAAGACATTTTAGCGATTGACGCTGCACATCTCTTCATCCATTCAAGATTCTTTTCGCTCTCTGGGATATTTTGATTTGGTAAAGCCATAATTAATAATGTTGTTGTATTCTTCCTTGATTCGATTTATAATGAAAAAATTCTTCCTTTACTGTCGCTCCTTGGTTTTGGTTAATCCTAATGTTTATATTGTCTCTCGCATGACAAACTGCCAATGAAGATGATATTGTAACGTCACAGTTATAATTCCTGTCGTTCTTAAATTTAATGGCACGGTCTATTTGGTATGCGTCATACATGATTTCAGAATACTGTTCAATGTAATCTCTGTACATGATCAACCACTCAAGCTTTGTTCCTGGATCCACTCCATACTTATTATTTACCTTGCTGTCTTTTACGTTTGCATAAGCAATAGCAGGACGTTCCTTTAAGTAACCCTCAAATCCATTGTTCTTATACCAGTTAAATATACCAATGTTTGACCATTCTATAAGATTTGGAGATTTATAATAAACACAAAGCTTTGCTGTTTCCTCATAAAACTTATCTGCTGTTGCAGGACGATCAGTGTACCTTGCCGCGAACATGTTTGATGTAGAGTTGCTGTCTTTAAACATTTTGTAAATAGAACAAGATCCTTTCGAATCAGAAGTGTTTGCCTCGTCTTTATCATAGGAGTCAGTTCCGGCTACATAAAGATTCAAATACACTTCATCATTTTCATCAAGGTCTGGATGTTCAAAAATAAGTAGTGCTCCATTCTCGTCATGAATAAATCTTACGCCAGATATTTTGCCAAGATCATCTTTAACCCATTCAAGCCTTCCTCTGTCAGCCATGTCAGTTAATGCCTTCTCATTTCTAAGTCTTGCATACTGAGTATTAAGTATCGCTGCGTTAAACATGTTTCCTCCTGTACGCATGAATGCTTCACTTGGAACAAGTGGATCCTGAGTTATCGCGTTGATAAAATCTTGAGCCTTCTTTGATGTTCGAGCAGTTTCTCTTTTGGTTCCGATGTAGTTAATACTTTCTTCCTTTAATGAATTACCCTGGTCATCAACCATTTTGAATTTCCATGCAGGAACAAAGTATCCAATACCTTCTTCTCCTCCATCATCTTCGTATTCATTTTTGTAAGACATCATGTCGTAAGCTTCAGGATTGTAGAACATCTGTTCTAGTTCCGCGGCTCCCTTCTCCATGTCTCCTCCAGTTCCAACTATAATAGCGAAACCTGTCTTCTCTCCTCCTTCAGCTTCAAGTGCTGGTTGAATGTATTTAAACGAATCAATTAATCCAGGGAACTTACCTGCTTCTTCAAAAACAATAAGTGATGGTGATTTACCAATGGTTGCTTGAGCGTTATTCTTAGAGGTCATATTGTAGATCTCACTATGAATACCTTTCCAAGCAGGAATGAAATTTTCGATTACTTTGTATTTTGCCTGGACATACTCAAGAGTATCCGGCAATCTTCTTTTATAGAACTCAGTATCCTTTAACGCATTCAATCCACGAATACACATTCTCATTGTTGCATTAGAGTATTTCTCTTCACCTGCAGTAATGATTGATTGAGAGTGTGGGAAGAATGTAAATTCCTTTCCAAGAAGAGCGGCATGTTTTTCAGAGAAACCCTTTTGACGTGCTTTAACCACAACAAGATGTTTTCCTGCATTCCTAGCTTTCTCAACAGCAAGAAAATATTCAAGATCCATATCTACGAATCTTGGGGCAATTAAAGTTTTTCTGCCGGTCTTAGGATCCTTACCTCTGATTTTCCAGAAATTCAAATACCAATAATAGTCACCAGGAATATAAACACCGCCAACAGTATATCCCTCAAGACATCTCCGTTTCTGCTCATGCCACCACTCCCTGTACTCATAGGATAATGGATTCGCTCTTGTAAAACCGTCGATTATTACAGGAGAAAATAATTTAGTATTAACATACATTATTTAACTATGTAGTTGATTATGTATCCTAAACCAATTAGTGCCAATAAACAAAGAACTATTTTTATTGTAGTAACAAAAACTATCTCTTCAATAGTTTTAGAATTCTCTTTTCTTAGCATTGTCTTTGTTTCACATTCTTCTGGATTATAAAAAACCATCAACTGCTCAAAAGTCATCTTCTCATTAAATGTAGTAGTCGTTTCATTATTATTCCAAACCTTCTTGATTAATTCTGTAGAAGGAAGAACACCATTAAACGAACACGTTATTTCATGGAAAATATTTGGGTAATGCTTATAGAGGAATTCTCCAACCTCTGTATCTGTAAATCTTTTCATCTGTTTTTCTTTTGTTTTACTTGACATCCGTTGACTCAAGCAATGTATATGTAAATGAGTTTCCATGAATAGCCTTTGCTTTGTTCATGATAACCATAAATTCTAAAAAGTCTTTTAATCTTTTGAATACTTGACATCCTTCGGACCAGTTCTCAACATATTCAGATTGAGTTTTTGGATTGGATCTGTGACCATTGATTCCGAACACCCCTTCCACAACTAGAGTTTCATCAAAGACCATATCCTTATTTTTGTCTCTCCATCCTTTACAAGGCTTCACTTGACGCATAGCTTCGTATTTTCCTTGGTGAAGACCAATTGCCCACATACCTCTGTATTGTCCTGGAATTAATCTGAATACACCTGCAGGGTTATGGAACTCTTTCATTGCTTTGGTTCCTGGATCAGTTGTGATATCCCATGAATGGAATTGCCAAACACCATTTTCATTCTTATAAGAAAGCGTAAGCTTATCATCAAAAATGTTTGTAACCTTTCTTCCTGGAAGCATGTTACGAACGCCTACAACGTTAACATCAAATCCCTTGTTTTCTTTATCGCCAAACCAAACATATCCCTTTAGTCCTACAGCGATTTCTATTGCTTCTTTTGTCATCACTTAATTATTAATAATCCAGTTAATATTCCATTTGCTAATAAAGACCAATTGCGTTGGCCTTTTATTTTCTTGATATTAAAATCCTGAGTGGTTATAATTGTGTCCTTAGAATTAATGATGTAGCGTTGTGCAACAATTACACTATCTTGAAAGGTAGATAGATTAGTCAAGTGATCAACCTTTTCATAAAGAACATGTATTAGCGTATCCTGATAAGGAACTATTTTAAATGTATCCCTAGAATTTTTTACTTCTAAAAGCTTTGCTTCAAAGTCTTCCTGGAGTAATGAAATCTTATTGATGATATTCTTTTCATTCCCAATAGTTTTGGTCCAGGTTTGGATCTGAGTTTCTTTTCCTTCGATTCTTCGCTCAATAACTTTTTGAGTTGAGGTAGGGAATATCTGTTTGTCTGGTTTCATTAACAAGAAAAAGCACATGATACTAAGTGCTAATGTCAATATTAAATTTAAGTTCTGTTTTTTTCCGTGACTCATCCTTCTCATGACATGTGAATTAGATTTCTATTTCAACAAACTTATTCATTAAGCACCAGTTATACAAATCTTCTGGTGTAAATGTATATGGTTTTTCAACGCCATAAACCCAGGCAACAAACTCAGAGCAAGTCATGGCTGAATCAAAATTCTTTTTTTGTCTCCATTTCCCAGTGATAAGTTTTATTGGATAACGAAGAATAAAGGAAACGAAATCGTATGCAGTAACACCTGTCTTTGTAGCAGCTCTCATGCATATCGCTTTTTCAATAACACCTTCAGGATGGCGAAACACGCGAATGTCATATTGATATTTATTATCCCAAGCAAGAAAAGGTCGGCTATTAATCCCATCGTTTTGAGCATCCATCACAGAAGGAATTCCCCATTGTTCAATGTAAAGTGCAGCATGAGAAAAACGAGATCTAGTGACCTTCATTATGATCCTACTCAAGAACCTGTGTCCTGTGCAGATTAGAATATCTCCTGGTTTAAGATTCTGTAGATTCATCATCTTTTGGTTTAGTTTCTTCTAATCCTTTGTTGATGCTTTTATGATTTTCATAAGAAGCAATTCCTAAAAGTGATATTACAAATGTGAGCAACTGAGCTAAAACCATTTCCATATTCTCAACAGTAGTAAACCGAACAACAACGTATGTTACTAATGGAAATCCAATATAAACAGCAAGGAACCTTTTAGAAGATTCTTTGTTTCCTCCAAGTGTTAGTCTTCTAAAATATTCAAGCAAATGTTTCATGGTGTATTTATTCCTTTTTTTGCAAGTGCAATTACTAATACATTTACATTCTTGGAGAGTTCTCCAACATTTTCACTCATGACTCTTAATTCCAATTGAGTCATTGCTTCAATTCTTTTTGTGTCATTTATTTGTTGCTGTTCAACTAATTCAATTCTTCCTTTGTTCTTTCCGTTCTCATCAACAACTTGTTTTAAATCAGATACCATTCTGTTTAAAAAAAATCCAATAATAGAAAAAGAAAGTACAATAATAAATCCAGCTATCCCAATCACAAACCAAAGGGTTCCGTCATTCATTTGTTCCATTATTCACCCATTTCATTGTCCAACAATCGAAGAGCCGATCCTTCAGTTCCAAAGGCAGTTAACTTGTCAGTCCAAGTTTGCATTTTGTCATGCTCTTCAACTTGTTCTTTTAAATATTTCAAACACAATTCATAAAGAATGTGATCTCCAATTCTCATTGCATCAGTAGCCATTTTCTTTATCTGAGTACTCACTTCTACTTCATGATCAAATGACTTCTTTATAATTTGAGGTAATCCACCAAAGGATTCTTCTGGTTGCTTTAAAGCAGGTGTACATGGTGTAACTCCAAAAGAAAGAAGATATGTTCTTGACCAATTGGCATGTTCCATTTCTTCATCAGAATATCTCTTCCACAATTTAGCAGCCCCCATGAATCCATTGTTATTCAGCCACATCGACATCGCCAAATAGATCCTTGCAGAAAACTCTTCCTGCTCAATTCTATAATTTAAAGAATCAATACACAAATGTGATATTAGTGGATTCTTTGTTACACCAGGAGAAGAGTTGCTTGAACTTTCTTTGATTCCTGATAATCCTACTACTGCTGGTTTATTTTCTCCTTCTGGCATAATTAATAGTTTCCATTATAAATATCATACAACTCATTTCTCAATAATAAAGAGTAATAACTTTTTTGTGCAAAGCCATTGTT
>Ga0315293_10000962_pt1 | contig 27548 bp, 24 predicted proteins | sample YL17G13_20_MG_FD_203071 | JGI IMG/M metagenome (GOLD analysis project Ga0315293, IMG submission 203071) | Sediment microbial communities from Yellowstone Lake, YNP, Wyoming, USA - YL17G13_20 | ecosystem: Environmental > Aquatic > Freshwater > Lake > Sediment | place: USA: Wyoming | collected...
ATGCCATGAGCCTTCGCCTCGGCCGCAATGATGTCGCCGATTGTCCTGATCGTGAATCGCCGTGCATCAGTGGACAGCGCCATTCTCTCTGCAGCCTGCTCAAGGAATCCTTCCGCCTCATTCGCGGACCTAGCACCGGCCATTTTCTCGCACTTCCATTCAAGCATAATCCCGCACGTCGAGTCGCTATCGACGTCGTTCAGGGCGACAGAGCAGTCAGATTCCCTGCAGGCACTGTCCGCCCTGCGCACGAATCCCGCCCGCATGTCCTCATCCATGAACGAGCAGCAAGCAGCGACGAACATATCGCCAGAGATTCCCCTTGTCATGTCGACGTACAGCATAGTCACGAGATTTTGACGAGACTCTCCGCATAGATAATCCTATCTCATCCGCGAAATGGGCTCTCAGCATCATTGATAGATATCTTTTTGAATCGGAGTCGCTTTATTGCAACGAATTGGCAATCTCTGGGGTTGCAGGCATGAAGAAAACTAAAATTCTGCTGTTTGCGTTGTCGGTGGTCGTACTGATGTTATCGGCGACATTGATCGTCGCTATTGCCGGGGAGAACACGAAGTCAGAGGACCGCTCTGCCGCACGGACCGAGGCGGATCTGACGGTCGAATACATAGTGGCCGTCACCGTCCAAGGGGCCCCTATACAGCTGGCCGGTCAGCGGCCAAACTGGCAACAGTCCGTCTCGACTGGAGCGGTCGTGAATTATTCATTGACGACAACCGTAGCATCATCCCTCCCGCTCGATGAGCTGAATATCACCTGGAGATTGGAGACCGATCTGAATGCGACCGTATTCGCCTACGGGGCAAAAGTCTCATTCATTTGGTACGCGGAGGCGACTCATGGCATAAGCGTGACTTATGCCAATGCGACCAACGCAAGCGATGTCGGCCGCCAGTACATCAGCCTCCAAGTAAGTGCAGACTTTGACACCGACGGGTTGCCCGATCTTTGGGAACGGCAGTATTTCGGCAAATTGGACGTTTCTGATGGTACAGGCGACTTCGACAACGATGGTTGGACGGACCTTGAAGAGTATGTGAACGGTACCGACCCGACAAAGGTGAACGCCAAGCCTGGCTTCTTCGACCAGTATTGGTGGCTGTTCATGACGATCGCGATGATACTCGTGGTCGTGCTCCTTCTCTGGTTCGTCATCATGCCGAAGACAAAGGCCAAGCGCGACGTGGAGGAGAAGAAGAAGATCGCCGCGGCAGTCGATGTCGAGAAATCGCTTCTGGGCATGGACGACCTAGATTACAAGCCGAAGAAGTGAGCGCAAACCCCTTTTCTCCTTTCCTTTTTTCATTCTTTTTAATAGATCAGAATCAGTGCTATCGCCACCAGTCCTGCCGCCCAGCAGTACACGGCGAACCATCTCAGCCTGTGCTTCTGGATCACCTTGAAGAGCCATTTCAGGGCCAGGATCCCCGTCACCGCGGCGACGACCGCCGCGACTATCGTCCCTGTCCAATCCGTCTGATACTCTTCGAGGGAAGCGAATCCGTAAGCTAGGGCGAGGATTATCGCAGGTATCGACAGGAGGAAGGAGAAGATCGCCAAGACATCCCTCCTGAACCCTAGGTAGCATCCAGCGGAGATCGTGGAGCCGCTCCGCGATATTCCCGGCAGGACCGCCACCGCCTGGAAGAGCCCTATCGTCAGGGCGGAGCGCAACCCCATCTCCGTTCTCTCCTTCCTCAGACTCGGAGTCTCCGCCACCCAAAGCATCAGACCAGTGAAGAGCAGCGCGACCGCGGTCGGGAGGGCCGAGGAGAAGATCTCATTCAGGAACCTGCTCTCGATGATACCTGCAATCGCTATCGGGATCGTCGCGATGACCGCGAACCAGCCCAGCCGGCGCGCCCTGATTCCATCCTCGTCGAGCTTCGCCCTGTCTCGGAACATCGAGGGGATTATCCGCTTCAGCTCCTTCCGTAGGAAGAAGGTGACGGATGCCAGGGTCGCGGCATGGAGGACGAGGACGAAGAGGATATTCTCTTCGGGCCTCAACTGAAGTATCTGCTGGGCGAACACCAGGTGTCCAGTGCTCGAAACCGGAATCCACTCCGTGATGCCTTGAATGAGTCCCAGGAAGATCGCAGAGAGCAAATCCATTGGTTCATCCGATGCTGCTAATAAATATTTATGATTTGGTCTTTAGATTTGCGGGGGCGTGACGGGCAGGAGAGAAAGCACACCAGAAGTCGCTCTTATTCTGATTCAGATATCAATTTCTAAATACTATATTGGCTTAACTCAGGTCGGCGCAAAGCATAGCTCTGTCGCCGTCGCCTGAGCGCAGTGGGTATTAACATTGAAGTGCGTTTCACTTGTCGCCCTAATCATTGCGGTATTCTTCGTGGTCCAATCAGGCAGCGTGCTAGTCTCCGCCGCCAATCAATTCCATGATGCCAGCAAGGATAGGCTGATCATCGCCTTCTCTTCTGCATCGACCGCTGATGCGATCGGGGAGCTCGCAGCGAGTTACGGTGCGATCGCAGAGATCTCCGCACAGGCGGGTCTCGCATATTGGAGGAACTGGGACAACGGAATCCTGAATGCGATCAAAGCGATTCAGGGAGTAACCGGAGTCGAGAGGGAGCGGCACTCGGCGATCTCCTTCACTCCGGACGATTCATACTATTCGCTCTACCAATGGGGCGTCAAGAGGATAAACGCCGACACAGCATGGGATTTCACACTCGGCACTCATAATGTGACTGTGGCCGTCCTCGACACGGGGATCGACTACACACACGACGACCTCTCTCCGAACATGTGGAAGGACGGCAGCGGTCACTACGGATACGACTTCTGGAACGATGACACGGACCCGATGGACGACAACATCAACGGCTACGAGAGCGGCGGATGGACGCCTAATGTGAACATCTACCACGGGACGCACGTGGCGGGCGTCGTCGGTGCCGATATCAATAACGTGATTGGGATTGCCGGCACCGCACAGTGCAAGCTCATGGCCGTCAAGGTCATGAACGAGAGCGGGGAAGGCACGGACGCCACCGTCGCCCAGGGGATAATCTGGGCCGTCGATCACGGCGCTCAGATCATCACGATGAGCCTCGGAGTCGACTCTCAGACCTTGGCGCTGACGAACGCCGTCCAGTACGCCTCGGCGCACGGCATAGTGCTCGTGGCAGCAGCTGGCAACGAAGGCCTTTCCTCGGTCTCGTATCCCGCCGCATACCCAGAGGTCATCGCGGTGGGCGCCTCTGACAAACTCGATCACAGGGCTTCGTTCAGCAATTACGGTTCCCAGCTCGAAGTGATGGCGCCCGGTTCGCAGATTTGGTCCACGAAACAGGGGGACAGATACCAAGAGCTGTCCGGGACGTCGACCGCCACGCCCTTCGTCGCCGGCGTTACTGCCCTCATGCTCTCCATCAACCCGGCGCTGACTACGGCTCAGATCCGCACAGTACTTAACGAAACTGCGATCGACCTCGGGGCCTCCGGATGGGACATGTCGACCGGCTGGGGTCTTGTCGATGCGCATGCCGCCGTGCAGGCTGTGTCAGGTCCGGCCGCCACGATAATAGGTTATCCCGCCACGACCACGCCCAACGCCACGCTTACGGTCAAGTGGGTGGTCAGCGGCAGCGGCAACCTCCCGATCAACTATACCTTCCTGAGATGGGGGTATTCTGCATCCCAGCTCACCAGCTCGAGCGACTTAATCTACGGATACTCGACTCCCCACACTTTCAATGCGAGCAACGTCGTCGCGCCGAATGTCGCGAACAGCTCGCTTTTCCTTCAGGCTGTCGCCGTCATCAACGGCATCCAATACATTTCGACGGTCGTCGAGATCAAAGTGCAATCCGACTCATCCGATCCAATCCAGAACCTGATACAGTCCCTCAGGGACTTCGTCTATAACGACGTCGGACTCCTCAACTTCATCCTGATGATCTTCGCGATCGTGGTCATAGCGGTCATATTCGTCGCGGTCCGCAGAGGAAGGCGCGCGGCAGCGGCGCGTTCCATCCAATCAGCGTCGCTTTCAATACCCCCATCCCCCTCCCTCCCGCCTGTCGCGGGGCCGGCAATTCCGCAATATTACCCTCCGCCCGTGTCCCCCTCGTTGGCAGCGCCAGCGGCATATGTGGACATCTCGAACGGAGCCATCTCACCCGCGATCATCGAGATCTACGAGGGCACGAGGGTCATTTGGAGGAATAGGGACTGGGCTCCCCCGCCCGGCATCTCCATCGTGGGCGGGACAATCGATGCGACTGGCCCCCATCCGGACGGAATCTTCTCTAGCGGCATGATGGTGTCGCCCGGGGAGTACTGGTCATGCATCTTCAATGTCGCGGGAGTCTACTCCTACTACGTCTCGAACATGAACATGAACGGACGCGTGATCGTCAGGCGTAGATATTGACGCTCGCTGAGGTCAGAGCAGGATCCTCTTCTCATCCTTGGTGACATTGAGGACGACCTGCGTATAGGTCTTCTCCACATCCTCATGTTCGAGCACTTTCTTTACGAAGGCGTTCAGGTCTGTCCTCGTCTTGAATCGCGCCTGCACCATCGCATCCCAATCCCCCGTCGAATCGTACACCGCGAAGACGGCCGGATCCCTTGCAAGCATCTTCTCCGTCTCTATGATCCTCCCGTGGAGGATCTTGACCCCTATGACCGCCGTGATGTCGAAGCCGAGCTTCTCCTGGTCGAGTATCGGCGCATAGCCGAGGATGACCTTCTGCTCCTCCAGCCGCTTGATCCTCTTCGAGACCGTCGTCATCGACAGATCCAGCTCCTTGGCGATGTCCCTGTAGCTCTTCCTGGCGTTGGTGTTCAGAATCCTCAGGATCTTCAAGTCGATCTCGTCGATCTCCATCATTCTATCCCTCTGCCCTTGAATGGATGTCAGGCACATCGCCTGATTTCACATCTATTTGCAGGTAATACCCTCTTTGAATATGAACATTGCCCATTTTTTCAGGAGTTTTATAGTCAATTGAACACTTTTTCTCCGGAAACATTGATATATGCTAAAATCGAATTGGAAAGCGTCAAGAGGTTGGGAAAAATGATACCTGAATCATCTTGGACAGGGGACGCTTCGGCCAGGTACTGGAACGAAGCTTGGCTCGACCAGCTCATCGAGGAAGCCTTCAGGCTCATGCAAGAGAAGAACGCCTCGAAGACGGACACGCACAACTGAGGTTCTCGCCGAGGGCCGTCATCTGGCCGGCCGATCGTTTTGAGGCAGGTTGGATTCTGTAACAATTCGGGAGATTACATGTAGTACGCACTGAGAATATCAACTCTACACATTAGCACTGGATGCTTGTTCGCTCGCTTGTCTTCCGTCTCAAGGATCCCCTTCCGAACGATGCGAAATTCCTGATGGAGGATTTCCGCCTTGCAGTGAATAATGCGATACGTTTTGGACTGCAGACTGGGGCGACATCGAGGAACTCTCTGAACACACTGGCGTACAAGGACTTCAGGAAGGAGCATCCGGGAATGTGCGCCCAGCACCTCGTCTCCGCATTCGAGGTCGCTGGGAGCATATTGAAGAACCATCGGAGGAGGCTCAGGAAAAAGCTACCGGCTCAAATCCCCTTTGTTAGAAGGCTGTTCATGAAGGCGGAGAACCAGGCGTACAAGCTCGACAGGGTCAACGGAATCCTCGATCTCCCTATCAGGGCCGGATGCCATGTCAAGCTCAGACTCGTCATGAGCGAGTATCATCGAAAATATCTCGACGACGAATCACTTTCCCTCGGCTCAATGACACTGCTCCCGGACAAGGTCATCGTGACCATACGGAAGCATGCTCCAAAGCCATATGCCCTTGCATCCGTCCTCTCGCTCGACACGAACGAGCGCAGCCTCGACGGGGTGTTGGCGAAGGAGGATCAGATAACGGCTGTCGTCAGAGCTGAGTTCCCTGAAGTCTCTGTCATCCAGAGCGTGCATCATGATAAGCGAAGGATGCTGCAGAAGAAGAAATCGCACGACAGGCGCACGGCGAAGAGGCTGTGCGCACAGGAGGGGACGAGGGAGCGTCACCGGATCGATTATCGAATGCACGAGGTCGCGAACGCAGTGCTGTCGTTCGCCGAGGAGCGGAAATCGATGATTATTCTTGAGGATCTCACTGGGATCAAGCCCCGTAGGGACAAGGGATTCAACCGCCGGATCAGCATGTGGCCGAGGAGGAAATTGCATCAGATCATCGAGTACAAGGCCGCATGGCGCGGCATACCCATGGTCAAGGTCGATCCACGATACAGCAGCAGGAAGTGCCCGGTGTGTGGGAGGATACAGGATTCCCGAAAGGGCACGGAGTTCGTCTGCGGATGCGGCTGGCATATCGACCGGCACATCAACGCCAGCATCAACCTGCTGCAATCAGCCGCCTCGAAGAAGGCGGCAGGGGGTCTACGGTTCGACCCCGGCGCGTTCCAGCATGACGTCGTGATGGTCCTCTGCGGTCCGAACAGGACTGTACGATCGGAGCCGAATGGAACGAGTGGCATTCGGGCGGTGGCATGAGCATCATCCGCCGATTATGTCACAGAACCCCGTAACTCCAATACGACTTCGAATCTAGCTTCGACAGCCTCCCGCTCCTGCTGAAAGTCTGATCGAGCCCGTACCTCTCCGCCTTCTGCATAATCAGGTGCACCCAGAAATCCGCGTTGGGGAAGAGGATCAGGTCCGGGTCCGCCGAGCCGATCAGCGAGAACAGGTCGGAGAGGATCTCCTTCTCCCCTCCTTCCAGCTCCCTCCTGAACCCGTCCGTCACCTCGATGGAGCGTATGCCCTTGTCGAGCTGGGGGGTTCCCCCTCCACCTCTGTCATTCAAGGAGGTCAGCGGCATGTCGAACTCCGGCGAAAGGCGGCCTCGTCCTGTTCCCGCAGACGTAGAGCACGAGGAACCGCCTCGGCTCCACGGCGCCCCTCAGGGCGCGCAGCGCGAGTTCCTCCGGGACACCAGCACGTTGAAGGTCCCTGGCTGGATCTCCACCGACGGATGCGCCTCGATTTCCATCGGACGTAACGTCGCGGAGGTAGCCTATAAAGCGCCTCGGAGGAGTATGGCGAAACTGTGATTGTAGGCGGAATTGTACAGCCCAGTCCTAATTTCAGTCTTGCCCACTCAGAAGAACCTTATCATGGCCTCACAAGAACCCTCGCATATAAGCTCATTCTACATAGCGAGGGGAAGCGATCTTTGCGAATCATCATTTCTTTCTGATGATCAAGAAGAAGAACTGGGAGAAGTAGAGAAAGGGCCATCTTCTTGAGAATGAAGAGTCGGCTTCATTGATTGCAGAAAAGGATGCTTTTCCATACAGCAGTCGCAATATTGGCGTATTGAAGATTAGGTTCGTTCCACTCGATTTGATGATCTCGAATCCCGATCTTCTGAACAGCCCGATTGTCTTATAGAATGGATATTTCATATGAGATCTCATATCCGAGTCGATTTTTCGTCCCATCTTCGACGCCATCAACGTGGCAAGATAAGGTAGAGAAATCAGGTTCGGCATTGAGACGATCGCGATGCCGTCCTCCTTCAATAATCCATTGATGCCTTCGATGACCCTTTCTGGATGATCAACATGTTCTATTACCTCGGTGCAGAGGATGAAATCATAGGCAATTGATCTGTCCAAATTCTGGGCATCGGCGACCATGAATCCTATCTCCTTCTTTTCGTCTTTCATCGAAAAGGTCCGATTTGCAATCTCGATACCGTCCTCAGAAATGTCAACGCCCAAGACTCTCGCAAAGCCAACATCTGAGAGTATCTTGGAATAGATGCCAGCACCGCAGCCGATGTCGATTGCGCTGTCGAAATTCTTTATTATTCCATTTGATTTGAGATCGCATAAGATTTCGCTGAAAAGATTCAGCCTCTTCCGATGCAGGATCTTTGTACTGAGATCTTGCTTGTAGCCACATACTGAATTGAGGAAACCTTGAAAGGGATTTCCGTCATCGCACTCATAATCGATTTGGTAGAACAAGGCGGCATCCCCAACCGTTCTTCAATATTCTTATATTTTGATATCGACAGGTGCAACATAAATCATTTCATCAGCCTCAGGATTGGGTCGATAAATCCTTTCGAATGCCGGAAAGCATCATTTCGCGTCGCCGGGAGGATCCGAAGAATCAGCAAGGGTCGCGGTCTCCGCCATCAAATGAGGCGTGTGCCAGTAGGTCTTTTTGTCCCTCTTGAAAAGCACGGCGACGAAGAGCAGGAGCTGGATGAAGAACAATATCATCATCGTGAACGGCGTGTACCAGTATTCCCTTACCCTCTCCTTTTCAAGGTACAGCGCATAGAGCGGGACGGCTACCCACCAGAATCCGACCAGCGTGTTGACGACCGTAGATATCCAGATCAATGTAGGATCGACCGACCCTCTCGGCAGAAGCGCGAGAAGCGTGAAATTGCTGCCTGAAATAATATATGCGACGAAGAAAAAGAAGTATACTACCATCAGTGCGGGTAGGAGGATGTAGGTGGCGCAATCCCAGGCTATCGTATCCCCGGTACTGAGCGCACGCCAGAAGAGTCTGCCTGTGTATCTCTTCAGGACGATCGTATGTCCCAGCATCCATTTATGTCTCTGCTTGATGGCGATCTTAATGCTGCTGGGTTTCTCCTCGAAAATGTCGGCGTCATAGATCCATCTTATGTGCACCCCCGCGCAGGACAGCTTGGAGGTGTACTCGATGTCCTCGGAGATCGTGACCGCATCGAACGGCACTTTATCCAGTACTTCCCTTGAAATGCAGATCCCCGGCTCCATGAACACGCATAGCTTATGGTCCTGCCTCGGCTGTTTGACGAACCTGTTGCGGGTGGCGTAGTCGACGTGTATTGTTCTCGTGACCCAGTTCTCCTTTGGGTTCTTGCTCCGTATGTTCCCTTGGATGATCCCGTGGCCTGCGACGAGCTCGTTGTTCATCTTTGCGAGGTAGTTCTTCGAGAGGGAGTTGTCCGCGTCCATAATGATGTACGCGTCGTAATCCTTCCGCCGCCTGATCTCCTCGAGCCCCCACTTGACCGCGTATCCCCTACCGGCGTCCTTCGTGTTGTTCCTCACAAGGACTTTCGCTCCCTCCTTCTCAGCAGCTGGGCCAGTCATGTCATCTGGGTTATCGATTACAACATAGATGTCGTAGAGGTCCTTCGGGTAATCAAGCGCCTTGAGATTTCTGATAGTTACCCCGATGACGCTCTCTTCCCTGTATGCAGGGAGCAGGATGGCGATGCTCTTCTTTGGTTGGACCTCCGGAGAAGGCTTATGCTTCATGAACCCGAGTATGCCGAAATACACGTAATAGGAGTAACCGATGGTGACTACTAGGGAAAGCATCGTGAATATTATGCCTATCCAATCCGCAGCCATATAGTCACCCTCCACCCATGGATGTCGAGAGTTCATTCATAGTTATGTTTGTTAAAGATATAGGTTCATCATCTACACATTCCCGCCACTTCAGATACGCGGCGGCACCCCATCATAGGCCTGAACCATTCACCGGCTATTATTTCCTTTGTTTGCAGGTTTCTTTCGTGGTCCAATCTGAGCACGGGGACGAAACGACCATCGAATGAATTCTTCTTTCCTTGTCAATGATAACACTGGCGGCTCTCAATACCTCCTTTAATCAGGGATAGCTGTCAGACAGAAAAATATAGCTAGGTCCTAAGGGTTAATAATTTTCCACAATGGGGCCTATGGAGAGCCTTTCAGATAAGATTCGAAAGATTCTGAATAATCAGAAGACTGCAAATGCATTTTTCTGGGTCGGCATTCTACTTATCCTCGCAGCCGCGTATGTGGCATTCTGGTCGTTGCATCCTATCCTCACCATCGAATTAATTTTCATGACCGCCGGAGCCTTACTGATCATTCTGCGGGTCTACTTCGGCCCGCCGATGGAGGTGAGCGAGGAGGAGAAGACAGGAAAAGCGAAAAAGCCCACCATCGCTCAGAATTTCATTCGTAAGGTGACATTGGAGAATAGGTTAATCCCACATTTCCCTTTAATCGGGATTTTTCTCCTTATCTTAGTTTATCTGTTCAATAAGTTCATTTCTTCAAATTCAGAACTGGGAAACGGCGACTATCTAATGATCGCGCTGGCCCTGGTCATGATATTTTACAATATCATCCCACAAAAATATGGGATCGAACGTGATTTTGCCACGATTTTTCTACTTCTCATTCTTGTACTGCTAATAATTCCACTCGCGATCTATGGTCTATTCTATGAGAATCCAGATTTCAACACAGGATCGCCTTTGATCCATTCCCTTGTAGCTGTTCCTGCAAGCCTCCTGGCGAACGTAATGGGGGTCGACGCCAATGCGATTTTCTCCTCCTCCGGTGTCGGTTCGATGATAACCTTTACTTCAGCTACAGGGCAGCCCTCCGGAGTCGGAATAGCTCTCGGATGCAGCGGCTTATATTCTGTCATGATCTTCTTCTGCGCCTATATGAGTTTCATGCTCACTAGCTTTTCGAAGATCAATAGAAGGCTGGTCTATATTCTCGTACTTGGTCTCACCGTCGCATGGTTTGCCAATCTAATTAGAATAGCTCTGACAGTTGGAGCGGGGGCATGGTGGGGTATGGAGGCCCTTACTTGGTTCCATGAGAATATCGGGATTTTCATATTCCTTGGATGGACTGCAATCTTCTGGTATCTGATATTCCGCTTTTTCGCTTTTCCAAGAACTCCTGAGGCAGTACCGATCCAGGATCAAAGTGGCAATCGTCCTAAAATCGATTGATTGCTATCTCGTATGTATCATTATCTCCTAAAAGTGAATATTTTCAAGGAACCAATTTCTTATGTTGAGAACCCAATTGCACCTTTCACATTTTTTCAGCTTCCTGATGATATGCCAAATGGTGAGGATGTTTTTTGGTTCATTTTTTGTTCTGTGAATCTTGACTTCCCACTTCCTGATTTTCACATCACAGAGTATTCTTCGAAGCGGTTCTTTTGAGCGGTGGAATTGCTTCTTCCTCGCAATCACGACCATATTCGATGCCGTCTGGATTGGCGTCGGGGATCTTAGGATACCATTTATCATAAGCGGAACCGGTGCCATTATTAATTTAGCTTGGATAATCACGGCAGTCTACACATCCCAAGATTCAATTCAGATGGGTTGGGCATTCTTCGCATCTCATTTATCATGTTTCTCATGATGATTTTCATCACGGTGAGACTATCACACACTCTAATTTCGAAAGATTGATCTGTATTCCCCGCGACCAACGGGTCTAGTCGTCCATGAAATGTCCTTATAGGAATAATTGTCAACCCCTTCCACAATTCAGAATAATCCATCTGAAATGCTCAGATATATGGAGTTCAAATATTACGCAGACGATTCACAAGGCAATAATATCAAATTTGGGAGCTGCTATTGCGAAGAATTCCATAATGGTTATTAGGTGAGTGTTGATACAGGTGGAGCAGGTCAGATGAAAATATTACTCGTTTCATTTCGGGGATGTCCGCCCTATCTAAATGCGCAATCATACAGGATTACGAAAATTGCGAAATTTCTTCGCAAAGCAGGAAACGAGGTTACCGTCGTTGGTCATAGACTACGCTCCGACGCGGTAATCGATAATAGATTGATAGAAGATATGAATACGTACGGTCAAGTGCCCATTGTGTTGATCGGCAAGAAGCCAATGCTTGCAAGGACGACTGCATCCACTCGAATTCTCAATATGATGGGAGCTCCCGACGACTTCGTGTTTTCAATGCTAAATGATCTGCGGGAACTGAAGAAAATCATTAGTGCGGAGGATGTGGAATGTATTATAACCTCTAATGCCCCAACCTCCTATATCCTCAGTTCATTGATTGCGCAAGATTCAGAAATTTCCTGGATCGCAGATATGGCGGATCTCTGGACCGACAGGCCCGGTCTTGACGTTACAACTCATTTCCACAGATTCTGGCAAAAGCAAATGGAGAATAAAACACTATCTCAATCCGACGGAATCTCATACGTGTCAGAGTCATGGGAATCGATATTACATGGCCGATATCCCACAATCAAGCTATGCTATGTTCCAAATGGCTTCGATTCCGAAGAATTCAGACTGAGCAACCCAATGAAATCGAGCCATCAAGGCTTAGTCTTCTGCTTCATCGGCACCATCTATCGTGACATGGATTTGGTTTTTCTCAAAGCATTCGTGGATTTCATTAAGAAAACCCCCTCTGCAGATAAGTCAGTCAAATTGAAGATTCTTGGAATTATTGCGCCAAAGAAACGGAATGAGATCTCGGACCTATGCGAGTCCATTGGAAACGTAGAGATACGAGGCCTTATTCCACATTTCGACATGATTAGGGAAATGATGGATAGTGATTTCTTGATTTATGACCTCGGGACGAGAGGCACTGCGAAATATGCAACTTTGTCTTCTAGATTGCCGATTTATATCGGATCTGGTAAACCAACGATCGCATGCACTCTTCCGGGCAGCCCCACGGATGGGCTTCTACGGAAATTCGGCTGCTGGCGCGTCGTTGATTCAAATAAGAGGGACGATATCGAGGGATGCTTCGAAGAGGCATGGGAGCTTTTTTCATCCGGAGCCGATATTAGTAATCTGAAGACATGGAACGGGGAAGTCGATTCTCTCCATTGGGATAATATCGTCGAGATTTTTAATCGATTCATTCAAGAGGTACGCGGATGAGATTGACACCTCCCCAGAAGGTAGGCATATTGATCCTTTCCTGCCTATTCTTAAATGTCGTTCTTCCTGCTTTGTTTTACGGTTTCAACGTTATCCCTGGCGCGGACGAACTCAGACTCTTCAATAGGGGAAAAGAGATTGCATCAGGCGATATTGGCATTTATCAAGCCTGGGATAATCCGGAAATCATCGATCCATATCCGCCCGGCTATCCAATCATTGTTGCTGAGTTATTAAATATGGTTCCCACTCTGAGTCCGATTGATGTTTCATACGTTCTTAGAATTTGCCTTCTTTCCGTGACGCTGGCACTGTATTTCTGGATTGGAATGTCGTTTTCCCGTCAAACCGCATACCTTGCCGTTTTTTTCCGTGCTGTGCTATTTCAAATCTTTTATAGCAATCCCGGTAATTATGTCTATATTTTTCCCACTGGAGTGTTCATCGGTGGTGGAATTTTCACAGAAATCTGTCTTCTACTGACATTAGTAGTCCTTATTCGTTACTTCCTTCATCAGGGGTCGGATTTTCTTAATTTAGCAATCATCTTCGTTACTGGAATACTTCATGGATGGACGCACATTTCAGTTTTCTTCAGCTCCACGATCTTTCTAATCATAATGCTTATCGTGATGAGGATTCATACCGTCATAAATTATAGATTATTGCATAACTGGAACCCAAAAGCTATTTTCTCGATGGTCGTCCGTTCAAGGCTATTGATGCCCATGTATGTCCTGATGCTTTTACCTTTGATAATTCATTTGACATACTACTCGACTTTACTCGCTCAAGTAAATCCAGAGATTTACATAATGGATCTACTTCTGCCAATTCCAATTCCCGTTATTTCATATTCAGTCCTTATGTCAATGTCCTTTCTAATCGGTTCCGTTGGCCTGTATTTCGGATTCAAAAGGAAAAGCAATATTAATGACAAGGTTCTGCCCTGGGTTTTCTTTGTAGGATTCAAGGTGCGAACGATCCTGGTTGCTGCCTATCTGTTATGCTTCGTCGGTATGATTGTTGTATCGACACTTAACTCTGCTCTCTACGCCTATTCCTCATCCACAGGCACTTCAGGATACCCTTCCGTACTCCCCACGATGGACCTAGTTCCAGTTCTGAGCTACATAATGGGCTTGGTGTTGTTTGTCTTTGCTTCCTACGGCATGATGAAAATGATCAACAGTAAGGATGAGATCAGGAGATTCTTCGCATTCTTTTACCTCGGATCTTATTACTTCTTTTCAATATTGTGGTTCCTTGGACTATTGAGCCCTAATAGAGCCATGTTCTTCACATTGATTATCCCCTTCTTGATTGGTAGCTCGCTAATGACATTCTCATCGAGATTCTGCGATATCCTCGGGAAATTAATTCACACCGGTTCGGGAATGACCAAATACGCTGGGAAGATTGCCGCATTCGTAGTTGTGATGTTCTTCATCATAGCAGTCGTTTCTCGTGCCAACTCTGAACCCGTAGTAAGAGAAGATTTTTCCACCGATCGATCAATTCTATCATTCGGAACGCTAACTTCGTCTATCGTCACATTTGGATTGCTTGACGCCGTCAAAGAATTTCAAATCCCTGGGAACGCGATTCTTTCATCCCCCGAGACTCAGACCGCGCTTTTCACTTTCATCCAAATGACACCGCTTTGTCCGTCATATAATCCGATAGTATATTCCTTCAGTAATATGAAATATCATGCGATGGTTTCGGCATTGTACTATTTCAGCAGTACCCCTGCAGATTGGTTGCATAGGAATAACGGTACGCTTGTGGTGATTGGTTACATGGACATAGACGTGGGATCATATTCTGTCGGAGGTATGCATCCCCCAATCGATAAAATGATGGATGACTCGTCTCTCAGGCTTGTCTGGCAGGACTCTTACGGCCAAAAAATATTTCGGCTGAATTCAACTTAAAGTTAGCGAAATCGCAGTCCCCATAGGACCATGGTATCCCCTTTCGGATTCCAATCTTTCATTACGGCAATATATCTATCAAAGTTTCTGCTTGATGAGTCTTCCAGTTTCTATTGCTCCGACATAGATAGTATCGTCAGGAATATCCTTTGTCACCACCGCTCCAGCACCGATTACGGCTCTGCTCCCGATGGTACTTCCTGGTAGAATAATCACTCCTGCTCCGATCCAGGCATCGTCATGAATTATTATTCCCGCCTCTTTTACCCCATAGATTTCCTTCAAAATCGAATTGTTCGGATGGGAAGAAGTGATCAAAATTACCTCCGGACCGATTGCCACACGATCTCCTATGACAATTGATTGAGGATTTTCCAGACTTTCTGCAATTGTCAACCCCTCAGCTATGTAGGTATTCTCTCCAATCGTAATGCCTATGAGCTTCAACAGACGCACTCTTAGACCAGCGCCAGGCGTCTCTTTGGCGATTTTCTTGAAAATTTTCCTCCCCGCGCCTTTCATCATTATTTTCACAACTATAGCTTCTTATTAGCCTAAATCCCTTTATTTTAATTCGCATGATATGATATCTAACAGGTCTATAAATACTCAGGTCAATGAATTCGCAGTCGTGCCGTATATGCCCCCGATCTCATGCGGGATGATTGCTCCTCTCGACAATTCCAATGCATCCTTTAATCGAACAGCTATTACCGACAAGTAATTTATGGATGTTTGAATTTCCCTAGGATGAAATGAATCTCATTATATTAAATGATAAGGAAATTGACCAAGTCAAATGGTCTCATTTCGTAGAAAATCATCCTGGTGGGACAATATTCCAAACCCCGGAATTCTTTCAAGTGTGTCTAGGAACCAAACGATATGAACCATATTTCCTCGCGGCAGTCGACGAATCTGATCGGATTCAGGCTCTTGTACTGGCCGTTTTCATTAGGGAGTTCGGCCGTCCCCTGCGAAAGTTGTCCTCGCGCTCGATTATTCAGGGCGGCCCTCTCTTCCTGGATTCCGACGAAGGGAAAAGCGCTCTCAAGACTCTCATGATGGAATATGACAGAACTGCAACTAAGAAAGCACTTTACAGCCAGCTCAGGAATCTTCACGACGCTACAGAGTCTCAGTTCCTGCTAAAGGAGCTCGGCTTTTCCTATGGGGAACACTTGAATTACCTTCTTAATCTGGATAAGAGTGAAGACGAGCTATTTGCAGCTCTTAGCAAGGAGCGGCGATACGGGGTGAGGAAATGCTCTAAGGCCGGTGTCTCCGTTTCCGAGATTAAGGAAGTCGAAGGGGTCAGGAAGGCATATTCACTTCTTGAACAGACCTATCATAATGCGAGACTGCCACTCGCAGACTTATCCCTCTTCGAATCCGCGTTGAGGCTGCTCGGCTCAAAGAATATGATTCGAATTTTCTTGGCTGAAAGAGACGGTGTACCAGTATCAACAATCATGCTCCTAATCTACAAAGGGGTAATCTATAACTGGTACGCAGGGGCGTCTGAAGCGCATCTCGATCTCTGCCCGAATGATTTTATCACTTGGCATGCGATAAGATATGGGCTGGAGTCGAAAGCATCGCTTTTCGATTTTGGTGGAGCGGGAAAGCCGAATGAGCCTTACGGCATCAGGGAGTTCAAGAAGCAGTTTGGGGGTCGAATGGTAAACTACGGGAGATTCACAAAGACCCATAATCCCAGGAGGCTCTGGCTTGCCGAAAAAGGATTCAATATACTTAGAAGGTTGAGATGAATTCTCTGATAGGTTAATCATATTGCCTTGAAACCACAAACGATGATGCTATGGGAATCAGCAAGAGTCTCTAATTCCAGAGATCGCTCAAGGACATTATATCTAAATCTCCGGTGACGCAGACAAGTTTCTCAACGCCAGAAGTATCGGCTGATATGGGTCGAGATCGAAGAGAATCAGAGAGAGTCTGGAGAGTAACGAACCTAATCCCACCTTCGGATCGCAGATTCTCGACTGCTGAAAACAGTGCTTCCCGCATTAAGGGATATCTCTCAGGATGGATCTGAATTACCGCAAATGAAACGGATTCCAGGGATGCACGAATCTCATCTTCAAGAATGCTTCCTAGCAGACCAACATCTCGAATCCCCATTCTGTCTATCAGAATCTCATCGTCGGGGAGGGAAACCGGTATTTCCGTCGGGATCTCTGTGTCTTTATAATCCTCCTTATTGATTTGTTTCGATTCGTAAATCCCTGACGCAATCTTATTGGCCTTCATCAATAAGTCTCGATTCTTTGCCTTGACCCAATTCATAATTGTCGTCCCAGAGCTGCTGTATGAGAAACCGTTTTTCGCCAACAAAAGCAGCAGATCCGCTCTGGATCTCAGGTAAGGCGCTCGGTATCCAGTTGGACTTAATCCGCACTTTTCAAAGACACTCTTCGCTTTGGAGATATCCTCAATTAATGTTTCCAAAGGCTGAATTGAGAAATCTTCATGGTGGAACCCATGAATAGCAATTTCGAATCTGTCGTTGAGTAGGCTCTTCAGGAGAACAGCACGTTTTTCCGTTATTATTTCACCGGAAACCGGGACTGTAATTCCTATGTTGTGATTCTTGGAATCTTCACTCATCTGGGAAAGCGTCTTGATCATCCGTCTTTCCGATAAGCCATATCTTCGAATCATTCTCAAAAAGCGATGTATCGTCGAGATCACGCCTCTCGACCTGAGTGTGTTACGAAAAGATCGCAAAAAGGGTCACCCTCTCCGGGGGCCGAGACTGGATTTGCCGTCGCGTTCATCGGGTAATGACATATTCGCCACCCCTTGTCTTAACCCTCAGGATTTGGCCAGAAATGAAAATATCTGCCATATGTTCTCAGATAATTCAGAGGCTAATAGATATAAATACCTGATGCTGCAATAATTTCTGGTAGACTCCAGGTTCAGCCAGTGTAATTTATATTTGGATCCTAATTGCAGCATAATATGGGCATTCATTATAAAGGACGATGGAGGACTTTTGTGTAAGGCCACGAGGAATTGATCAGTCAAGAGTCTATCATGAAAGTCAGGCATTGATTCAATAAAGAAGAACTCTATGAGTTAATTCCTTAACTTATTGATTTCTTTAACGATGATGTCGGTCAAATCCTCCTTTTCATTCAACATTTTCTGCCTTTTTTCCAAGTGTTCATTCTTAATTTTCGGATTGGTTAATGCATTGCGACAGTATTCCAGTATGAAATCAAAATCTTTTTCTGGGTCATGGAAATTGAGTAACAATCCTTCTCTTTCAAGGTCTTCCAGTACGCTGCAGGTGTTACGATGAACGAATACAGCGGGGATTCCAAGCACTGCTGCCTCACATGCCATTGTTGCTCCTTCGCCTACGTAGAGATTAGAAAAAGCAAGAAGATCATGGAGTTTGGATGGGTCCAAACGCAATCTGAACTTTTCAAGTTCATTTCCAAGATCAATTTCCGACGTGATGAACACTTTTGCAAGTTTTGCGATTTCAAGTGCTAGTATGTTTCGAGAGGATTTTACAATCCCTCGTTTACCGATATCGTGACTGGCATCAAAGGAACTAAATCTTAATATCGCGATTTTATCGGTTTCTGAGAGATTGAGTTCGCGTAAAACCTCTCTATTTGGTTTAAAAAAATCTGGGTGCAGGTATGCGAGCACTTTGTAACTATTCGTTCTCAGTGTGTTTCTAAAAGAAAATTCCGAGCAATAGGAGGAGGGGACTATCATCTCGGTGGTGAATGGGATGAGCAAAATGATTGCAAACTTAGCATCCTCGGTGTCTACAAATGAAAGATGGGGTCTTCTCATCAAGAATCCTACCTGGCCAGCATATGGTGATCCCATGCTGACAAACAAATCCGGTTTGAATTTTGAGGCTATTCTAAAGAGCCTTACGTCAATAGCTATCATCTTAAGCAATTTATTGAAAAGCCCCTTCTTAACGTTCTTATCAATGATTATAAATTTACGACCGTCAGCCCTGATAAGGTCGCTGACCATACCTTCTCTATCTCTGACTATTATTAGGACATCATCGCCCTGCTTCTCAAGTTCTCCAATTACATGTTTGTAGAGATGATAATGTGATGGATGCCCAAAATCGAATAGGATTTTCAATTGATCAGCTTCTTACTGGATTTCAAGATTAATTAGGTATTATCTATCTCTTTCGGAGGTCCTTATCTGTTGACCTTGGATAAAAATTCAACATCTCTATTACTCTTACGTCAATTCGATTCTTCAGCATTATTGTCCATCGTTAATTGTTCCTATAATGCAATCTACTCCTCTCGGGGAACCAAATGAAGCGACTAGAAATTCAGCCCAAAGATGTCTAAATGGAGATAACTAACAAAAGTGTGGAACGGTGGTTCAAGAGAGCGCATGAGATTCCTTCATCACATTAATCCTGAAAATAGAATTGCGAGAAGCCCGGAGACTGCATATATGCCGAGTATCGTCCTTACTAGATTCCTTTCAGTCATCGGCTTCTTACTGAGAATCCAGTAGCCAAGTGTATACTTCTCCGCACCTTTCGGGGCATGTAACTTCCCTTCCTCGTCAATGATAGGCGCTGCGCATGCAGCCTTCCGGTTAATTTTCTTTACGAATGAATAGTATGCCGTAGAGAACCCCTCAAAGAATGCCGGAGAGATTGCTATCACGCTGGCAAACTCCACCGATCCGATAATTGCACTAGCACCGATAACCGCACCCATCGAAAGCGTTCCTACATCGCCGACAAACGTCACCGCTGGATACCCATTATAGTAATTCAGCCCAACGGCTGCTCCGAAAAGGGCTGCAAAGATAAGACCCGCTTCAATGGATCCGTTCTGCAGCACAATTAAAACGAGAAGTGAAAGTGATATTATTGCGATCTGACCGCTTTCAAGTCCGTTGTATCCCGCGGACATGTTCATTGCATTAGCCGCACCGGTAATCGCGATAGGAACGATGATCATCCAGAAGATAAGTCTGAGCTCTTCGGTTCCAGCTAAATTGATTTCAATGCCAAATGGTAAGTCGATTACCGCACTTCCGATTCCTGCTATTATTAATGGTAGCGCTGCAAAAGCCAGAACAACTGCCTTTACCCGCTGCGGGATACCTGAGATGCCGTCTATAATCCCAATCATTCCTGCGATGAATAGAACTCCGATAGCAGCCAGGATCGGAGTCGCAGAGAATCCCGGTCCGAATAGCTTCCACATTCCGGTTGCTATTGATATGCCGATTGGAAAGCCGAAGAGAATCGCAATTCCACCGAGCTCCGGGATTTCAGTCTTATCCTTTTTATTCCAGTCAATTCCTGTGAACCCTCTTTCCTTCATTTTCTTCATTATTCGCGGAACAAGGACCAAGGTAGTTGTCACAGAGGCGAAAATTGCCGCAATTATGGTGATCATCAGAATAAGATTGCCGGATGCGAATGAATCTACCATGTGAGGAGAACCAATCGATAACTGCTTAATAATAATGTCTGTGAATATCGATGAGGTGCATTGATTCACTATATTGATTCGAATCGAATCGTTCTGTCACCATAGGATGAAAGGGCGGTATTGTGCGTTGCTATCACAATTGTCGTGTCGAATTTCTGTTGTATTTCTTTTAAATACTTCATTACATTGATCTCGTTTTCTTCGTCTAGACTGCCAGTTGGTTCGTCCGCAAGGAGTATCTTTGGACTGTTTGCCATAGCTCGGGCTATTGCCGCTCTCTGCGCCTCGCCGCCACTCACGACGTTTGCCTTCTCGTCTGCGAGTTTCGCAATATCGAAAATCTTTAATAACTCTGAGGCACGGTCAAGCTTCTTATTCATAGCTAGCTTCAGCGGAAGTTGCACATTTTCAAGAATTGTGAGGTCCATGATTAGGTTATTCTCCTGAAAGACAAATCCGACGTTCAACAATCGGAATTTTGCCAGTTCGTTCTCAGACATCGTAGTCATATCAGTTCCATCAATCACTACTTTTCCTGAATCCGGGCGGTCAAGTCCTGCGAGAAGGTTCAAGAGCGTAGTCTTCCCGCATCCCGATCTGCCCATTAGAACAATTATTTCTCCTCTTCTCACAGACAGATTGATGCCATCGATTATGGGAGCGATATTCCTGTTGTAAGTCTTTACTAAGTCCTCTACGACAATTATAGGCGGGCCTGTGCTATCCATTTGGATTCTCTGATGCTTTTGAGATTAATTAGACTATCTGCCGGGCTCTATGTCTTATATCCAAGCATTTTTCATATACCATGTCTTATATGCTTCTGGAAAAAAAGTAAAAGGCCAGAGGGGCGTCAAATGCTGCTCTCCCAAAAGATTATGCTGACAATGGTTACCTGGACGATAGCATCCGCATTGATATCCTCTGGATCCGACTTCGAGGTCTTCTTCACCCTTGAGGTGATTGGACTCCTGATCATCCGCGAGTTCGTCGATTCCTTCGCGACAATCGAAATCAAGGAGCGCCTGGATCTCTTCATCTATGCCGGGCTGTTCGTCTTCATCGTCATAGTGCTCAGAAGAGTTTGGCTGGCCGTCTCCTAATCACTTCAGATCATGTGTCTGTCATTCTTATTTCGCGAGCTGCTTTTTGATATTGTGAAGAGCGTTAATCCGATTATTAAAACCCCAGTGAAAATCCCCGGAGCGATCGTCGAGGCCGATGTCAGAAGCCTGTCCACGTGCCCAGCGAAGGCGAACACGATCAACCCGAAGGTCGATATGCCCAGTACCGCAAACGGTGCCAGAATCCCCGCTCGGGAGACACCTTCCCATGACCTCTTTTTCTGTGAATTCCTGATGAGCAGCCATATGGCGATGAATACACCAGCAGCCGCTGGCAAGAGGTACAGCAGCTTGTCCTGCTCGATTGGTCTCACCCATGTGTGGAGATAGTTCAGAAGAATAGTGACCATCAGCAAGGAAGTGGAGAGCGCTATGACAATGATCGCCGTTATCCTCACCGCATCCCTCTTGGTCTTCTCGCGAGCCTCATGTCGTCTAGTCCGGATATCGGGATGCTCCTCGAACTTCTTACCGCAGGCCGGGCATCTACGATCATCCAACGACACCATCATCCAGCAGCCAGGACACAACACGACCCTTTCTCTCCATACCAGCGGTGGCAGGGTGCATCCCCCAGGGGATGAAGCGATGGCAACTATAAAATCATTCATATTCCACTCTTTCGGATCATCTCAAATCTCAGGGCCAGCGTCATGCTCCATCTCCGGACACCACCTGTCGTCGATTTCAATTAGGATTGCGTTCCTATGACCAAGCACTGATTCGATGTTGCTGCCTGGGCTTCAGTCCCGGTAGACCTTATATAATCCTCATCGGATGTTCCCCTTTAGTTTTTTCCAGCAGGCGGGTCAGATGTGTGGAATATGCGGGGTACTGGGCCCAGGCATCGATGAGGCCAACCTTGCTACTATCACCAGGAGGATGTCCGATAGCCTGATCCCCCGCGGTCCCGATGGGAGCGGGGTATTCACCTCTCGATCCATTTCGCTCGGACACAGGAGGCTCGCCATCATCGACTTGGTCACGGGAGACCAGCCGATGATTTCCAGCGACAAGAGGTATGCAATTACGTTCAACGGCGAGATTTTCAACTACATAGAATTGCGCGAGGAGCTGAAGGCTCTCGGGAGGAAATTTAGCACCACAAGTGACACCGAAGTCCTTCTCCAGGCTTTCGAGCAATGGGGGTCCTCCTGCACATCCAAATTGAACGGCATGTGGGCGTTTGCGATTTGGGACGAAAGGGAGAAGAAGCTGTTCCTATCCCGGGACAGGTTCGGCATCAAACCTCTCTATTACGCGCTGAAGGACGGGATGCTCATTTTCGCTTCCGAACCGAAGGCCCTTCTCGCGACCGGTGCGGTCTCAAAAAAAGTCAACCGGCGGATGGTCTACGATTATCTCGCATTCACAGTCACTGATCATACATCCGAGACTTTCTTCGAAGAGATCGCCCAACTCCTTCCAGGCCACTCAATGATAATCGATGCCTCTCTCAACCTTGAGATTAGAGAGTTCTGGCAGATCCCACCTCTCCCTCAGATCTCACAGAAGGACGACAGGGCCCTGATTGAGGAATTCAAGAACCTCTTCTCCGACGCCGTCCGCATCAGGCTCCGATCAGACGTGCCTGTCGGTTCATGTCTTAGCGGTGGACTCGACTCGACATCGATCGTGTGCACAGCCCAGAAAATGCTCAAGGATGTCAATGGCGAGATACAGAAGATGGAGACCTTCTCAGCGATATTCAAAGAAGCGAGCATCGACGAATCCCTATTCATCAAAGAGACGGAGAGGAAGATCAAGACGCGCTCCCATTATGTAACCCCAAACAAGGAGGATATTCTATCCGATTTGGAAAACATTGTTAGGAGTCAGGACGAACCAGTCACCGGTCCCAGCGTCATCGCTCAAACCATCGTCATGCGTCTCTCCCATGAGAACAAGGTGAAGGTCCTGCTCGACGGTCAGGGGGCTGACGAGACCCTTGGAGGATATACGAGGTTCATATCCTCGCGCGCCGCTGATCTATTCAAGGAGGGGGATATCCAAAAAGCCTTCCAGACCTTGGTGAACACTCGTAGTAATTTGATGGAGAGAGTCGCGGTAGTGGCGCTGTTCCTGAGCATGATAATTAATACCAGGTTGGCTGGAATAATCGATTGCTTATCCGACTTCATCATGAATTTCAAGAAAATGGATTCAATGGCTGCGATGCACGAGGACCTTCGGAGCGAAGGCGCCAGTCGGACTTTTAATAGATACCAAAAGCAACCCCCGTACCTTTTTTCCTCGCTTCGCTTTTCAACAGAGCATAGATTGCAGGAGCTTCTGAGATACGAGGATAGAAACTCGATGCGATATTCAATAGAGACAAGGTTGCCTTTCCTCGACTATCGGCTAGTGATGTTCGAATTCTCGCTCCCGGACTCTCTTAAGATGAATGAATTCTGGACCAAGAGGATCTTGCGCGAGGCAATGGTCGGAGTGATCCCGGATGTGATACGGAACAGAAGGGACAAGCTCGGATTCGCCGTCCCTGAGCGTGACTGGGTCGAATACTTCTTGAGGAACGGTGGGCTCAGATTACTTTCCGACAAACCGAGAATAATCTCGTTCCGTATCATCGATGAGGCCTTCCTTAAAAGGTTCGTTGACAGCTTCCAGAAATGCAAGGACTGGAGATTCGCATGGCGCCTGCTTAACCTCGAGATCTGGTTGCGCACGGTCATCGAGAACCAACAGGGAGTGCTGCCTCAACAGTCGAAGTCATAGGTCGCCCGGCGGATGCAAGCGCAGCTCCTCGAGAGGCACCCAACGATTTTCCGATGAATCTTTTCTTAACAAGCGGAATTCTCATGAACGATACAAGAGCGAATTCGTTCCATCATCGTAGGCGAGGGTCAGGTTTGTATTTGTTTCGATGGCTAGCAATCTCTGCTGGGCGATCGGCTGATAATACTGCCAATCCGCTCCGAGGATCGGCGATTCGAAGTCGGAGTCTGTGAACAGGAAATATTCGGCCGGCCACTCAGTGGCGTTTACAGATCCAATCAGGTACCTGTAATTGCTAGAGTTCACCGGGAACAACGCGGGAGGCGACACATTCCACTCTGCGAGCGAGAGTGAGAGCATTCCATATGATCCGAAGCTCGCGGTCATCGTCGTGTCGTTGCCCCCGTCTTCCTGCCAGAAAGCAGCGAAATTGCCGGTCCGACCATCTGAATTCGTTCCTTCAGAGTTGACCTGGAACGCGGCTAAGCTAATCATCGCGACGACCAGGATCGCGAAGACGAAATAGATTGTCTCCCTCCTCACTGCTGGAATCGGAACACGCCTGATGATCGAGAAGGCCAACGGGAGCATGATCGGGAACAGCAACAGAACGGGATAAATGCCGATCCCCCTTCCATAGTAGATGAAATTCACGACGAGGTCGCCGATGAATATTGAGAAGACCGATATCAGGAGCAGGAACTCCGTGGCGAAGCCGATATCCCTCCTCTTCGATTTCAGTTTCTTCTTCGAGACGGTCAAGGCGTAAGCGAGCGGAATGGACAGCATGAAGAAAGTCAGCATTGAGCAGATGCCAAGGACGGCACCGCCAGGATTGGCGTGTCTGAGTGGATCGTTAGCGTAGTCGGCTCTCCCCCAGAAGAAGCTGCCAAGAATGTACTGGAGGTCTCCCGTCGGATTGGTCAGGCCCTGGGAGGCCATGGCAGGCAACAGGTCCTCGTAGAAATTGAACTCAAATACGAAAAACAGAAGCAGGGAGAACGCCGCGAGGTCCAGGGCGGGGCTGACCTTGACCGACCTTTGTCTCCAGTAGCGACCACCGACGCTTGCCACCAGCAGCGCGATCACCAGCCATGCTGCCAATGCACGGTATATGAAAAGGCTTGCGATGAAGAGCAGGACGATTGTCAAGGCCAGGCCGATGCTCCTCGAGCGGAGGTATTTCGCGAGTGCGAGGACGAAGACGAGCATAATCACGCTCACAGAGGTGAAGATAAGGAGGCTGAATTGCATCGTCACCAGCGGGGTCATGTACGCAACGAAGATCGAGGCGAGCGCGGCGTATCTCGCTGAAGAGAATTTCCGTGATGCGCAGTAGTAGATCAGCGGGATAAGCAGCGAACCGATCGGGAGGTAGAGCAACGATGACATTCCGATGCCGCTGACCTGGGAGACGACCGAGAGGAGCGCCTCGTATCCCGCCCCCGATCCGACGCCGATGTCCCGTCCCGCTTCCATCCCCAGCTGCACCGAAGAGAAATCGAGCAGCGCGTAAGGATTGGAGTAGATAGTCCAGGCGAGGACCACCCCCGGGATCAGCCATAGAACCACTAGCAGCGCGGCGAGAATCCCTTTCCGATAATTGGAGGAATCAATGGATAGGTTCGGCATCGTCGGTCCCCGATGTTAACGGTTGCTTTCGTCTTCGTTCGGATGTCGCGCATCATTCTAGCTGGTTCTCACATGGAGCCAGAGATATACCTCCCTGTAGGGCTCCTGCGTGAGGCTCTGCCCTTCAAGGAACAGCATGAATCGCAGCTTGAACGTCCCGAGCTGGGATATCGAGAAGTTGTAGGTCGAGTTCAGGTATTCGCCTGGCTGGAGCGTGAAGTTCCTCGCCATCCCCAGCCCCTGGTCCATGGATCTGTTTCCGGTGAATGGGTCCCCCTGCCTCCAATGCGTCAAATTGGCGCCCGTGACGTTCTGGGGCTGGAGCAATATCACGAGGCTGTAGTTCCTGCTCGCGGTCTCGAAGCTCCCGACGGTTACGAACACGCTCGCACTCTGATTCAAAGTGAGATTGTGAGGATAACCCTCCGCCTTCATGCTCGGGCCGAGGAGCGCAAGCTGGGTGAATGACTCGCCGTTCCTCGGGACCGCCACAACATATGCCAGCAGGATGAGCGTGGCAGCAAGAGTGATAACGATGCCGACCGTCAGGACTCGGTCGACCATGGGCATCCCCTTCATCGAGAGGTCGATCTTGATGTCCACGGCGAACCTCTCATCCTCCGGGAGAGATACCCTCCTCCGCCATGCGACCACGGATGCTATCAGCACGAAGCCGGAGAGTGTGGCGAGTATCGGCTCTAGCCGTATGCCGAAAGGCGTGTAGTTCAGCGCCAGTCCCGCAAGCGGGACGATGGCGATGCTCAGACCAATGCTCAATGCGATGCGCTCGATTGCATCGATGCTCTCCCTGTTCGGGAACAGCGCGGCTGTCGCCACATATCCAGGCAGTGCGAGTATGAAAATGAGCCCGAGGACAGTCCTGACGGGGTTGTCAGGGATGAACGCGATCATGAGGATTAGCAGGAGCGTTATGATGGCGGCAGCTATCAGGTCATCTGGCCTGTCGCGCATGTGGTATTCGAATTTGAAGGTATCACCAGCCCTTCGTCCTACCGTGATACTCTGCCTGCTCTAATAGCATTCTGAGGAGTCCCGGCCGCCATTCGGGGTGTCTACCCATGACAGCCCTGAGGAGCTCCTCGTCGGTGAGCTTCCTTTTCTGTATCTCCTTCCTCTTCTTGCGGAAGATGAGCCCTAGGATGGAGTGCCATGTCCAGAGGAGGCCGTTTGCCGCCCAGCGGAACGCCCTCCTCGGCACATCCGTCAGGATCGCGACGCAAATGAAAATCACGAACGCGATGATGACGGCCTTCATGAGGTCAGGGAGGCCTCCGATGGTCGTCATCGAGACCGTCACCGGATCGAAGTAGTTCCTGTGGCTCTCGTCGAAGAAGATGCCCTCCCTCCCTTGGGAGAGGAACGCCATCGTGTTGTTCGCGAAGATTTGGTTGTCCGACTGGTTCAGCATGCCGTTGATCAGCAGGCTGGGGTCGGATACGAGAAGGATGCTGCCGTTTCCCATGCTCTCAAGGGCGATGAGCGGGTGAGAATCGAAGGTCTCGGTCCAGTCCCGGAGGTGGTTCCCGTTCGTGTCGAGCCAGCTGGCGACGCTGGACCTCGCGAGCACCTGTGTACCCGTACCGGCATTGATGCTGGAGGGGAAGTTGAACAGCAGCGTCGATATCCTGCCGGTGATGTTGCTCTTCGCGTTGAGGTCGAAGCAGAGGGGGAACTGCGGCTGCTTGTCGAAAGCAAGGTCCATCAACAGGTATCCCGAGAACCTGCTTGTCGCGTTCATCCCCTGAAGGAGCGAATTGCCGGTGCCGAAGTCGTCTGCGAGAAAGAGCTTGCCGCCCCCTCTCACGAAGTCCCCGACGATCTGCCCCTCGGCATCGGAGAACTCCAAGGTCGGCC
>Ga0315293_10000963_pt1 | contig 27526 bp, 13 predicted proteins | sample YL17G13_20_MG_FD_203071 | JGI IMG/M metagenome (GOLD analysis project Ga0315293, IMG submission 203071) | Sediment microbial communities from Yellowstone Lake, YNP, Wyoming, USA - YL17G13_20 | ecosystem: Environmental > Aquatic > Freshwater > Lake > Sediment | place: USA: Wyoming | collected...
TCGTTCTTAAAAAATTAATGCGGTCGACTAAAATGATGGCGTTATTTACAACTATCCCCGCCAGCATTATGGCGCCTATAATAACGCCTCTTGATATAGGCTTGTGGGATATATAAAGGGCTGAAACTACGCCTACTATCGCAAGCGGCACTGAAAGAAGTATTACAAAAGGCTGGGTAAATGATTCAAATAAAGCCGCCAGCACCATAAAAACCAATAATAATGTTATCCATAAAACTCCAGGCATCTGGATATACGGAGATTTGAAGGAAAAAGGGAACGCTGATAATTCTTTTTCATTTTTAATGTTCCTTTCGTAATTCCCGCCTACTCTCCAAAAATAATCTTTAAGAAATTCCATGTCTCCCATGTTTGCCTTCACTTTTTCTACTGCCTTCTGTAGAGAACCTTTTGAAACCATCGCGGTTATGTGCACGACCCTTGTTTTATTTTTTCTTATGATCTCGCTCATGCCTATATCAGGCGTAAAATCCGCTATCTGTTCCAAAAGTATCGATTCTCCTTCCGGAGTGTACATTGTAAGCCTTCTCACATCGTCCAGCTTTTCCCTGTATCTTTTCTCCAGCCTCGTAACAGTTTCTATTTCTCTTGCCTCAGTATGAAAAAGTGTGGCCCTCAGCCCTCTTATTTCTCCGTGCAAAGTCTCTGCCGCTTCCTGGGTCGTAAACCCAAATGAACCTGCCTGCTGTTTATCTATTTTAATAAGCCACTCCGGCCTGCCGCTTATCCTGGACATCCTGATGTCCTGAAGGCCGTCTATACTGCCGAGCCTTGTAGCTATTGAAATAGCTGTCTCTTTTAATATCTTGTAATCATACCCGTATAAATCCAGGGTCAGCTCCTTTAAACCGCTTTCTTCCAATTCCGAAAAATATATAAACCCTCCCTTATAGCGCCTGGCAACTGCGTCGCCTTCCGTCCGTATCGCGTCCATTACTTCTTTTGTAGTGGAAGTCCTGTTTTTTATGGGCACTAATTTGACGTAAATTTTTGAAGACCAGGGCTCAATCCTGGACGTGAACGTCTTTATCTCTTTTATATTGGCCAGCCTGTCTTCAAGCTCTTTGGCCATTTTGTCGGTCACGTCCAATTTAGCGCCGGATTCAAGTTCGGCAAAAATCGTAAAGCGGCCTTCTTCTGCCTCGACCATAAATTCCTTGTCTATTTTCATCCCAAAAAATGCCGCAACGCCCAATGCCAAAAATGCGGCGGCGATCAATAGATACCTGAACCTGATGGCCATAACCAGGCATTTTCTATACATAGCCTTTATTTTAAAAGCCATGCTCTTCTTTGATGCCTCTTCTTTTTTCTTTTCTATCGGCTTGGCCGCCATCTGGCTCAGCAAAGTAGGCACTATGGTCATAGCCACGAATAAACTTGTCAATAGAGAATACGTAACCGTAAAAGCAAGCCCGCTCCACAGCATCCTTGTTTCTTTATTCACGAATACAAACGGAAGAAACACTATTGCTGTAGTTACGGTAGACGCAATTATTGCCAGTCCCATTTCCGAGGTGCCTTCTATGACCGCGTTTTTATCTTTCTCCCTCCATCCTGGTAAAGGCAGAAGCCAGGATCTTTTTTTATCCACATTATCAAGCACTACTATTGAATTATCCACGAGCATGCCTATTCCAAGGGCAAGGCCGCTCAAAGTCATTACGTTCAAAGAAAGCTTTTGAAAATACATGAGTATAAACGTAAACATGACTGAGATCGGGATAGTAACAGCTATTATAAAAGTCGGCCTCAAATCCCTCAGCGTTATCAAAAGTATCAATATTGAGAGAAACGCGCCGCTTATAAGAGAGCTCTTTACTGCGTCTATCGCGCCATTAATTACATCTGCCTGGTCAAGCGTAGTCTTTATGTAAATATTCTTATCTATTATATTTTTAATCTGATTGAGCTCCTTTTTTATCCCGCCGACCACTTTTATAGTATTAGCCGTAGATTCCTTCTGGATATATATTGAAACTACGGGCTCTATGTCTGTCCTGGCATAGCTTACAGGTTCCATGAACGAATCTTTTACGGTCGCGACATCCTTAAGTTTAATCACAGAGCCCTGCGGAGTAACGCTCACGCCTATATTTTCTATATCTTTGACGCTCTCAAAAGTCCCTAAAGCCCTTATCAGATATTTATTCTTTTCTCTCGGAAGATCGCCCAAAAGAAGGCTGAAATTATTCGCGCCCAATGAACTCACTACATAATCAATAGGCACATGATGCGCCTGAAGCCTTGATTGGTCTATTTCAACAAGGATCTTCCTTTCCCTTCCTCCGTACACATCTACATTTGCCACGCCCTCTACCCTTAAGATCCTCTCCTTAATCTGTTCGTCAACAACCCTTCTCAATGTTTCTACTGTGTGGGCCTTGCTTGTAATCGCGAGTATCATTACAGGAGTGTCGGATTCTTTGTATTGGGCCAATATTGGTTTTTCAATTTCCTTGGGGAGTTTGTCTTTTATCTTGGAAAATTTTTCTCTTGTTTCCAGCGCGGCAAAATCCATATTAATGCCCGGCTCAAATTCAAGCCATATCCTGGACTCTCCTGCCTTTGACGTGGAATAGATATTTTCAAGATGGGTAACCGTAGATACAGCTTCTTCTATCGGCTTGGTAACCATGCTCTCGACTTCCTGGGGAGGCATACCACCCCTTACCTCCACTATTATACTTATATCTCCGTAGGAAATATTGGGCTTTAATTCGACAGGAAGTCTTATAAGAGAAACAACGCCTACAATAACAATGCCTATAAAAAGCATGGTTATGCTTACCGGCTTATTGACTGAATAACTTGAAAGGCTCATAAACTCTACCTTGGCTTACATGCGTGCACAAGTGCACCCATGCAAGCTATAATCTATTTAAGCTCATACCATCTTCCCGGCCCAAGCGGGCCTTCTGCTTTTAAAAAACCTTTATCCATAAGATACCGCAAATCCCGCGCCGCGGTAGGTATCGATATCTTGAATAAATCCGAATATTCTTTTCTTGTGATTCTCCCTGTCTTTTTTACATGCTCTAATAACTGATTCTGCCTTTTAGTAAGATACAGGCCTTTTGGTTTTTCTAAGACCAGTGCCTTGATGGGCATTACAATTATATCTTTTACAGGTTTATGCTCTTCCGGCTGCGCCATAACTACCTCTTCCGATCGCCGATCGGCAGTAGTGCCGATCGGCGATCGGAAGAGGTCCGCGGCATTAGGCGCGCTAGGCGCAGTCTGAGGTTTTCCTCTCTCTAACCACCCTGCGGCTGTAACATAAAGCGCGGGTATTACAAAAAGCGTCAGGAAAGTGCAGACAGTAAGGCCGCCCATTACGGTTATTGCCATGGGGGCCTGGAGTTCAGAACCTTCCCCAAGGCCAAGCGCTAACGGAAGAAGCCCTAAAACCGTAGTGAATGAAGTCATCATTATAGGCCTTAATCTGTTTGACCCAGCCCGGACTACCGCTGTTATAAGATCTTTACCTTCAATTCTGAGATTGTTTATTTTATCTATCAAAACAATCCCGTTATCTACTACGACTCCGCCGAGCGTGATTACGCCCAATATAACAATAACGCTGATAGGCGTATGCGTAAAAAAAAGCACCAATGTAACACCTATTAAAGATAACGGCAGGGTAAACATGATAATAAAAGGCTGCCAGAATGATTCAAATTCGCTCGCCATGATCATATACACGAGAAGCACTGAAAGTATCAAAGCGAACATCAAACTTAAAAACGATTCTTTCATCTCCTGATTCTCGCCTGCAAGTTGTATCGTAAAATCTTTTTCTACCTGTCTCGCCGCCAGCTTTTTGATATCGGCATGGCTGACCATTATAGAATCTATTGTCTTATTAATATCCCCTATTACTTTGTCAAGAGGCCTGAGCGTAATATTCGCTGTCATCAATATTACCCTTTGCTGATCAAGCCTTTTTATCTCGCTAGGTCCTACCCCATGAGAGATATAAGCTACCTCTGAAAGCGGAACTTCTATGCCCAAGGGCGAATGGATTAATATATTCCTGATGCTGGAAAGTCTTTTTCTATCTTCAGCCCTGAGCCTTACTTTTATATTTATTTCTCTCCCTTCTTCTTTAAACTTTGTGGCTGTAACTCCTTTAACGGCAATATGCGCTGCCTGAGATATTGAGCCTACCGAGAGATTGTATAAAGCTGCCTTATCCTTAATTATATTCACTTTTGTTTCAGGCGCAGGAGGCGCAAGGCTTGTCCTTATGCCGTAGACCCCGGGTATTTTAGCTAAATTAAAACGAAGCTCTTCGTAAAGTTTTTTTGTAAAATTAAGGTCATGGCCTTTTATTTCTATCACTATAGGAGCGCTGCCCATCAATGCGCTCTTAAAAATGCTTTCCTGCAAAATATATTCTATCTCCGCGCCTTCTAGATTTTCCTTATCCAATTCTTTCTTAAGATTCTGTATTATTTGAGATGTGTTTAACTTGCCCTTTTCTCTGCCTTTTTTAAGGTTGACGATTATATTAGCCTGATGCGAACCCAGGATCTCAACTACGTCTCCCATTGCCTTTTCTTTGCTGGAGCCAATAGTAACTGCCACGCTGTCCACATCCTTATTATTTAAAAGCTTTTCTTCTATCTTTTTAATAGCCAGGTCTGTTATTTCAAGTCTTGTGCCGGTCATGAGATTTACTTTCATTATAAATTCACGCTGGTCTATCTTAGGCATAAATTCTTTATTAAGGAACAAAAATATGACCATGCTGAATAAAAATAGAATAAGGGCTCCGAATATTATTAGCCCTTTATTTTTAAGCGCGACCGGCAAAGACCTGCGATATACAGTTCCCATCCATTTAACCAGTTTAAATTCCGAACCTATGCCCATAGGCGCTTCTTCGCTGGAAACATTCTTTTTCTTCTTGCCGATAGTTACAAACAGAGGAATTAACGCTAAAGATACATAGAGAGACGCCATAAGAGAATATGTGATAGTTATAGCTACCTCTTTAAATAGCTGGCCTGCAATGCCTGTAACAAATATCATAGGTAAAAATACCACGACAGTTGTCATGACAGAGCCCCATATAGGGCTCTCGACCTCATTTGCGCCGACCCTGGCAGCCTCTTTTAATTCTTTTCCTGCCTGAATATGATTCGATATATTTTCAATGACTACAATGCCTGCGTCCACAAGCATGCCTATGCCTAAAGCAAGCCCGCCAAGGGAAAGCATGTTAAGGCTTATGCCGCTGAAATACATGAGCGTAAATGTAATCATTATTGAGATAGGTATGGATGTGGCGACTATGAGGGCGGGTTTTAATTTCTTTAAAAATAACCACAAAACCAGGAATGCTAAAAATCCGCCCTGCCACGCAGCGTCTCCGACGTCCCTTATTGATTTTTTGATAAAAATAGACTGGTCGTATACTATATTTACATTTATGCCTGCGGGTAAATCCTTTTTTATATCATCGAGCCGCTTCTTGATGTTATCCGCCACCTGCAATGTATTGGAGCCTGCCTGTTTTAAAATAGATACGGATATATTTTCTTTGCCGTTAAATCTCGAAATGCTGGCGCGCTCCTGGAATGTATCTTTTACTTCCGCGATATCTCTCAGATAGACAAGCCTTGCCCTCTCTTCTTTTCTCTTTTGAGCCTCTTGGTCTTCTAAAGCAGGCCTCTGATTCTCAGGCTCATCAGTCCCTACAACCGTGTCTTTTATTTGAGGAATTATCTCAAACTCTCCGATTGTGCGTATAAGATACTCATAAAAATGTTCTTCTATTGTGCCTGCGGGATAATTAAGGTTTGAAGACTTGAGGGCATCCACTATTTTATTTATCGCTATGCCGGATGCCCTTAACCTGGCCTGGTCAATTGATACCACTATCTCTCTTTCCAGTCCGCCTGTTATGTTGCATGACGCGACGCCGGGCACCTTTTCCAATTCTTCTTTTATAAATTTTCTGGTAAGTTTTAAAAGCTCTGAAGGGGCTTTTTCGCCTGTAACGCTGAGGGTCATTACGGGGAGTTCAAACGGATTAAACTTCATTACAATAGGGTCCGCCGAACCCAGAGGCAGTCTTTCTTTAACAAGGTCTATCTTTTCCCTTACCCCTAAAGAAGCGAAATCCATGTTGGTCCCCCAGTTGAATTCTGTCGTTACAAGGGAAATACCTTCTTTTGAAGTAGAGCTGATCCGCTTAAGATTGCCGACAGTGCCTACCGCCTCTTCTATAATCTTTGTTATGAGGGTTTCTACTTCTTCGGGAGCGGCATTCTCGTATGTTGTCGCTATGGTAAGCTGAGGATAAGAAATGGCCGGAAATAATTCCTGGGGAAGCTTGCCCAGAGAGATCATGCCCATCAGAACGATCCCCAAGAAAATCATTGTTACGGTTACGGGTTTATTTATTGAGAGGTCTGGTAGTTTCATTTAGCCGGGGTATTTTCCTGGACTTCTATAACTTGAACAGGCATCTCTTCTTTTAGTTCTTGCGGCGTCTCTGTTACTACTAATTCTCCTTCTGAAAGCCCTTCGCTTATAACAGAATAATCCGTAGTAATATACCCTACGTTGACAGGTTTAATCCGCACTTTATTTTGCTCATCTACTACCGAAACAGTATACCCTTCCTCTTTTTTATTCAGGCTAAGGCTTGGGATAACTATTGCGTTATTGAATTTAGCCACGGTTATCATTGCCCTTGCAAACATCCCTGGTAAAAACTGCACATCCGGGTTAGGGAGCCTGACCTTGACTGTTAAGGTCCTGGATTTTCCTTCTATAACAGGATAGATATAATCTACTTTGCCGTTAAACGACGCCCCGGGATGCGAGTCCACCGTTACCACTACATCCTGCCCAAGCGCGACCTTATCCACATCCTTCTCCACTATGCCAAGCTCTACAAATACATCCTGTATGTCGTAAAGAGTAGATATCTTATTATTAGGCGTCACAAATTCTCCTGCCTCTGCTTCTCTCGCGCCAAGCACGCCTTCGCGGGACGCGCGTAGATCCGTCTTTTGAAATTCCGCTTCCGCGGATTTAAGTTCTACCTCCGCTGATTTAGCCTGCTCAGCCGCGCTTTTTGCCTCCAGTTCCACCTCTTCTAATTTTGCCTTTATAATGCCCCCTATATCGTAAAGAGTCTTATGTATCTCATATTTCTTTTTTGCGGCAAGGGCCTGTGTCTTTGCGGATTCCAGCTTGCTTTTTGCGTAGTCCACTTTTAGCTGCGCGTCTTTTTTGTTAATAGACGCTATTACGTCTCCTTCGTTGATCATGTCGCCTTCTCTGAAATTTATAGAGTCTATCACGCCGTTGATCTCGAATTTAAGCGGTATCTCCAGGTCTCCTTTTACAGTACCCATAACAGGAAGATCATCTTTAAAATCCGTAAGCGCGACCTTATAGCACCTCACAGGGACAGCTTCTTTCTGTTCTTCGCCGCCTTCGCCTGCCTCACGCCCTGCCTTTTTTGTAGGGGAGGGTTTCAAACCCTCCCCTACGAGCGCCTTTAAAGATGTCAGATCTTTAATCCCGCCTTTTTTAGCCAGCGACTTCATCCACATCAATCCGAAAACCAGTATCCATAAAGCTATAAAACCTATAATCAACGCCTTTAAACTTTTTTTCATATTATTAATGTCCTTCCTTTGCTATTTTAAAGTTCTCATCGTCCAGGAACAACGAATATCCCGTAGCCTTGTTCAATTTTGCCAGGGATTGATATAAACTCCCAAGCGCCTCTATGTAATAAGCTTTTTCATCCGTAAGGCTCATGTACGCCTGCGCTAATTCTGAAAGAGATGCCTCATTTAACTCTGCGCGGGCCTTGGTAATCTTGAGCTCTTCTTCTCTATATTTAATTTTATTAAGATTTGTCATTACCTGGACTAATCCTTTTTTATAATTCAGATATGATTCATTGACCTCTTTAATAACAGCGTCTTTCGCCTGTTCCAGTTCATCTTTCGCTTTTCTATACCCTATCTCCGCGGATTTTTCTTCGGAAAAATGCTGAAGCCCGTCCAATAAACCAAACTCCACGGATTTGCTCATAGACTCTGTCCTTGTGGACTGGCCGTGTTTCTGGCTTGTCTTGTCCTTTGTAACAGCAGTGGAAAGAGTGTTGCCGCCCAAAGGTTTTGTAACCTTAATCCCCAGGTACCAATCGTTATCCATGTTTAAAGATTCGCTCTCGTAAGCGCCCCCGGATTTGCCATATGTGCCGGTAAGGTCAACTTTAAGCTGATTTTTGCTTTCAGCGATCTTGCGTTCATAGTCATTAAATTCCAGCATATATTCTTTTGCCTTGATGTCCGGCCTGGCCTTAAAGGCCAAATCCATGCAATCTTCCAGATTAATATCTATTGTAACAGGCTCCAGGTCCTTTCCAGGTTCTTTGTCTATTGTATCTATCGCCTTTTCCCCTTCTTTAACATTAATTGCCTGCGCCAAAGCAAGTTTTGCCATAATAAGCTCATTCTCGCTTGATATAACCTGGTAATTTATCTGCTGCATTTGCGATTCTAACTGCAAAAATTCCGCCCTGGTGATCAAGCCAAGCTCGAGTCTCTTTTTGGCATTGGTAAATATATCGCTAGTCTCTTCTAAAAGCTCTTTATGTAATTTTAAATCCATCTTGCCGGCCGTATACGCGTAAAACGCGGATTCCACCTCAGCCCTTAAATCCTGCAGCGTCTTATCGTAATTATACGTAGACGCCTTCAGATTGCTCATAGCCTGTTCAACCGCGTATTTAAGCCTCCATCCATAATACAATGGGTATTCAAATTTAAGCTTGTATTCTTTATCCATAAAATCCTGGGTTGTGCCTGCGGTTTTTCCTGTTGTTTCTAAATAATTCACGCTTGCCGCGGGATAAAGCGCCCTCCTTGCTTCCCGTATCTTGAGTCTAGACAATTCCATTTCTTCCTGGGCTATTTTCGCGGCCATATGATTTTCCAATGCTATGTCCACTGCCTCATTCATGCCTAAATTAATCGGGCTTACACGCTGGTCCGCCCCTGCATTATCAACTACATCAAATATAATCGGCACATCTATCCATAAATCTTTATCTCCTAATTTTTCAGGAAACGGCTGATATCTCTTATACATCCAGACTGTCCTCAGGCATAAATTATCCAACTCTTTATTATCCGAAGATTCTGAAATATAAACATCTTTCAGCTCTCCCCAGGGAGACAGCAAAAGCTTTAACTTTACTTCGCCTTTTGAGCTATATATAATAGATGGCTCTGGTTTTTGAATAGAATTATAAATATCCTTGGATAAATCTGTTATATATTGTATTATATCTTCTTGTGGTTGGCTATATATAGATGATACGGTAGGGTATAATGCTATAACTACAATAAATACAAAGAAATATAATAATATAATACGTTTTATAGACATCCCTTCTCCTGTTTTGAGAAGTATATCATATTATTATTATTTTGTCAAATGATACGGTTATGATACGGCAAGTTTACAAACTGACAATGTCAGTTTGTAAACTTGCTTAGGATATTACATCATGCTTGGACAAAAATATCCCTTATTACAACGCTTGCCGCGCCTAAGGCTACAGAATCTTCTCCCAGCCTAGCCGGTATTATTTTAACAACATTTGCAGGTTCTTCAAATGCCCATTTTCTTACAGTCCTTCTTAACGGCTCTAAAAGCAAGCTCCCCGCTTTTTCTATGCCTCCGCCGATAACTACTATCTCCGGATTAAATAAATTTACAAGATACGCGATCCGTATCCCGAGATTCACGGCCCCGTCTTCCAAAAGTTCTATCGCAAGAGTGTCGCCCGCTTTTGCCGCTTCTATTATGCGATCCACTGTAATGTTATCCGGCTTATTGCCGCATAATTCTGTTATCATTGTCTTGGCATCATCTTCTTTTATAAGTTTTTTAACCTGATTTACCATGCCAAGGTCAAGGCCCGTGGGAAGAAGGAAAGCTAGATTTTTTGAAGCCTGCAGGTATTCTCCGTTGCGCGGATAATTAATCCGTATCTCTCCTGCGCTTCCTGAAGCGCCGCAATACATGGCGCCTTTTATAATAATACCGCTCCCTACGTCGGAATACATGTATATCGCGTCCTGTATGTCCATCGGAAGCGCGTGCATCTTTTCCCCGAACGCGGCAAATGTCGCGTCATTTCCTATAAAAGAAGGGAAACCGAATCTCTGTTCAATTATTCCTTTTATGGATAAGTAACTCGTCCTTATCCCGTTCTTGGTAGAATCCCTTACGGTGCCGAGATGTTCGTCTATGACTCCGCCCACGCCTATTCCGACGCCCTTTATTTTATTCTTATCCACGCCCTTTTTTTTGGACAATTCATCTATAAGCTCAAGCGAACTCTCTATCACCTTATCCATGGTATCTTTTGTCCTGAGCTTTTTCACCTTAGTTATAACTTTCCCGGCTAGATTAGTGACCACGCCTATCATGTTCGCGCCAGATGCATCCATGTGGCCAAGATCGATCCCTATCGCATGCGCGCTGTCGTCATTTAACTTAATGACAGTGGGCTTCCTGCCTCCGGTAGAAGCCTCCATGCCCCCTTCTGAAATTAATCCCTTGTCAATGTAGCTATTTATATAATTAGAAACAGTTACTATATTCAGACCCGTAACCTTTGAGATGTCGGCTCTCGTGATAGGGCTGTTTCTGCGGATAAGCTCAAGTATCGCAAAATTTTTTCTCTCGTGGTCTGAAAATGCATAATTGTCGTACATCCTGCCTTTTCTAATAGTCATATCTGCCTCCCAAATTTTGTGAAACAAAATTTGATCCCGAGTCCGCCTCAGGCGGAGAGGGACCTCTATTTAAAATCTTCCGTTATAATAAATGCGCAATATATGTTGCGTATCCAGCGTCGGATAAAAATCTCCGAACGGGCTTGCTGTATAACTCCAGACAGGAGATGCCACTGACCCTTCTCCGAGCTGAATCACCAAAAACCCGTCCTCGCTTACAGCATAGTCCATTTCCATAAATACATTATGATGGTCCTGATATTTTAAATCACCGCTGGTATTCAATCTATAAAGATTATACGCCTTTGAAAACGTGTATTTCAAAAAGCCCGTGAGCTTGGGGGTAAATTCATATTTTAAACCAGCCCCGAAATGATTCATATTATCGTCCATGCTTTGGCTGAATTTAAAATCGTTCTTTGTAAAATCCAGCTCTATGCCCAGGCCTGGAGCCGGTTTTATCGAAATACCCATCCTGTATATATTGAACCTTTCATATGGCGGCAAATCAAAATATCCCTGTTTATATAAATAAGGAAGCCTTTCTGTATAAACCTTTCCGTCTCTGGTTACAGTTGTAAACGAGGTTTCATTTAAAAGCCCCATCGGATAATTTCCCGTAGAGAACGTAGAATCATTTGTGTTTTCATATATTCCGAAAACGCTTATCCATTCTTCAGGCTCATAGTTCAGGCCGAAAGAATAGGTTGACATAGACGGGTCTTCGCCGTCCTTGATGCTGGAATTTGTCAAAAACTCGCCTGTATCCGAGTCATACTGTATGGGGTCTATGCCCCCTTTTGTCTTTGGAAGATCGTGGTATATAAATAAAAACTTTGACGTCCAGTCCTGGGTAATTTTAAATTTATTTTCTTCTCTGAAAACCCCTTCGACATACTTATTATCAGTATCCCTTACCCATCTATAATCTATCAGATTGTCTGTTCTCCCATCCATGGCTTCTTTTGTATTAAGCCTGAAATTAACGGCCTTTCTGCCTGAATCTACGCCGTCCCCTATCCTGAAAGGGTCTATGTCATCATATTTCAACGGGTTAGAGCCCCAGCTTGTGTATTCAATAGGCTTTTTAAAATGTATGTGCCTGCCCCAGAATTGATCCCTTCTTGTTTCCGTATAATTTGTAAGGCCTGCTTCAAAGGCTTTATCCATATGAGTATAGGCGATACTGACATCGCCAATGCCTGTCTGTTGTTTAAGTCCTACATGGCCCATCGCTCCATTCTTTTCTGTCTTGTAAGAACTTTTTATATCATCCGAGCTTTTACTCATAGCTGCTTCCCCAACTATATTGGCGCTCGGAGTCAAATCATAACTGAGATCCAGGCCCGATACATTATTAATAGAATCTTTTTCCCCATCTTTATAACCAATCCTGAATGTGTCAATAGTGCCTAACATTAGTTTATCTGTTACCTGGCTCTTCAGCCTTACTGCGCCGGGCAAGGCAGTTATTTCGCCGTAATCCTGCCACAACCCTTTAGGAGTAGCTGCAGTAAAAGCTAAATTGGTCCTATCAGAAACATCTCCTTTAAATGAAAAACCCCTTAAAGCTGTTAATCTTTTTACCTCGCTGTCTCTTGTAAAAAATGCCAGATCCTTGGACCACTGTCCGCTCCAAAATTGATCCGGAGCCCAAGCCGTATTTTCATTGCCCGGCAGCCAGTCATCCAGCCATGGGCTTGGCTCCCAGTATATATGGCGGTTTGAAAGCCCCATAGGGTCATCGGAAGATAACGCCTGACCTTCCAAAGCAAGAGGAAACACCCTGAAGTTACAATCATCATTTTTATAGTCAAACCATAGTTCCCTTACAGGCTGAAATGTAAAATCTATTTCCTGCTCAGATATGCTGAATTTATTAAAATCGGTGTTATAGGCTTCGCTCCAGATGTTGAATGCGGGTATCTTGCCATCAGTTACCTTGTATTCTCCGCCATTAACCAAACGGCCGTAATCAAGCGTATAATACTTCTCGTTAATAGTGCTTCTCGTATTGGACCAGTATTTAAGCTGCAGCTCCACCCTATCAACGACGCCATCGCCTGGAGCAATGTTATCGCTTGTGACAGTAAACTTTTTTGTCTTGCCTACAAAACTCCACGGATCCACTGTAATATCTGAATGAAAATTCAAGCCGTTATTTTCCGGATTTGTATCAAACACTACCTTGAATCTGTCATATACCCTCGTGTCAAATGTATTAGTCCTGGGAAAATTATGGTCTATCATTCTAAAATTTCTCTCATTATAGTCTCCATTAGCCTGTTTCCATATAAAGTCTTCGCCTGTTACCCCGATTGACATCTTATACTCTCCTCTTATCTTAGGAATAGAGGTCATGGCAGGGGTAGTTTCGGTTACTGTATCTTCTTCAAAGTATTCTCCATTATCTTCAGGTTCATCCAAAGGCTGTATCTGGGGCTCAGGCTCATCTTCATATTGTTTATATTCCTCTATTTCAGCGTATTGTTTTTTATTCCCCGGGTCCATTTCTCTTTTCAGGGAGCTTATATCCTGGTATGAATTCAACCTGCCCTGTCTCCGCATATTAATTTCCGCGTTCACCAGGTCCAGATAACCCTGCGCCCCATCATTTCTCGGATCAAGCCTCACTGCCTGCTCCAGGATATCTTTTGCTTCATACAATTTGCCTTTATGATAATAATCTATGCCTTTGCTGTACAGGCCAAAACTCTCCGCGATGTTCTGTTCCTGGGCATAAGAATAACCCGCAAGCCACAAACTGCAAGCTATCAGTATGAATACAATACTATAATTTTTTATACGTTTCTGTATAATTCCCATAATAACCAAGTTTACATTCTGACAATGTCACTTTGTCAACTTACCCATCCAGGTTCTATCTCTTCCACATCTCCTTTAGCTTAAAGTATGCCTGAGTGGGTATGCGTTCGTCAAGACCTGCCTTCTTTTTTTCCAGGGAACACACGCCCCACCATTCTTCGTTTATATTCAGGTTTTGAGGCGCCTTTATATCAAAATAATACGCGCCGTTTGACCAGCTTGGTATAGTATCGTGGATGCCCCATCTTTCAGCGTCGTCCTCGTTAAACTTCCACCACTCATCCGTCCACTCAAACACAAAACAACCTATCGAATTCCCGGACCCGTTCCCGGTAAAGGTATTCTTCTGTACCTCTTTTAATTCTGCTTCTATGAATTCTGCCTGGATAGCCTGATCTTCTTTTTCTAAAAACGCGTCATACCTGTCGCAGCCAAATTCTGCTATCAATACGGGTTTATTAAACTTGGCGGATGCCTCTCTGAAAAAACTTCCGAAAGACTTGCCCCTGTATATGGAACAACCGAGTATGTCAATATCGGGCGCGGCTTCCCTTGCCACGTCTATATCCGTAAGCTCCGCGTTCGCGAGCGCCACAGGATGATTGGGGTCTACCTTGTGAATCTCTTTTGCGATTTCATTTACGAATGAATAATAAAACCTGGCCCTTGCCTGCCTTTTTAAAAATGGGTCGCTCAATTTTTCTATCTCATCAGTAGTCCATAGATTTGCGCTTTGCGGGCTGAACGAGAATGATACGTTATTTTCATTCCCCAGTATCCATAATAAGATTCCCTTCTCATCTTTATAAGCCCTGACCATAGCCAGGACATCTTTTTTTACATTTTTCCTGAAAGCAGGGTCCGCGTAATTCGGATTATCCCAGAATCCAAGCCAATGCCCCATCGCTATTCTTATTCCGAATATATTATACAAATCTCTCATTGTTTCTTTTGTATTCTTTGTGTATTTGCCGGGCTGGTAAACCCTTATCGTGTTCACGCCTGCAGCCTTCATGAGCTTAGCGTCAAGCATGTGAGGTTTTCTAGAGTCGCTCCAGAAATCATACGTATGATTTTCGCCTATCGGCACAGGACTGTATATCATCCCTTTTATAATATAAGGCCTATTTTTAACTATTAGCTGAAAACGGTTTCCGTCAATTGTTTTTATGTAAACTTTTTGAGGGGCTCCGAGTTTAGAAAAAAGAAATATAAGCCCTGCTGTTATCGCCAAGACTAAAATTATTAAGCCTGTTAGGATAATTATTTTTTTCATATCATAAGAAACTGCGTAGGCGAGGTTTAAACCTCGCCTACGCGGTGAAATCGGTTATGTTATTCGTACTTTATATCATCCAGATAAAACACAGCGCCGTCCGGATTTACGTCCAAATTAGTTGCCCAGCAGAAACCGCCGCTTATGTAACTCAGGTCTTTACCGCTTAAATCGATTTCATACTGCTTCCATTCCCGAGTCAACATAACAGGTCCGATCCCGGCTATATCTGAATCAGGGTAAAGGCCTGTAATTCCTCCGAGTTTGAATTCTTCTACCCTCTCTCCGCCCTTTTCGCCCCTTACCCATAAAACAAGTTTCTTGGCGCCTGTTAAATCAAATCCGCCTTTTCTATCTCCCCAGTTATTTGCGGGGCTCTGCCAGTAAACACCTGCCCATCTTGCGCCCTGGCTTGCGGCATTTGAATATGTTACCTTCATACAGGTAGTCCCGGTATGAGGGTTATCAAAACAAGCTGCCTCTATTTTAATGTCAGAATAATCTCCCATATACCCGGAAGGGATATAGTGATTGTCCGGAGACCTTGCGTCAGTATAAATAGGGAACCCTTTAAATACAGCCGCAACTGCAGGAGCTTTTTCCATATTATTGGGAGCTGCTGCATTTTCTTCGTCATAAGAATAATCTGCTTTTGCTACCTGCTTTGCTTCTTCCGGCATGCTTGTTGACTGGCTCGAGCCTCCACAGCTCGCTATGCTGAACACTATCAGCCCTGCCACCGCCAGCAACGTTAAGCTTAAACTTTTTTTCACGTTCTCCTCCTTTTCATGATATTTTAGATTGCTTCGCTCGTTTTGCTCGCTCGCAATGACGTCATTGCGAGGGCGAAGCCCGAAGCAATCCTTATTATTTTATTCCATTATTATCCTAGTAGTTATATCAACTATAATCCCACACCCCCTTTCCTACTTATTCCATATATCCTTATAAGTAAAATAAGATTTTCTGAGCTGCCTCAGAAACGGGCTGGCATTTCCGCCGCCCTGGCCCGCGACTCCGAGCCATTCTTCATAATTCCATCCGTCCGGAAAAGGCCCTGACCAGTTTCTTTTCGCGTCGTGCATAAAAGGCTCATAGGCCTTCCACCATTCATCAAGCCACTCAAATAATATCCCTCCTATCGCATTTCCCGCTCCGGGATAACCTGCCGAATTATAAACTATGTCCTTCCAGTTATTTCTCAAATACTCGCTTTGCGCCTCTTCTGATTCTTTTTTTGACTTGGATCCCATGTAAGCCGGGCATCCGTATTCTGTAATCATAATGGGTTTATCGCATGTATCTTTTACGCTTTCCCAGAAACTCTTTCCAAACCCGTATTTCCCCCTGTACGCGTTCGAACCGTATATATCAACGTCCGGAGCCGCTTTTGAGAATATATCCAGAAATAAAAGGTCTCCGTTCGAGACAGCCACAGGATGATCCCTGTCAATAGACTTTATCATTTTAGCTGTTTCGTTCACAAAAGAATAATACGCCTTAGGATTCTTTTTGGCATTATTCGCTACGCCGTAGTTATTTTCATTACCAAGCATCCAGAAAAGCACATACGGTTCATCCTTAAATTCCTCTACCATCTTTTTTACACTTTCCATCATATTTCTTCTATGCTCTGGATTCAGGTAATCAGTCCCTTCATACCAGCTTGCGCCCGAACCTACGGTATACGCGCCCAAAAGATCTCCCATTATAACCATAATGCCGAGTCTATCATACAGATCCTTCAGCAACTTTTTATTCGAGGCGTGATGATAAAGCCTTATGGTATTACAGCCCATTTCTTTCAATAACTGAAAATCCCCTATTGACTTTTCATCCGGATCCTGGATGTTATTCCAATTTTTATCCACCCAGCTGTCATAAGGCCCGTCTATTTTTCCGTTATTGTTATAATCCGCCTGCATCCAATCGGCTAATGTACCATCATCAGGACTCTGGCCTATCTTGCTGGGAGAATACGCAATGCCTTTTATTATATAAGACTTGCCTTCTACCCTTAGCTGCCACTGGCCGTTTTCGTACTTCACCAGATCCACTCTGCCGTCACCTATCTGTTTTACAACCTTGCCTGTCCGCACCCTGCCCATATTTAACAAAGTCTTTTTTATGTTATCAAAAAAATTCGATTCCTTGATTTCCCCCGGATTTACTATAAATCTGTCGTTTGTCACATCGTTATCAAATCCATTTTCTACTTTCACATTAGCATCTGTTATTTCCATTTTAAGTTCAGGGTGTTCTCTTAATAAAAAATCTATTCTGTCGCTTGCCACCTGAGCTATGTACCAAGGCGTATGGAAATAAGTCCATCCTACTGATTTCGGAAAATACACCACTATGGAATAATACGCCTTTATCGCGTGTTTTAAAAGTCCGGATTTCTCCAGGCTAAGGCCTATATAAAACATGCGCACGCCTTGCGGTTCCGGGGCATTGGCCCATTTATAAAAGTTCGCTTCCAGGTCATCTGTATTTACAAAATCCCAATGATTCCCATCTAATCTGCCTTCTGATTTTACTTTTTTATAATTAGGGTCCCGGTTAACGCCCGAGGTATTAGGATAAATACCTTCCCCTGCTGCCTGAGACAATCCCTCTTGATCCTTGACTACGTACACGTATTTATCCGTGCCTGTATTTTTAAAATACCCGTATTTTTTGTAATTAATTATATCTTCCTTGCCTGCATCATAAAGAGTGATAACCGTCTTCAGCCTATTTTTAGCCGCAGGCTCTTTCTTGACAGCTTCCTTTGTTGCCGCTGCTCCGCCGCCTTCCAATTTTTCAATGCTTGCCTGGCTTTTCTCCTTTACGCTCCAATACCAGCCTCTCGGGTCCCAATTCTGCGCGTAGCCGTAATCCTTTATTGCCGTGTTGAAAATATTTCTTGCCTCGTTTATCTTAGACTGCGCAAGATATGCTTCTCCCTGGATAAATAAGCTTGTCCCTACTGCATTCAATGTCTCGTACTGATCCATCACTTCTGTAGACGGCAGGCCCGTTAAAGAAGCCTGCTCTTTCTTGGCCTCCTCGGAATAAAGCTCTATACACTTATTCGTCCAGTAAAATGTCTTATCGTAATCTTTCGCGCCCCATGCTTCCCATGCGCGCACTATCATTTCTTTGGGAGACAGGCTATCTTCCTCGGCGCAGAGGGCATAGTGTAAAGGGTACAGCGCAAAAAATAAAATTATAATCGAAATTGTTCTTTTCATAAAAATTAACCTACAATCGCTCCCGCTGTAATGCCCTTAATGATATGCCTCTGCATCAATAGATATACAAGAATTATCGGCACCGTGGTTATGGTCATTCCTGCCATTAAAAGAGAATATTCCGTGATATGGGTGCCCTGGAATATCATGAGCCCCCTTTGCAGAGGCATGAGATTTTTACTGGAAAATATAAGTGTCGCCAGGATATACTCATTCCATACATTCAGCGAGCTGAATATAATTATGACCGCTATCGCGGGTTTGGCGAGAGGCAGCGCCACGTTCCACCAGATACCAAGCCTGGAGCAGCCGTCTATGCGCGCCGCATCTTCCAGTTCAACCGGCATCTTGTCAAAAAATGTTTTCAATAAATATATGCTGAATGAAAGGCCTACGTTTATCATGCAGAGTATATAACCTATCCTCGTATTTATCAGATGGAGCCTTGTCATCAATACGTAGAGCGGCACAAAGCTGCCCGGCAAAGGTATCATCATGGCTCCCAAAAACATATAAAAAAGAACATTCTTGCCGGGAAATTTCAGCCTGGAAAACGCGAATGCCGCGAGAGACGAAATAATCACTATGCCGAATACTACAGTAACTGTATAAAATAAGCTATTCAAAAAATACATCCCAAACCCGCCTTTGGTCCAGGCGGCATAAAAATTAGTCCACACAGGATGTTTGGGAAAAATACTCATGTCTGAAAATATAGTCTGCTGGGTCTTTAAGCTGGACCCTACCATCCAGAGAAGCGGAAATAGGCATGTAATGGATACAATGATAAGGAAAATATGTATCGTAAAATCCTTAAAAAACTTTTCAACTTTATACTTTGTTCCTTCTTTCATATTCTTCTAATCACCTCTCCGTTCGCCGATCGGAAAATTTTCCGATCGGCGAACGGAGAGGTAAGATTAAGCTTGTTTCATGTACTTCGACAATTTAATCTGAATGAACGAAACAGCTAAAAGCACGGCGCCGAACATTATGCCCTGGCTGCACGCGTATCCGAACCTGGAAGAACCTACCATTGAAGCGAGAATCCTGGTCACGGGAACCTCTGTATGGTACCCGGGCCCTCCCCCTGTCATTGAAAGTATGAGCACGAAGACCTGCATCGTGCCAAGCACGGTTAGGATAGAAACCAGTATGAACACAGGCACCATCAACGGCATGGTTACGCTTTTAAATAGCTGCCAGCTGGATGCGCCGTCCACTTTTGCCGCCTCATATAATTGCCTCGGAATTGTCTGCAGCCCTGCTAAAAATATTATGAACCCCCAGCCAAAACCTTTCCAGCAGTGAATTACTGCTACGCAGGTCAGGGCAGTCTTTGGATTTGAAAGCCAATCTGTAACTAAGTTGGATAACCCTATCTGCTGAAGCCAGTAGTTCAAAAGCCCGTAATTGCCGTCATATATCCATCTCCACACAAGGCCTACCACAACCTCTGAAAGCACGGGAGGCAGGTAAAATATAACCCTGTAAATATTCCCGCCTTTTATATCCCTGTCGCACGCTAGGGCCAGCATCAACGCAAGGGCGTTCTGAAACGTAAGGGCTATTAAAGTTATATAGCCTGCCTGCAGCATTGCAAACCACCATATTTTATCCTGGAATAATTCAAAAAAGTTTCTTAAACCTATGAAATTTTTTGCAAAATCAAACCGAGCTATCCCATCCCACTGGCATAAAGACAGGGTAAATACTTTATAGAACGGGTAGATGTAGAATATTGAAAATACCAGTACAGCGGGCAGTACGAAAAGATAATTTTTAAATATTTCTTTAGCTTTCATTATTGTTTTTTCGCCATCTCGCGCTCTTTAACAGCCTGAATATCTGCTGCCAGCTGCTCAGGGGTCTTCTCCCCTATGATTATTGACTGGATACCTTTATCAAATGTTTCTATCACCATGGGAAATTCAGAAGCGCCCCATATGCTTGGATGCGTGGTGTTATCCATGGCGCCCGCGAACTGCGAAAGCACCATTGGAATGTCTTTTAAACTGTATTTATTGGAAGGTAGGTTCTGGGTTTCTTTTGACAGATAAACCTGCTGTTTGGTATCGGTAATCCATTTTAAAAAATTGACGGCTTCCCGGATGTCTTTGGACTGTTTATTGACCATAAAACTAGAGCCGGCTCCGCCCCATATTACCATGGGATATTTATCCGAAGCCTGAGGAGGAAGCATCGCGCCGTAATTTAGATTAGGATTCATGCCCTTATAAACATTAACGCACCACGAACCATTGAACGCGAAAGCTGCCCTATTATTCGCGAAAAGCTGCTCCGCTGTTTTATTGACCATGGTCACTATACCGGAGGCAAGAAGCCCTTCATCCCGCATCTCGCGGAACAGATCGAAAACCTTTATCCAGTCAGGGTCCTTATAAGAAACTTCGCCGCGGATAGTAGCCAGGACCTTATCTTTGCCCATTATATTAAAAGCGTAATTAGACGCCAGGCAATCTATCATCCAGATTTCTCCCCATCCGCTCACCAATCCCTGAACGCCTTTTGCCTTGAGTTTTCTGTTTATCTCTATTAAATCCTTCCACGTCTTTGGCGGGTTTGACGGATCAGATCCTACTGCCTGCAATAAATCTTTATTATAAAGCATCTGGATATTAGTAACATCTATGGGCACACCATATATGCCGGGCTTGACGCCGAAGTTATTCGCCTGTTCAAATTCATTTACGCCGAGGGCTTTGGCAAATAACTTATTCTTCCAGGCGCCATTCTCTCCATCCATGTCTTCTGTCAAGTCGTATACATAGCCGGACTTCACAAAACTGGCAAAATCTCTTTTTTCTCCCAGGATTCCGAATATATCAGGAAGGGTATTTGTCTGGGCAGCTGCTCTTACCTTCTGGGTATAAGCGTCTGATGGGGCATAAAGCTCAAAATTTACCTTTACGCCTGTTTCGATTTCATATCTTTTGGCAAGCTCCAGAAACGCTCCTTCTCTGTCGCTCATCCAGTGCCATACTTTTATTGACTTAACCTGCCCTTTATTTTGCGCCTGCGGACCGCAGCTCACTAAAAAAACACTTAAAAAAACGGTGAACAAAGAAAGCATAAAAAAAAGACAAAACTTCTTATCCGCGCATTTCATCCTTCCTCCGTTTCTTAAAATTCCGCCTAATTAGCAATACAAAGCCGAGACACGTCCTCGCTAAACTCAAGCGCGCAGGTTTCCATCTCTGCCCTCATCACCCTTGCATTGCCGACGATGCGGGAAAAAGGAAAATCCCTTGCCTCGTCTCTTGGCACTGAAAGAGTTATATGTAAGTTATCATTGGGCTTTATATTCTTTGTATTTATATCTGATATTAATGCCCCTTCATAACTCACATTGGAGGTCACTGCTTCGATGGTTTCTCCCTTGCCTGTGTCTGTAAGCCGCCTGAGCTTCATAGGAAGAGATAAGTCTAATCTCTTGGATCTTCTCTTCTCTATAAAATCGCTCGCTCTCATTTACGCCTCCTCCATATATATTTAATATACACTTTATTGCTAATAAGTATAACACAATTCACTAAATTTTAAAAGCTTTTTTTTAACTTTTTTTTAAATAGATGTTTGTGCGTTATGCCCATTCGTATTTCTTAATTCTTCCATCGCTGGAGAAAAAACAGGGGCATTGTCTTTTTGATTCTTGTTATAGACTGCAATAAGCGCATCCACAACCTGCGCATCAAAAAGTATTCCGCTATTTTCTTTAAGATATTCAAAAGCTTCTCCTATTGACTTTCGCTTTTCATAATCACGATGTTCTGTCATAGCATCAAAGACATCAAGGACACTAATTAAACGGGTTCCAAAAGGAATAGCATCACCTTTTAAGCCGCTGGGATAACCAGAGCCATCCATGCGTTCATGATGATATTTAACAAGCGGAACAATATCTTTAAAACCAGGAAATAGCTCTAAGATCATGCTTCCCCACACAGGATGCATATTAATAATCCTGTGGTGCGGCTCATCCAAGGATGAAGATGGAATCGTACCCGAGAAAATACTCTCTGTAAAGAACAATTTTCCTAAATCATGCAGCCGCGCAGCGCGTATAATCTGTAAGCGCGTATCTTTTGAAATCTCTGCTCCTTGCGAAACCAGCTGATCAATAACCTTTTTAGCTAATTTTTGTACCCGAATAGTATGCGCATCAAAAACAGGCATAGACAAGCGGATAACTTTTAATAAAGCCTTTGATAGTCCGAAATTAAAGCCCTGTTTCCCTGCCTGATGCATATAGACGAAAAGCGGTTCTATTTTTTTATAAAAAGCATATAATTCATTAAACGAATCCGTGGCGAAATTGGTCTCCTTTAAACCATGCGATATCATATCAGTTTCTACCTGGGTAATTAATGAAGTCATCCTTCTGACAAAATCAAGATAGGCCTCTTGATTTTCCGCAGGTAAGCTAACTGCAGGAAACTCCCTGTATTCAGTTATAATGGCTGCTTCTCCGGCGTCTTTATCGCCTTCTCTGCCGCCTGGGATAATCCGGACTATTCTTGCGCCGTTTTTAACGTGCATATTTGCTGCTGTAGAGATTAGGCTCCTATGATATTTTAAAACATAGTCTTCAAGAGGCATGCCTCCTTCTTCCTTAAAACCTTCATAATCTTCCCATGTTATGCTGGTTGGACTGCGGCCTCTTCTCTCCAAATATTCCCTGAATGAGGCCCTATTATCTTCTTTAAAATCTAAATAAGCCTCTGCACCCTTACTGACAGCCTCATTAGAAGAAGGCCTGGACTGGATCAGATAAGACATAGGCGACATTTCGTGTTTATGTTTCCCATACCCGCTCAACGGACTGTAAGTATAACGGCCCATGCCTTCTGAGAGAGGCTCTGTAGCATGCAATAATGATGCGGCAATTTGAGGGCCAAGGCCTTTTTTCTGATAATCAGCTCTCACAGCCACTGCATAGTGCAGCCAGCGGTTATCGCCCATACTTTTTTTTATAAGCATGATTTCCTTAAGAGATCCTGGTATCTTATCTATGGTTTCGCTGAATAATGACGCGCACCATACAACGCCTACAATTTCGCCTTTTTCATTCCTTGCAACTAAATGCCCGTTCTTATTATTTTTTAAAATCCTTTCAACATCCTCTAATGTTAATCTAAAATTATCTCCCCATGTTTCATTATGTACCGCCAGCGCTTCTTCTAAATCTTTTGCCTTTAATGTCTCTATTTTAAAAGATGCGCCTTTTATTTTCTCTATTATAGATATCCGCGGTTTCTGCGAAGCTGATTTTGTTTTCTTCTTCTCCATCCTCACGGCATTATATAAATCAAATATGGTCTTTGTATCCCTGCCTCTAGTGAATAGCCTTGGTTTCTTTGCCAGGTCAATCAATGTCTTAATGATTTCCTCTACATTTTTTTCTGAAAGGCCGTATTTTTCTTCAAACTGCTGCGATGAAATCCCATTTTCCTTCAAGAAATCTTGATAAGTTTTGGACCTCAATAAACTTTCAAATTCCTCTGCCAATCTGTTCAATTCATACGGCGTTTCAGTGCCCACCCTGATATCACTATTCAAGGTTGTGGGCAAAATATGCTTATCTTCCATATCCCTGATTCCGCCCTTTCTAAACCAGCTAATTATAGTCTCAAGCGGGTTACAATCTCTCTCTGTAACATCTCTTATAACCCTTCTTACTATTCTCAATAACGGGCTTGCATAAAGATAAATCTTATAAATTTTAAGCTTGTTGTTATTCTGCCGCGTTTTGCTTCTGGCAAGCGCATCTTCGCATATTTTAATAATCCGCCTGTCTAATGCGTAGATGCCTTCTATAACGAGCATTTGCCTGTTCAGATCTATTTTTATATACTCTTTTTCTTCTTCTTTAATTCTGGGGGCGCCTTTTGCAAAATCATATTCTCCATTTATATGCCCTTCTCCGTTTATAATAATAGCTGCTAAATCTCTACGTAAAGCTTCCCAATCATACGCATTCGGCGAGTCAAAATCATGCACGCCATTCCCGATGTCTCTTTCTATTTTAGATTTAAAATACCTGTCCAATCCAATAACAACAAAACTCTCTGGATGAATTTCAGCTGCTTTTTTCATTAAAGTAGTTTTGCCAGAAGCTGTAGGCACTCCTGCAAGTGTGATCGCATAGCCTTTGCTCAATTTATATTTCAATAACATGGCAAGCCTATTTATAACCTTATTTATATACCTGAACTTGTCCTCTTTAGAAAATTCATAACCGAAATAAAGGCGGTATAATTTCCTGAATGCCTTTTTAGTTTCATTGATAAGCTTGAATTTGCTTGATTTATGCCCCCATTCCCATAACAACAATCCAGCAAGCTCGATATGCTCGCTACTGGCTGCTCTTAAATTTTCATTAGATGCCAATGTTTGCTGTATGCCCTCTTTCGGAACATCTCTTATAAAAGCAATCGGCTTATTTCTTAATACATCCTTTAAAAGAGCCCATTTTTCACTGTGTTTATTGCCTTGGCTATCTTCCCATGTTATTGAATAAATTTGCCTCTCTCTGGCCCATACATGCCTATGCAATATCAATCTCTGTTGATACCCATTGTATATGGCTAATACCTGTCTTTTATTCTTTTTCCATAATGCTTTGAAATACGCCTGAGTTCCTCTGCTAAGCGCCGCAAGCTCTCTGAATAAAAGCTCAGGGCCAGGAATATGGTATAGACGCTTCCCTGTATCTGGGTCTCTTGAAAGCTCATCTAAACTTAATTTAAGAAACCAATCTTCAGCAGTGCCGTCTCCTATGTAATCTATTTTTACAGAACCATGTGCTTCCAGGATATCCGCGCCTAACACGCCTTCACTGATAACCTTTGATATATATCTCCTTGCTCTAAGCGGAACTCTGCTTGCCCAGTAAAACTTAGGTACAACAATCTCTGTTTGTTGCTTTTCTCCCTCATGCCTCCATTTTTCTATCAGCAGATAAATGCCCTTTTCCCTAAGCGTAACTTCAAGCCTTGTTCTATGCCCAAAAATTGTATTTAAATACCTATTTAATTGAACCCTGGCTCCATCCTTGCCTGTTCCCAATCTGCTTAGCGCATAATCAAAATTCCCAGACGATATATCCTCTCTCACAGAAGAAATAATTGCCAGGGCTGCCTTCTTCTCAGGCCTTACAGAGCCGTTTAACCCGGCTTCTATGCCTCTGAGCGATTCTATTATTTCTGCTATAGCTGTATCTCTTTCCTTTATCGGCTTAATAGCCCTTATTCTGATAAGAACCCTATCTATATCAGCTATTAGACCGCTGAGTTTTTGTATCTCTTCTGTTATGGAATCTATTTTATGTATTAACTGCCTGATGTCCCTTGGATACAGCCTCCATCCAAGATATTCCCTTACAAAATCCCGCAGTTTAGTATCTTTTTCCTTATGATAATCCTCTGACCAGCGTCCTTCAAATTTTGCTGTGGCATGGTCTATCTCGTCACGTATTAAATTTTTTAGGAATTCTCTGCCTGAAGAGTGCTTTGAAAGCTCCAGAAATGCTAGTTTTGGCAGATATATAAACTTTCCTGTTTGTTTGCGCGTGCCTGCGTGAGAAAATATCCAGCGGATAGGGCCGTTGGCTGGTTCATCATAGAAAAGAAGCTTTCTCTCAGCTGAATCAGGGGAGCCTCTATTGTGCTCTACAAGGATTATCTTTATATCTTCAGGCAAGCCGCTTACCAGGCTTTTTAGTATAATTGAATATTCTTCACTGAATTCAGTGCCATCTATCCTTTCTCCGTATATCTGTATCTGTTCAGCGCCCCTAGATGAAAGCGTTTTCTTTTCTGAGCTAACAAAAAGTTTTTCGGAAGGGTTTGATCCATCGTCTATTAATCTAACTGATCTGAGCGCTTCTCTATTTATCTGGGTCTTTGGATCCACTCTAAAGATTGTCTGTTGGAATTGAACTGGGTCTAATGTCACTTGCTCTTCGTTATGTATTAAATACGGATAAATCATTACTTCATCTATAGTCGGTTTATAAAGATCAAAAGCAGTGTCTGGGTCCTTTCGCACTAATTCCAGAAATCTATCTTGATTCAGCCTGGGCTCAATTACTAAGCCTATTAATTCTTCTGCCACGCTTTCAGTTCCTGCTATTCCTATTGCCTCCTTCTTTATAAAATTTAAGAAATCAAAATCTAGCGTGGCGCTCGGCCCTGGCCTCTGGTTAGAAACAAGTCTTGCAAATGAATGGTTATGATACGCTCCTATTAATTTAATGCCGCCTCTCGCATAAGTAAGAAGGGATTTTGTAATGTCTTCTACGCCTGGCTCTAAATAATCCTCCCTAGTGGCAGGATTCTCAAATGGGACAAACCGAGTTATAATATATTTACCATTTTCTTCCCTGCCAAATATATATCCGCCTTGTTCCTTAAAAACCTCTTCGCGTTGATATTCAGTAGATACCAGGAGTGCAAGTCTCTGTAATTCTTTTACATCTCCAGCTGAACTAAGGTTTATTTCTATATTATTGCTTAGAGACTGGTTGCTGGCAAGTGTAGTAGGTGCAATTATTTTATCTAGTTCTTCAAGAGCTGTAGATACAATCAAACCTTCTAAGGATCTGCGGCTCACAGATGTTAAGAAATATCTGAAAAATTCTCTTGCCTGTTCTTCCCCTGCAACATTCACAAATCCCTGAACTAAAACATTTCTTATATTGTCTCTATTTATTATTTTAACCCTTCTTTTATCTATAAAATCTAATCCTGTTTTGGCATGATCATGGTCTCCCAAATCCCCTAAATATACCAAGAGGTTATGCATAAACCGGTTAAACTTATAAGACTCTGCCTGGTCCAGATCTATAAAAAATACGCCATCGCGCCTATAACTGTATATAAAATTCTCCGGCTTTATGTCTTCTATAGATTGGCCCTTAGCTTCTTTTAAACCCCTCCTCATATCCGAAGTCAATATCCATGTCTTTACTAAAAGCTCTACATTTTTACGGTATACATCTATCTTATCTCTTTTATCTATCTTATCCGGGGTAAAGCCATGCAAGAATTCTCCAAAGGTAACGCCTGATATGCCTGTTCTAAGCATCAAGCCCTCTAAATAACTTCTATCCTTTTCATCAAGCATATTCAAAAGTTCTTCACTGCCATGATATTGCCTTATCTGTATTGCAATAGATGGGTCCATGGCATGTAAATAATTAAATACCCCTATCTCTCTCATTGCTATGCTTTAATTCGGGGGATTAATATCCATTGGTTTGCTTGGATTCTCTGGGTCTTCGGTTTTTATAAACCTTAGCCCTAAAACTTGATATCCCCTGCTAGTATCAAACGCAACGCGATAGACATCTTTTAACG
>Ga0315293_10000969_pt1 | contig 27464 bp, 26 predicted proteins | sample YL17G13_20_MG_FD_203071 | JGI IMG/M metagenome (GOLD analysis project Ga0315293, IMG submission 203071) | Sediment microbial communities from Yellowstone Lake, YNP, Wyoming, USA - YL17G13_20 | ecosystem: Environmental > Aquatic > Freshwater > Lake > Sediment | place: USA: Wyoming | collected...
ACTACGTTCTTCTCCGAGAAATCCATTTCTCGCATGGGCATATCCTCCGTTACAAGTTCTCAAGTGGATATGCCCTATTTCTTTACCTCCCAATTACACAAATTTACACACAAGAATTTACGCTATAGGGGGCGCTGCCTAAGAGGGGGGGCGAGGTAAACGCATTCCGAGCGGGATATCCTCTATCTTGGCGAGATGATCGGCCGCAACCTTTTCAAGGAATTTGACCGAAGGAAGCTGGCCACAATTGAGTTTCTGCATTAGGCGTTGTGTTGTGGATGCTGCCGCCGCCGCTGGCTGAGTAACAAGCGAAAGCAAGTTGAACATTTTGGATAAGGTGAGCACGTCACCTGAAAACGGAGAGGATGTGGAGTGCACTTCAATGATCTCGCGAATGGAGCCACATTGCATGCCCGAAACCGGGGAATACCGGACAGCAATCGTGATTTCAGTGTCCGACGGATATCCCAGTGCGTCGAAAAGTCTTCCCACTGCCTCTGCAGTCTCAGCCATGAGTCGCGCTTGCCTTAGCGGCTGGAATACTTTAGGAACCCCCAACATGGATTCGTACGTGAGCATTCGGGTGTAAAATGTCTGTGTCGTGTAGTCAAAATGCCAGTAATTAAATCTATCCGTCTTGAAGGGTTTATTGTCCACTGCAAAGTAACCAGTGTCAGTGGTTTGATAGTCGCAGCGAGAATTCGTGAAAATGAAGAGGAAGGGCCACCCTTGATGATCTACCATTGCGTGATCGAGTGCCGGCAGTAGTATGTCTGGCGAATCGACAATCAAAGGGACATCCGCGAGTGCCAGTACTTCAAAGAAGACGGCGGGCATTCCTGCTGGCAATACCTCAAAGGCGGTTGAGTGATTGCGAAACTGATCCATTTCGGCAAACGGGTCTCGTTTACTTACAGACTGGTTTGCAGGTCTTGCTTGGACACCACGAAGCACTTGCTCGAAAAGTTCGCGCAGGTCGTCCGTCCTTGCGGTAATGCACCTTTGCAAAACGTCGTCCCAGTCGGACGGATCACTGATCCTTGCGCTTTCCTTGTTCTTCGTCCGGAAATACAATTGACCTTTCTGGAGGATTGGTTCCCTCTCGGTGCAGTAGTCTTTGATACAAACATGAGGCGTCCTTCCGTGTCGTGGAATCCGCAGAATCACAAAGGTCTGACTGTACTTCTTTGATTCAAACTTGCGTATCTCTACGTTAATTGGAGGTGAGCAGAAGAGGTTCGTGACCGTACTCACTTGAGTCGTTTCCCACGATGCCAGCATATCTTGCGGCACACCGCCAAAGCGATCATGTTCATCCTTGGCCGATTCATCGACTCCGACCACAATGAAGCCACCGCCAGCGTTGGCCATAGCAATGAAGTCCTTGATAAGCCGCTCCCTCTCACCCTTTATCCACGGGATGGCTCGCTTATAGTCAACAGTACGGATTTCTGAGTCGTGTGCTAGAATCGACTCCAAGTTACTATCGTCCATCCAAGCTTCCATAGTTACCGAAAGCTAGCGGCTGACCACAGCCACTGCAATCACATTCTCACATTGCGTCCGTGCTGGCTGCCCCATCCGCCCTGCGGCGAGTTTCGTCATTTCCCCTGTCAGGAACGCGAGATTCCTGCCTCACTGACATTCGCCGGCACGTGGGGGCACGTGCCGGGCACAAGTACACCAAATCCCCTTGATTCTCGACCTCAATGTCTGTACGTTCTCGCGCGGAAGGAAGCACAATTCAAGACAGTCGTCTGTTTGAGATCACAATTTGTGACCTCAAAAAGGAACTGAAGGGAGAGGATGAGTTATGGCATCGAAGAAATCGATTATTCCAATCGCTCGCGTCGAAGAATCCATCCTCGTGATTAGGGATCAGAGAGTGATGTTGGACAGTGATCTGGCAGAATTATACGGAGTCACTGCCAAGCGACTAAACGAACAGGTGAAGCGGAATAGACATAGGTTTCCCGGCGATTTCATGTTCCAATTGACTGAGCAGGAGTGGGGAATCTTGAGGTCGCAAATTGCGACCTCAAGAATAAGCCATGGTGGTCGTCGTCATCCTCCCTTCGCCTTCACCGAGCATGGCGCAATCATGCTGGCGAGTGTGCTGAACTCGGAGAGGGCAATCGAGGCGAGCATTTACGTGGTCAGGGCATTCGTGCGACTTCGTGAACTTCTCATCACACATAAGGCAGTCGCTCAGAAACTGGCTGAATTGGAGCGAAAAGTCGTGGGGCATGACCAGGATATCAAAGCTCTGGTTGACGCGATCCGTCAGCTCATGCCCTCTCCGACCCCGAAAAGGCGACGTATAGGATTCGAGCCCAAGTAGGAACCCACTCGAGCCCGTGCGTGGCAGATGTCCTCATCTGCCTACGATTACAGGTTCCCTTGTTTCCGACGGCACATCACCACCACAGCGATTCCCACAAGAAATACTATCGTGCTTATAAGACTCCCCTCCGGCCCGTACTTGCCTCCGGTCAGGAGTGGGTTACCAGTTGTTTGGAGATCGAATAGCACGCCGGACTGTTCACGGCCACTGACCACCAGACCGAATATATTCCCCATGGCCCAGTTCCAGGCGGCATGCCACCCGCAAATGCCCCAGATGTCGCCCGTACGTAGGCAGTACAGGGCGAGAAACAGACCGAACAGGAAGAGATTGACAACGGCTACCGGGTTCGGCGCCCAATGCATAGCCGAAAAGACGACCGATGTGACCAAGACCACGATCCAGGGCCGGTAGCGGGCTCCGAGAACTTGCATGAACCATCCCCGGACATGCACCTCCTCGGCCCCAGCCTGTACGATAAAAGCGGCCAGCATGATCAAAACCGATCCCAGTGCTGCGTAACCGCTCGGCTGGGTGCTGTCAGTTTGCACACTGACACCGCCACCCAAGGCCATTACACCGACTACCACCCCCATGAAGATCAGACCCAGGAGGAAACCTCGGGCGTAGCTGAACAAGGCGCCGGCTCGCATGAGCCCGAGCGTGGCCAGCGGGCGCTTCTCGATAAACCTGACCCATGACAGCACCAGCAACGTGACCAACCCGAAGGGCACAAAGAAGCCAAACGTTCCCCCAAACAGGAGTTCGGTCTGGTTGGAGTCACCGGTCACCAACTTGATACCGATGGCACAGCCACCGAAAGCCACCAATGAACAGTGCGAAGACAATTGCCGCCACCAGGGCATTGGGAATCCACTTGCCCTGGCGGGCCCTCGTGAAAACGGGATTGGACGGTGATAACAGGGACTGAAACTGGTCGATAATCATCATAGTCTCTCCAAAAACCGGTTTCCCCATAAGACTACTGATGCCGGCAAATGTTGCACGAAATGAATCGATCTGATCTTTCCCGAAAAAGTGGCCATTCAGTTGGGATAGGGTCGCCGAAAGCTGTTTCAGTGCGTGGCAGACGCCGGATCGCTCTCACCTTGCCGTCAGGCCGAGAATCTCCGCCAGTTTCGGATTCGTCGCGGCGAGTGCGGCGACCTTGGCGGTGTCGCCACCTTTGGCCAGCGACTGACGACAGGCGGCCGCGGCATACTGCAAGTTGCCAATCCCCACCATGTACTTTGCGAGTTCAAGAGACAGATCGGGGGGAGCGTTAACGCGTCGAGCTGCAATATCAAGATAATGCGAGTACTGCCCCATGTCCCCCCTGAATTGGTAGAGGCGAGCCAGATTGAAGGGGGCGCTGTACTCGGTAGTATCCCGATCAGTCAGATCCAACCAGATATTCATCGCAGCGGCTGTATTGCGCAAGTAGGAGTAGGCCAAAGCCATGGAATTTCGGATGAGCGTGTTATAGGGATTGAGACCATCGGCAATTTTCGCGCATGCCAATGCGCTATCGTATTTTCGCTCTTCGATATAACACCAGGCGAGCATGACCCATGTGTCAGCGTAGGTGGCGTTCAGGGCGAGGGCTTTCTGGGCATATAACTTTGCTACTTCTAAATTCTGGGACGCGGCTTCATCAGACAGGCGAACGTACTCCTCGTATGGAAAAAGCTCTTTCCTTCGTTGTTCACTTCTAACGGCGGCAGCGGTGTCACCTTGAGCCACATAATATATCCCCAAATTGTGCATGCCGGTTCGAGCGCGCGCCGGATCTAATTCAAGATAGTCGATGAACGTGGCAACGCCGACCTCCGGCAGCGCCTGAGCTGTCGCGCGTGGCAGGAGCGAAAGAACTCCCAGAGAAACAAACAGGATGGCCATAGTGATGTGGGTGCGTGCCCGGGTGGTTCTTGTGAGCATTAGCCACAGTACAAATGCAGTCATCGGAATACCCGGAAACGAGAAGAGGTCCCAGTCGCGCGGCATGCCGAGTTTGGGGTCAAGAACGCAGGCGGCGAACACTGTTGTCGAAACGAGCAGGAGCAGAAAGCGCGCGCTCCTGGGTTCAAATAGCTTTTTCATTGGCTGCATCCGGAAGAGAGCAATGACGAGCAGCAGGCCGGGGGTCAGCAGAAAGAGCAGATTGAGCACATCGGCAATATGCGCCGCTGAGAACAGGGAATAACCCTTGATCGAAAACCTATCCGGGATTATCGGTACAAACGCAAACCGGAAATAATAGTCAGTCTGATACAGATAGCCGAAAACGACCAGCCCCAGAACCACAGGAATGCCAATAGCCATGAGCTTTTTCGCTCGCGGGGCACGAGCCATTTTGGCGGCGATCTTCGTGTGGCCTACTATCAAGTAGAGTGCGGCCGGAACGAGTAGTAGGCCAAGTATGTGCATGAAGCAGGCCAAAGCCAGCGGAAGCAGGATCAGCCATTTGCTGGCTCGATTCTCGGTGATCAGCAGTCCGAGCATGGTGAAGAGGAGCAAACTGACGGCGAACAGCGAGTAGTTTTCAGCATATCCGAAGAACATTAAGGAATAGCCGCCGGACAAAAGCCCTGTCAGCAGGATCAGCCGCTCACGGCGACGCGGGAAAAGTAGCGCGCTCCCAATTGCAGCAATTGCGGCAAAGCAGAGCCCGGCGCCAATCGAAATCATCTGATAACTTACCTCCGCAGCTCTCTGCGGGTCACCTCCGACAAGGCCTTTCATCCATACAAGCACAAGGCCTGCTCCCATCTCGCGAGGCTTTATCAGGGGCTGAGCTTTCGCGAGTTCCGTGAGGAGCGAATATCCATCCCCGAGGAAGTGGGTCTTGGCTCTAAGAAGATAGAGCAACACACCAAAGAGAACGGTAATGGCAATTGAGAGGAAGAGATAGCGGCTGGGCGATTCCTTTACCGCTTCGGTGGCTTGCCCGCCGGCTGACCGACTCCAGCGGTACTCAACGATTAAAAGAGCGATGCCCACGCCTGCCAGTAGGGCCAGGACATAGAGTGGAAAATGCCCCCAGACGCTCAGACCCCAGAGACGAAACTGGGGAAAACGAGACGAAACAATAAAGAGGAGGAGAGTCAATCCAAATAGGTAGCGTGCCACCGTAGCTGGACTGGCTCCTCCTCTAACTGTCGACATGTGAGACCCTCGTCGTATTGTTAGAATCCGTAGATCTCTTTGTATTTGGCCGTCATGTAGTCGATCAGCGGCTTGTGGGACAGCGGCTGGCCGGTGACCTTCTTACACAACTCAGCCGGGCGATACCGCTGGCCGTGCTTGTGGATGTTCGTCCTTAGCCACTGCAACAGACCGCTGAACTCGCCGCGCTCGAATTGCGACATCAAGCCGGGCATGTCCGCTTTCGCTTTCGCAAAGAACTGCGCCGAGTACAAGTTCCCCAGCGAGTAGCTCGGGAAATACGCGATCAGCCCCGCCGACCAGTGAACATCCTGCAAGCAACCATGAGCGTCGTCGGCGACTTCGATGCCGAAGTACTTCTTGAACCGGCTGTTCCATTCACCGGCAACATCAGGAGCTTTTAGCTCTCCTTTCATCATCGCTCGCTCGAGTTCGTAACGGAGCAGAATGTGAAGGTTATAGGTGGCCTCATCGGCTTCGACTCGAATAAACGACGGCTGCGAGTCATTCACCGCGCCATAGAATTCGTCAACTGTCGCGCCATCGAGCGAATTGCGGAAAATCCGCTTCGCCTGCGGCAGGAAATAGACCCAGAACTCTTTCGACCGTCCGACCTGGTTTTCCCACAGGCGGGACTGCGATTCATGGATGCCGTACGACGCGGCTTCACCCGCCGGCATACCGTAGTATTCTCTTTCCAGTCCGCTATCATACAGGGCATGGCCGGTCTCGTGCATGATGCCGAAGAGGGCATCGTTGAGGCGGTTCGGATTGTAGCGGGTCGTGATGCGGACATCGCCAGGCCCCATACCGGAGCAGAACGGGTGGACGGTGACATCGCAGCGGGATTCGTTGAAATCAAGACCGATCGCGGCGGCTACCGACTCGCCGAAGATTCTCTGCAATTCCACGGGGTAGCTGCGAGTAATGATGTCAACTTTGGGGCGTTTCTTGCCGTTGCGAATCTTGCCATTCAGTTCGACCAGATCGATCCGCAGTTTTTCGAACACCGAGGAAACCTCTTCGACCGTCATGCCCGGTTCGTAATCGTCGATCAACGCATTGTACGGTTCACCTTTGTAGCCGTAGCAGTCCGCTATCTGCTTGGTCAGGGCAACGACTTTCTCCAGCCACGGGGCGAACGATTTGAAATCCGATTTGGCGCGGGCGGTCTCCCATGCCGTCTCGGACATCGAAGTCGTCTTCACAAACTCTTCGACCAGACTCTTGGGGAGCTTGGTCTGGCGGTCATAGCGGCGGCGGATTTCGCGGATATTGGCCGCCTCAATACTGTCATAGTTCTTTACGAGGTCAGTTCCCTCGATCTGTTTCAGCAGATCGCCGATGCGGGGAGAGGTGAACTTTTCGTGCACCATCCCGGCGATCAGGCCGAGCTGGTCGGCCCGGTTTTTGGAGCCGCCGCGCGGCATATAGGTGCGCTGGTCCCAGCTAAGTAGGCCGGAACAGGAGCCGAGGATAGTGATCTCCTTCAGCGTCTGAGTGAGTTCGGTGTAGGCTTGTTGTGCGGACATCTATTACTCCTTAATAAATTGAATCCCAATGCCGTTACGTCTTGTATCCTTTATCGAGGCCGAAGTATACACGTCGGCGGGAAGGAAATCAACTGTCCCACTTGAACCGGCTGACCGGCCGCACTATATTGCCGTTAGTGCAATCCAGAGAAAGGAAGGATTGATTGGCACACGCGCTGAACGAAGCGGCCGATACCCTGCTCGACAAAGAATTCCGGGTCCTTGACCGGGGGTTTGTACGCCTGGTCGATTACATGGGAGGGGATGAGGAGATTGTACAGGCGGCCCGGGTGAGTTACGGGGAAGGAACGAAAAAGGTTCTCCAGAATAGGGGGCTGATTCGTTACCTGATGCGGCACAAACATACCACCCCGTTTGAAATGGTCGAACTCAAGTTCCATGTCAAACTGCCGATTTTCGTTGCCCGCCAGTGGATTCGCCACCGCTCGGCTAATGTGAATGAATACTCCGGCCGGTACTCGATAATGAAAGAGGAGTTCTACCTGCCGGAACCGGAGGATATTCAGCGCCAGTCGGAGATAAACAGACAGGGCAGGTCAGATGATCAGCTTCCACCCGAGATTCAGCAGAAGTTCATCAGCTATTTGAACGACTCGCAGAAGGCTGCCTACGACCGGTACTCAGAGTTTATCGATCAGGGAATTGCCCGGGAACTGGCCCGCGTCAACCTGCCGCTATCTCTGTATACTGAGTGGTACTGGAAGATCGACCTGCACAATCTATTTCATTTCCTGCGGCTACGGCTTGATGAACATGCCCAGATGGAGATTCGGGAGTACGCCAAAGTGATGGCCGAGATGGTCCGGGCGGTATGCCCAATCGCCTGGGAAGCATTCAAAGATTACACCCTGACCGCGGAGACCTTTTCCGGTCCGGAACTCGCTATCGTGAAAAATCATTTGACCTCTGTCACACAGGACATGGAGCGCCTGATCGAAGCCGGACTCTCCAAAGGAGAAGCACAGGAGTTCCAGGAGAAGCTGAAGCGCATCCAGCGTCGCCTTGCGCGATAGCCGGATCCGCCCGCACATTAGGCAGATTCTCCTTGACAGGGACCAATTTTAGTAGTATATACAAGATGCAAGGTTCCGGGTGTGTCCGCTGTGGCCATCTCTGTCTGGACAACACAGGTGCAAAGCGGCGGTCAGACTGGTAAGCCCGGATTGATAGACGTATTAGGTAAAACATAGGGGGTGTATGGGCTGTTGCTCGTTACACTTTTCGGAAATTCTCGCGTTTCTTCTGAATTTTCCCAAATCCCGATGTTTGCCGTTTGGCGTTTTGGCAATACCCGTACCGGTGTGTGCGGCTAATGGCAAAATAGAGTGGGATGCCGGTAGACATTCCTCTGGTGTCTGCCTCTATCGGCTGATGGCTGGTAACTTCAGCGCCACGGGGAAGATGGTTTTACTCACGTAACGCTGTCTTCCGATTGAACAAAAGACCCTTCCGCGGAAGGGTCTTTTGTTATATGGGGTGACAGTTCACGGGGAGACGACAGCGTCAGGTCACACGCCGCGAGGCGCGGCGCCAGACCCGATGCAACGATAAGCAAACGGCTCCCCGCTTTCGCGGGAATCACAATCCGGTCTATTTCGCCTTCATGTTCGGGGCGATCATTTTCTCCGGACGAACTTTCTGATCGAAATCCTCAGCCGTCAACAGCCCGAGTTCGACCACCGTTGCCTTGAGCGTCTTGTTCTCCTTGTGCGCTTTCTTGGCAACCTTCGCCGCGTTGTCGTACCCGATATGCGGGTTGAGCGCCGTCACAAGCATCAGTGACCGCTCCATGTGCAGCTTGATATTGTCTTTCAATGCCTCGATACCGACCGCGCAATGTTCGTTGAACATTTCGCAGGCATCGGCCAACAGCCGTATCGACTGAAGCACATTGTAGATGATGACCGGCTTGAAGACATTCAATTCGAAATTGCCGGAAGCGCCACCGATATTCACCGCAACATCGTTCCCGATCACCTGCGCGCACACCATGGTCATGGCTTCGCACTGAGTCGGATTGACTTTACCCGGCATGATTGAGGAACCGGGCTCGTTCTCCGGAAGCGCCAGTTCGGCTAAACCGGAGCGGGGCCCGGAGCCCATCCAGCGAAGGTCGTTGGCGATCTTCATGAGCGAGCAGGCGAGCGTCTTGAGTGCGCCGTGATAAAACACGAGTGCATCGTGCGTAGCAAGCGCTTCGAACTTATTCGGCGCGGTGACAAACGGTTTGCCGGTCAGTTTGGCGATGACCGCTGCCGACTTGACCGCGAATTCCGGGTGGGTATTCAGACCGGTGCCGACCGCCGTGCCCCCCAACGCCAGATCATATAGCCGCTTCATGCTCTCGTTGACCCGTTCCAGCCCGAATGTCAACTGGGCGGCATAGCCGGAGAACTCCTGGCCAAGCGTGAGCGGCACAGCGTCCATCAGATGGGTGCGGCCAATCTTGATGATATCTGTATACTCTTCGGATTTCTTCTTAAGCGTATCGCGAAGCTGTGAGACCATCGGAATCAACCGACGGTGCGTTTCTTCGACGGCTGCGATGTGCATGGCGGTAGGAAACGTATCATTGGATGACTGCGCCTTGTTGACATCGTCATTGGGGTGAACCGGCTTCTTGGAACCCATCACGCCGCCGGCCATTTCGATTGCGCGGTTGGAGATGACTTCGTTGGAATTCATATTGGACTGGGTACCTGAGCCGGTCTGCCAGACGACCAATGGGAAATGGTCATCGAGTTTGCCATCGATCACTTCATCGGCTGCCTTGACTATCAGATCCCCTTTATCTTTCGCAAGCAGGCCGAGTTCCATGTTTACGATTGCCGCCGCCTTTTTCAGAACGCCCATCGCACGAATCAACTCCCGGGGCATCCGCTCGCCGCCGATGCGAAAGTGATAAAGCGAGCGGGCAGTCTGCGCGCCGTAGTATTTGTCAGCCGGAACCTTGATTTCTCCCATCGAGTCGGTTTCAATCCGATACTCCATATCTATCTCCTTTTGTTACGCATTTCACAAGCAACCGGCGGGAAATATACGAAATAAGGAATTGGCCGCAAGTGGGAGCCGTTGATTCACCTTAAGGGAAACTAGGACCTATTGGCTATCTGGCGAACTGACAGATTGCGACGTCCCGTCAACGACGGGACTCGCAATGACTTGAATTGACATATGGCACTCGCCACGCTTGCGGACTTGTTTAGAGCAATCTTATTGCGTAATTTTCGTGTCTTCAGGTGATCATCGCAAGGAAAGGGACAGCATGAAGTACCGTCGCGTCGGCAAGTCCGGGTTGAAAGTCTCGGAAATTTCCATTGGCGCCTGGCTCACCTATGGCGGGTCGGTCGAATCGGCTCGTGCGGAAAAGATCATCAGGACGGCCATCGATCGGGGCGTGAATTTCATCGATATTGCCGATATCTATGCCCGCGGCGAGGCGGAGAAGGTTGTGGGCGCGGCGATCCGAAATCTCAACCGCAGCGATCTGGTAATCTCCAGCAAGCTGTTCTGGCCGATGTCGGACAGCATTAATGACCGGGGACTCAGCCGCAAACATATCATGGAATCGATCGAGAAGTCTCTCAAGCGAATCGGTATCGACTATCTCGATATCTATTTCTGCCATCGCTGGGACCCGGAGACCGAGGTCGAGGAGATCATCCGAGCGATGGATGATCTCGTTCACCAGGGAAAACTGCTGTACTGGGGAACCTCAGTCTGGAGTGCCGCTCAGATCGAGCAGGCGATCGGTGAGGCGAATCGCTTTGGTGGTTATCGGCCATCGGTCGAGCAGCCGCGCTACAATATGATTGACCGGCATATTGAGCCGGAAATACTGCCAACCTGCGAGCGGCATGGTATGGGACTGATGGTCTGGTCGCCTCTCGCTCAGGGACTTCTAACCGGTAAATACAACGACGGTCTCCCGTCCGGCAGTCGAGCCGCCACCACCAACTGGCTCAAGAAGGACCTAAATGCTGAGAATATCGAGAAGGTGCGCCAACTGAGCGCTCTTGCCTCGGAGTTGGGAATTACGGTGGGGCAGTTGGCGTTGGCGTGGATTCTCCGCCTGCCGCAGATCAGTTGTGTGCTGACGGGCGCCACGGATCCGAAACAGGTCGATGGAAACATGAAGCCTACTGATATCCGGCTTGATGGGGCAACGCTGGAACGGATCGAAGCAATTCTGGACAACAACCCGGCCGCACAAATGTGATGGACATTCTCGGAAATTCTGCGTATCGGGAAATGCGGATACAAAGCGAAGCGGCTGGATTGTCTGTGCTACCGCAAACCGGATAAGGATAGTCAATAGAGATTGGTGATAATCAATAAGGAGAATCAGCATGTACACTACCATTCAAGATTTCGCAGAAACCTACAAGAACGAGATGGGTTCAACACAGAAAGTACTCGATGCCCTCACTGATGCTTCCCTCAAGCAGGCAGTGGCTGACGACCATCGCACGCTGGCCCGCATGGCCTGGCATATTATTACAACTTACCCGGAGATGGGCGGCCATGCCGAGCTTGCATTCACCGGCGTTACTGACAAATCGCCGTTACCGAAGACGGCCGCCGAAATTGCCAAAGCGTACGGCTCAGTCAGCAAGCAGCTTACAGATCAGGTCACGTCACAGTGGAAGGACTCTACCTTGGGCGAAGAAAAGAGCTTTTACGGCATGATGTGGAAATTGGGACTGATGCTTGACATTCTGATTCGCCACGAGGTGCATCACCGGGGGCAGATGACCGTGTTGATGCGTCAGGCCGGTCTCAAAGTTCCGGGCGTGTATGGTCCCGCGAAAGAGGAATGGGCCGGGATGGGGATGAATCCGCCGGAAGTGTAAGAACTGCGATAGCAGGTTCGCATTTCAGTCGCAGTGGGGAATTGAGTAGTAAGTGCATGGCAGAACCGGCGACGGTTCTGTCTTACCCGCGAATTCACTCAACCGATAAGCACTTGAAGATCTGTTCGGACGTGCCGTCATCGAACGGAATCGGAGCTTCCATAATAGTGCGGATACTGTCGCGGGAGATTCTATCGGGGTCGTACGTGAAGACGGCCTTGTGTTCGCTGGCGAATGTTTCGATTCCGATAATCCCCGGAACACTGTCATACAATGACGTGAAGAACGCCGCCGTCCCTTTGCACTTGACGCCATCGACTATAAACGTCGCTTTCGCTCCCGCTTTCTGATCGTAGGCGATTGTCGTGGTCGGCTGAGTGAAGGCCGACTTCAGGAAATATCCGCCAAAAAGGGAGGCGATCACTATGGTGGGAATGAACAGCTTCGGAATGCGCATGATTCCTCCTACAGTCCCGCTCGAAGTTGCAAAGTGTCTTTCTCCGGGCAGGCGTCTAAGCATTCGAGGCAGTTGGTGCAGTCGCGATGCCGGACAATGCGAAGTTGCTGAACCGGTATATCCTGCACACAGGCTTTGCCGCAATTGCCGCAATTCGTACAGGTCGTTTCGTTGCGGGAAATCTTGATAACGCCAAGGCGGCTGAGCGGATCAAACACTGCGCCCATCGGGCAGAGATAGCGGCAGAACATCATCGGCACAACCAGCGCGCCAACGACAAGTACCACGAGGACAGCGATTGAAATGATCCCGGCGCTGCCGTGTCCGAAGCCTGAAAAGACCAGATAGAACGGATCGTACCCTCGCAGGACCAGCTCGCTGGTTTTGTATGTAAAGAGTAGGGCGACTACGAGCACAATATACCGGAGTAGCTTGAGCCAAACGTTGGTCTTGGACGGAACGCGCGGCCGTTTCTTCCACAGAAGTCCGCCCAATCGTCCTCCTAACTCGCTCAAGAAGCCGATCGGGCAGGCCCAGCCGCAGAACGTTTTCTTGGATATCAGGACGAGCACGAGTAGAGATAACATCAACGATAGATTCAAAGGACCGAGGGCGCATGTGAATTCTCCGGCGGTGAATAGTCCCCACAGGCTTTCCGCTCCGCCAAAGGGGCAGTATGCCTCGAATGAGCGGGCTCCGTAGCCAAGCGCGAGATATGTCACGAGTCCGAGGATTACGATGAAGATCGTGTATCGGTAGTAACGCGTGCGCGGGATAGTCATTCGAGTGATTCCCTGATGCATTCACATAGAGAGGATAACCAACGAAAGTAGTCTGACCACACCTCTACATCCATCTCTTGAACAATTTGAGTATTCCCTGATCCCAACCGACTCGGTGAGTGATGCCCGCCTTTTGGGTCTTCAGTTCGTCCTTGTGTTCGAGATACCATTTGTGCGAACCGATCAGAGCATCCTGATTGGAGTACTGTGATTTCCAGCCGAGCTTCTTCTCAATCTTCTCAGTTGAAACATACGAATCTTTGTCTGCCGTTCCGTATACCCATTTATACAGCGGAGATATCTTCATGAACTCAAACACGGCCAACGCGCCTTTGACCAGCGGCGCCGGGGTGGGGAGGACTCTTGAGCCGTTTCCGGCAAAATCACAAAGCGCGCCGACATCGAGCTTCACCTTGTCATATCGCTGTGCGCCTACATTGAATATGTCGTTGGCGACCTCGGCCGGGGCCGAGCCGGCCAGCCAGATGGCATCGATCAGGTCGGTAACCTCGAGAAGCTGGTAGAAATTATTCCCTTTGCCGATAATCGGAATCCGCTTGCCGGAATCGACCCAGTCGTACAGAATTTGAAACACACCCAGCCGGGCCGTGCCTATGAATGTTTTCGGGCGAATTACCGGCACGCACATCCCTTGTCGCCGGAATTCGGCGCAGACCTCTTCGCCGGCGATCTTGCTAATGCCGTACGCGCCGACGCCGTCCACAGGATCATCTTCGACCAGCGGGTGCTTCTCCGGCACACCGTAGACGGCAGTGGAACTGATGAATATGACTCGCTCTACGCCGCATTTCTGCGCCTGCGTGAGCGTGTTGCGGACGCCGGCGATATTGGTTGACATGATTTCTGCTTTAGGCCACAGCGGAAGCGCAGCCGCGCAATGGACAATAATTTCTATCTTGTTGTCGTGGATCAAGCGGTACATGCCGTCGGCGTCACGGACATCTATATTCGCCAGCAGATACTCTTCGGGATATTCTTCTTTGAAGAACGGCGCGATGTCGTTAAAGGCCATGAAGGTCACCCCGCGACGCGGGAGATTTTGCGCCAGATGATATCCCAGAAACCCGGCTCCGCCGGTCACAAGAACTCGTTTACCGTTCATTATTCCATCCTAAGTCTGGTCGCCAGCCCCAGTCCATGGAGTGGAGTCGGCATTTCGCTGCTGTCTCTGAAAACCAGTATAAGGCAAAATCAGAAATCGGCAAGAACGGAACGGACCATCATCGAGGCAAGACTGCCGATACCTTTCCGGGTTATTCTGACTACGTTACTGCAATCGACTCAGCCGCAGAGCTGTCCTTAAGGACCGATGCGCAACAGGATGCAAATAGTCCGAAGGTGCGCAACCTTCTCGCCGCCGTAACCAGTTGTCTTTGTGCTGCTTGCGTTGGTACAAATAACGGTACGCCGGTTGCTCATCCCAACAACAGACAGAAGGGATAAGAATTGATGCTTCTTAGGCTCAGCCTTTGGCTGGCTGCGTTGATCTGCCTTACGGTGTCTTCCAGGCGCTCAGCAGATGCCGCTGACAGGACTTCCCAACCAGTGCCGACGGGACAACTCCCCTGTTTCGGTTTCGACGACAATTTCCCCAGCCGAATCGATGCTGTCACAAGACTCCGCTATGCTGTGCCGGGCGACGATCGGACAGTACTTGAAGTGTACGACATTAACGGTCAGCGCGTTGCGCTGCTGCTTGATGCGACGCAAGCGGCCGGCAGCCATTCGATTCTCTGGAATGGCCGAGATCACAACGGAACTCCAACCTCGAGCGGTGTCTATTTCATCCGATTGAGATCGGGGGATTACTCTGAAATTCGCAAGATAATCGTGATTCGAGAAAAACGCTAAGCGCCGGGAGCAGGCGCATCGTTCTGTCCCACTCTTTGCTCCAATACCTCAAGCAAGGTCTGAAACGCGGCTGCCACCAACGGTCCAACGACTATTCCCAACAAACCAAATACGGCCACGCCTCCGGCAATGGCGAAGAAAAGAACCAACGGGTGCATTGAGGTCTTGCCGGCCATCAGATATGGACGGAGGACATTGTCCACAGAGCTGACGACAACAGTCCCTAATACCAGAATTGCGCCCCCTTTGATGTAAGAACCGCCAAGAATAAGAATCAAGCCGGCCGGGACATAGACGATGAACGCCCCCAGAAACGGCAAGATTGAGAGGAATGCCATTATTGCCCCCCAGAATAGAGCGGACGGTATGCCAAATACATAGAACAGTAATCCTCCCAAGGCCCCCTGAAGAAGAGCAATAAGAACGCCACTGTACATCGTGGCATAAATGACATCTCTCAGACGATGAAATGCCATGTCGGTCTGCTCTGTCGGCAACGGAATGAGGCGGCGGAGTTTCGCGACCACCGTATGACCGTCCTTGACCAGATAGTACGTCGCGAAGAGCATCATGAGGAAATAGAGAACTCCCTGGGTGACGTTAGTCAGCACGGCGGTCGTCTTGTTGACTACCAGACGGCCGATCTTATCAATGACATCTTTAGCCAACTCATTGATGTCGACCTTTGAGACATCAAAATACGAGGCCAGGTTCTGTTTCACTGCTTCGAGCCAGGGGAGTTTTACATGCAGAATGCGCTGCAGTTCTCCGGTCGCGTAGAGATCGTTCACGCGCGTGACGGCATCGGCGACTTCTTCGACCAGGGCCATGCCGACGTAGGTGATCGGACCAATAATCAGGACGATTATCAACAGGCAGATCGTCAACGAAGTCAGGCCCGGTCGCTGCAGTTTTGTAAGCAGCCGCCGGTAGAGGGGTCGAAACAGAATGGACAGCACGGCGGCCCAGGCAAGCGGTATGAAGAAAGGGGCGATCAATACGTAGGTGAAATAGAACACGAGTAACGCCAGAGCGAAAAACAGAGAGGCTGAGAGATATTGTCTTTCCATATTCGTGCTGACACCTTGGTCGGGGGAATGTAGCCCTCACTATAAAACGAATCAACAAGTAATACGGTCCGGACCGGAATGTCTTCCAGCGCCTCGCGATCTCAATAAGTGCTTAATTGATTGTGGCTTACGCCGGACAATTCCAGGCCAAATCGGCTTGCGCCGGCGCCAGCAACGTCGCGACTCTTGCAGGGAACCTGTCTGACAACTGCACACATACTTAACATGGATATGGTTGCCTACTACACAAAAATGGGCCCAATTGGAGCCACTTTTTTTCGGGATTGTAATCGATTGAGGTTAAGTCTGTTAAGAAAAGGTCGATGATAGCAGATAGAATTCATTGAAGAGGCGGGCACGGCTTAGCCATGTTGATGCCCGTGATCGTTAACGACTCACACAAGGAGTTCACAATGGCTACTCGTAAGAATCGTCGCAGTGCCAGCCGTTACAACTGGCGTAACCGTACTCGTCGTCCGCAGCAGAGCCGCCCGCATCGCGGTGGCCGTCCGTGGAGCGCTACTGAAATGTCGTTCATGCGCCGCCACTACCGCACCAACACCACCAAGTGGGTTGCTCGTCAGCTTGGTCGTACGGTCTATTCCGTGCGCTACAAAGCTTCATCGATGCGGATTCGCAAGGCCAATCCGTCGGTCTGGAAAAACAGCCAGCCGACCAATCGGCCGACCCAGCATCGCCGTCAGCCGAACTGGAAGACCCGTTGGGCCAAGACGACCCGCCGGAGCTTCCGTCCGACGATCAGCCGCCGCCACAGACGGAATCATCGCTAAGACTCAATGTAGTCTCGACTAATCACGCTTCGTGATATGGCCCGTTCTCGGAAACGAGAGCGGGTCTTTTCTTGTTATAGTCCGGCGGCTATATTGACCGCAAACAACGGAGGTATATCATGCCGGTCATCAAATACGGGGAGATCAAGATTGCACCGATTTCCATGCAAGGGGTTCACGAAGCATCGAAGGCCAACGTCATTGGCACGCCCGAAGGATGGCCGGGCCACACCCTTCGCGTGTTTCGTCTCAAGCCGGGTGGTTACACGCCCAAACATCAGCACGATTGGGAGCATGTCAATTATGTGGTGAAAGGACGAGGCCGACTTACAATTGCCGGAAAGGTACACGAGATCCAGGAAAGAGACTTTGCCTTTGTTCCGCCGAATACCGAGCACCAGTTTGCAAATCCATACGGCGAGGATTTTGAATTCATCTGTATAGTTCCAAATAAGGGAGCGTACTGAGCAGGCGGAACCCGGTGACAAGCCGGACTAGGAGCAGCTACTTCGGTCCCGGCGCTTCGTCGGAGCGAGACCGCGGCATCGCGCTTGACCGCAAGAACACCGTTTCACTCTTGCCATTACGGATCACTGCCAGCATCGCTCCGCCGGCATTTATCTGATCCAGTATGAGCTCAATCAGCTCCTTCTGGTTATTCGGCCTCCTGCCGTCGACCGTTCTGATAATGTCGCCGGAGCGGAGCCCGCATCGGTAGGCCGTTCGAGAGCTATCGATTCTGTCGATAATCATTTGACTACCCGAACCGATCCGGACCGAAAAACCCAACCGGCCGGTTGACGATACACCCTCAATAGCAGGTCTTCTGGCAGCGCCGACAAGGGGGGATTGGTCTGTTGCCAGGTCGGTAATCTCGACCAACTTCGAATCCGACACCTCCTCGGCCAACCATCGAGTCAGCGGGCGTTCCTTACTCAGATTCCATCTCTCATACAAATACTGATCGAATACGTCGCGTCCCGGTAGATGCCGTTTCCAGAACGGCGATTGATATGCCTGATAGGCTGAATCCGGTCCCAGGACCCGATTGTACACTGCCAGCGCAAGCAAGAATGCCAGATTGTCACGGCGTAGTGGCGTTGGTTGCATGAGTGAGTGATTCGATAGCAGAGCGTAAGTTGGGGCTTCCGGTTGCAGTCCTTGCAGCAACATCCGGTGCGACAATTGATAAATCAATTCCAACTGCAGGACGGCGCCGGCCGGTATGGCCTCCGACAAAGCCCCCACCCTGATACCGCCGAGAGGAAGAACCAACGGATCGGCGGATCCGGGGGAAGGATAGTAGCGCAACAGATACAGCGCTAGTGATTTGTCGCGCCACGCAATTCCGGAGAGATCGCTCAGCGCTGTGAAGATCGAGTCGCCCAGCTGCTTAACAAACTGCACTATGGCCGAATCATTCCGAGCCACCCAGGTCATATCATCGGCAACCGAAGAGGTCCAATAGGAATTGGGGTAGAGGCTTGCCTGAAGGGATACGGCGTGATCATTAACCGAGACGATCGGCAGTGACGACGCGTCTGTGCTACCCGGCGTTTCCGGTTGCCCCAACACCAGAGCGCCACAGGACAGAACTGACACGGCGAAAATACATGCACTCTTCATGGCCGAAACCTAATTAGGGGTGGCATCTGGAGCAAGCAAGAATCGCAGCTTATCTGTTCCGCGATCAGAGTGGGTGAACCGGTGGCGGTGCAGCGGCAACACCGTTTGGCTCAACGAGGCCGAAATAAAAGAGAGTGTAGAGGCAATTGAAAAAAACGCCGGCAATCCCTTCAATGACCAACAGCGCCGCCAGTACCAGGGGCAGGCCGAGGATTATGGCTACAATTTTCCCACCGGTTGAGGAGAGAGCCATCGCGACAAACGGCGCCGCGATGAGAAGGATGAGCACAACTGCCGCCAGAGTGATGGCAATCGCCAGGACCATGTAAATGAAAAAGACAGCCACATTCGGTCCAGGGTTGTGTCGGAATAGCCAATAAGCCTCGGCCAGGGCATCGCCAATCGAACCGTCCCGCGCCACGATGACCCGCTGGGTGAGGGCATAGATGTTGTAGATCACAAAGACGCCGATTAGCAGCGCCGGCACGGCTACGATCAGCGAGAGTACTCCCAACACCTTGCTAACGAGGAAGAGGAGCACTATGGGAATAGTCAAAGCTGCTGCCAAACCGATTCCGGCCATTGCCGCCACCAGCCAGAGCCCGACAAACCGCCAGAAAACACGGCAACCGGCGGCGAACGCCAGACTCAGCTTGTACTCGCCGCCACGAGTAATCCGATTGACCGAATCGATCAATCCCGCTACCGAAAGAAAATGCAATACTAAAAGCACAAGCATCAAGAGCAGCAATGCAAACACGAGCGTAACGGCAACGCCCGAGAGAAAGAAATCACCCTCAGCGAAGTCCCAACTGTTGTTCTGATCGCAGAGCGCACTGAATAACCAGGCGGCTTCGGCCAACAGTCCCAGAAGCCACAAGGACTTGTATTTGAGGCTGATTTCCCACGACCGACTGATAAGATCGCCGATTCGCATCCGATTGCTCCTGACCGGTTCGTTGAAACACGGCAAATATAGCGCTATGCCCGGAACACATGCAATCATAAAGCTGGGCCGCAACAGCGCTGACAAGTAGTTGGAACTTGCCAATTCGCCGGAACCGCCGCACCTTGCAGACCAGATCGGCGAGGAGACAAAGCATGAGCCAGTTGAGAGGCAGTCGGGCGGTTCTTGCGCTATTCGCACTGTTCACTGTAGCCGCGTTCCTTTCCTGTGACGCACAGCAATCGGACCAACGTGATGCCGGCAATCAGAAGAGTCCGGCATTGGAATCGGCAGACAGGGACAGTCTTACTATTACTCTGACGGGAGAGGATTCGGTCTCGGTATTCGAGTTGCTGAAACGGTCGCATCAGGTTGACTCCTGGTCTACGGCGGTGGGCGTGTTTGTAAATGGCATCGATTCGATGAAAAACAGCCCGCGCGTGTTCTGGATTTACTCGGTGAATGACTCCATGCCCGAGATCGCCAGCGACAAGAAGATCACCAAGGCCGGCGACAAGGTCGTTTGGCACTTCCGCCGGATGCAGTAACACACTCGCCGTCGTCCGATATCGCCTAATTTTGGTTGTTTAGGCTGAGTGGTTGATAGATAAAGCAAGGGCGAATCCATATAGGTTGAATGTCTTAGCGGAGGATTCACCCTATGCCCATTTGGTGGCCGTGTCAAAAGCTACAAAAGTCCGGGCCGAGTGAGGTTGAGGTTTCGCGTGGGTGACCAGTGCTCAATTCAAACCGGCCTGCCGTACCCCCGGATGGTCGCCTTCACGTGCGTACACACGGTGTCACAGAGCGTGAAAATCCGGGCGTTCGCGACACTGTAGTAGACGAAGAATCCTTCCTTGCACTTCTTCACCAACCCGGCCTGCACCAGAATCGCCAGGTGGCGGGAGATATTGGGCTGGCTCCAGGTAAACAGCGCCACCAATTCCTGAACGGTCTTTCGTCGGTACTTCAAGGCGCGCAATATCTTAAGGCGGGTCGGGTCGCTCAGGGCCTGAAAGCAGCCCGCCACCAAATCCATCATCGGATCGGGAACCCGTGAAAAATCACTTGCGTTATTCTTTTTCATATATACTATATAAGCATATAGTTATATGATTGTCAAGAGAAATCGAAAGGAGTTCGACATTATGAAAGTTGAAAACGGCATTCGAATGCTGGCCGGCTCGCTGGTGCTGGTCAGTCTGGCGCTCACCCTTCTGGTCAGCCCGTACTGGCTCATTCTGGCGGGATTTGTCGGCGTCAATTTGATTCAGTCGGCGTTCACCGGGTACTGTCCCGCAGAGATGATTTTCAAGCGCGTAATGACCAAGAACCAAGCTTGATGCATGGTACCGGGCACCGGGCAGTTCATCGGCTCATAATTGGAGTGATACTATAATGAAGCAGTTTCTCGTTCTGGCTCTTGCGGCGACCGCCGGTCTTGTCGGATGCGGTGACAGGTCACAGCGTCACGGCGATCGGGCGGAGGGGAACCCAAAACAGGTGGCGGTGGCCGTCGCGCAGAGAATCTCTGCACCATCGCAGGAAGAGTTCATGGGAACGGTGATTGCCCGCAATCGGGCCGAGATTGGGTCAAAAATCCAGGCGCCGGTGGAACGGATCGCTGTGGTGCTCGGCAGTCGCGTGAGACAGGGTGACCTGCTGGCCGAATTGGATAAGCGGGAGTACCAAGCGCGGGCCGATCAGGCACAAGCCGTATACGATCAAGCGGCGCGTGACTTCGCCCGTTTCGAAGGATTGGTCAAGCAACAAGCGGTCACCGAACAGGAGTTCGAGAATGTCCGGTCCCGGCGTTCGGTCGCTGAAGCCGCCTTATTTGAAGCCAAGACATTTCTCAGCTATACCCGCATTACAGCGCCTTTTACCGGTACTGTCACCCAGCGACAAGTGGATGTCGGCGATCTGGCAACACCCGGCAAGATTCTTTTCACGATGGAAGAAGCCGGGGCCTCGCGCTTTGTCGTCACTCTCCCTGAAGCTAAGCTTGGCCACATAGAAGTCGGCGACAGCGTAACCGTCACGATCACGTCGATAAATAGCTCTGTTAAGGGACGTGTCGACGAACTCTCCCCCGGAGCGGATCCGGTGAGCCGCACATTTATGGCCCAAATCGGTCTCCCTTCGGTCGTTGGCCTTAGACCGGGTCAATTCGGCCGTCTTCAGCTTGCTGCCGGTGGCGATGAGACCATCTTTATTCCGCGAAGTGCGCTGGTTAAGCGCGGTCAACTTGATTTAGTCTATGTCGTAAATGCCGAAAATCGCGCTATGCTCCGCCTCGTGCGGGTCGGCAGGCAACTCCCGGATCGGCTTGAGATTCTCGCCGGACTCAGAGAAAACGAGCGGGTGGTGACCAACGGCCAACGCGATCTCTCCGATGGTGATTCTGTCGAGGCAAAGCTATGACGCGACATGGCAACGACTCCACCCACAGCTCGCAGGGACTCGCCGGACTGCTGGCGAAATCGTTTATCGACTCCAAACTGACCCTACTGTTCATTCTCGCCTCCGTGTTGTTGGGAGCGTTTGCGGTGTTCATGCTGCCGCGCGAGGAGGAGCCGCAAATCAAAGTGCCGATGGTCGATGTGCTGGTCAGCGTACCGGGATTCAGCGCTGAAGAAGTCGAAAAGCGAGTTGCCGCTCCGATGGAGAAACTGATCTGGGAAATCCCCGGAGTGGAATACGTCTACTCTATCTCCCGACCGGAGGAAGCTCTGGTTATTGTCCGCTACAAAGTCGGTGAGGATGTCGAGCGCAGCCTGGTGAAGCTTAATCAAAAGCTGCAATCGAATTTCGACCGCATCCCCCCCGGCGTCTCTTTCCCCTTGCTCAAACCGCGGTCGATTGACGACGTCCCCATTCTAACACTCACGTTTCACAGCCCTACCGAAGACCACTATTTCCTCAGACGAATCGCGGCGGAGATCGAGGAACACATAAAGCAGGTTGCAGATGTCTCTGAGACCAACCTGATCGGCGGCCTGCGGCGGCAGTACCGCATCCAGCTCGATCCGGTCGCGTTGTCCGCTCGCCATCTTGATCCTCTTTCACTGGTGCCGGTGCTTCAGCAGGCGAATCGACAATCCAAGGCCGGGAGCTTGATTCGAAATAACCAGGAGATCATCATCGAAACCGGTGGATTCCTTAGGGATGTCGAAGATGTCAAGCGGGTCGTGCTGGGAGTCTATAACGGCGCTCCGGTTTGCTTGCGCGATGTCGCTCAGATCATTGATGGCCCGGAAGAGCTGAATCAAGTCGTAGTATTTGGTTCCGGAGCGGCATCCGGGAAAAAGCACGAAGACGATGCCGCGGTCACGCTGACGGTTGCCAAGCGGCCGGGAACCAATGCCATCGTTGTAGCGGATGCGGTACTTGAAAAGATAGAGCATCTCCGCGGAAAGCTAATCCCTTCCAACGTTCGCATGACCATCACTCGCCACTACGGTGAAACCGCCGCCGAGAAATCGAACGAACTGCTGTTGCATATGCTGATTGCAGTAGTGAGCGTATCGCTCCTGATACTGGTCAGCTTGGGCTGGCGGGAAGCGATCATTGTCGGACTGGCAATCCCCTCGACTCTGGCGCTTACCCTGGTTATTTTCTATCTAACCGGATTCACCCTCAACCGAATCACGTTGTTTGCGTTGATCTTTTCCATTGGTATCCTGGTCGATGACGCTATCGTCGTTGTCGAGAATATTACGCGGCATTTGCATCTGAAGCGAAATGCAGAACGTCCTCGGGTGCGCGTGGCTATCGAGGCGGTCTCCGAAGTCGGCAACCCGACGATTCTCGCCACGTGGGCGGTCATCGCCGCGGTGCTGCCGATGGCGTTTGTCGGTGGCTTGATGGGGCCGTATATGCGGCCAATACCGATCGGCGCTACTGCGGCGATGCTCTTTTCACTGATGGTGGCATTTATGGTCACCCCGTGGGCATCGATGCGAGTCCTTTCCTGGGGAGGCGGCAAATCACACGCTTCCGAGCATGGCGACACCAAGGAGGGGTTCTCTACGCGATTGTACCGCCGCATGATGGGTCGCCTGATTCACAATGCCAAGACCCGACGCATCTTCATGATTTCGATTACTACTGCATTGGCGCTGGCGCTTGGCCTCGTGGCTATCGGCTGGGTGCAGATCAAGATGCTCCCTTTCGACAACAAGAACGAATTCCAGGTAATCATCAACATGCCGGAAGGCTCCTCACTGGAGCAGACAGTCGAAGCGGCGCGCGAGATCACCGGCGCGATTGCCGCAGAGCCCGAAGTCACAGACTACCAAATCTACGCCGGCACTTCCGCTCCGTACAACTTCAACGGGCTGGTGCGGCATTACTTTTTGCGTCGTGGCGCACATGTTGCCGACATTCAGGTTAACCTGCTCCCCAGGAGCGAACGCTCGGCGCAGAGCCATGAAATCGCCAAACGGGTCAGACCTCGCGTACAGGAGATCGCGAAGAGATTCCGGGCGCGCGTAGCCGTTGCCGAAGTACCTCCGGGTCCACCCGTATTGCAGACGCTGGTTGCGGAAATCTACGGTCCTACTGATTCCGCTCGCACCCAACTGGCCGGCCAGGTCCGGGAGATATTCGGCTCTACCGCCGGCGTGACCGATATTGACACATATCAGGAAGAAGACCAGCGCAAACTTACTTTTGTAATCGACCACGAGAAAGCCGCCCTTCACGGCATCAGCGCTGAGACAATTGCACAGACCCTTCGGCTCGCCGTGAGCGGAATGCAGGTCGATATCGCCCACCGTCAGGACGAGCGAGAGGATATCGCGCTTATCCTCGAACTTCCCCGGTCATTGAAGACATCACCGCAGGATTTGCTGGGGCTGCAACTTCGAGCCGCACAGGCACGCGTGGCGGGAGTTGAATATGCTCCGCTACTGATCCCTCTGTCGGAACTGGTTCGAGTCGAAGAGCGGATCGCCGACAAGACTATTTACCGCAAAAATCTCATGCCGGTAACGTACGTCATCGGCGATGTCGCCGGCGAAATCGAAAGTCCCGTCTATGCCATTATGGAGATGAACAAGAAACTCGAGCGGCTTGATATGCGGGATTTCGGCGGCAGCAATGCCAAACTGCAAGTACTGAATGCATCTCAACCATCATCGACGCTTGAGCCGGCGATGAAATGGGATGGCGAGTGGCATATCACCATCGAGGTCTTCCGCGACCTTGGACTGGCATTCGCCGTCGTGCTCGTGCTGATCTATATACTGATGGTGGGTTGGTTCAAATCAATGGTCACGCCGATCGTTGTGATGGCGGCGATACCGTTCTCGCTGATAGGTATTATGCCGGCGCATGGCGCGATGGGCGCATTCTTCACGGCAACGTCGATGATCGGCTTCATGGCGGGTGCCGGGATCGTGATACGCAACTCAATCATTCTCGTGGATTTCATCGAACTACGGTTGAATGAAGGGATGCCGCTCGCAGACGCGGTCGTCGATGCCGGAGCGGTTCGCTTCCGCCCGATGATGCTGACGGCCGGCGCGGTGATTGTCGGCGCGATGGTAATCCTGTTTGACCCGATCTTTCAGGGACTGGCCATTGCGCTGATGGCGGGCGAAGTGGCGTCGCTGATGATCAGCCGTGTAGCGGTACCCGTACTCTATTACACGGCTAACCGGAAGAAATACGCCCATGCATGAAGCGTGAGCGGTGCGACAACAGAAGCCCAGACACTTTTACCCCGTCGGTCCAATGTGCCGACCGTACCCCCCTGCTATATTGAGTGTACCGACGATGCCGGTGCAACGGCATGACCGGCAGTCATCTGGCGAACATGATGCCGAAGCCGATTCTGGTTAAGGACCGCTTGTAGTCTACGAGGCTTTCGCCATAACCATGCGAAACCCTGAGAATAAAAAAGCTCATTACGCTTTTTGGTACCGGTAGGCTGTAATTCAAAACAACGCCGCCGTTGCCGGTATGCATGTTGCCTCGGATCATCAGATGTACGGTGTGATTCCACGCAAACCTGTGATATAGATGGAGGTCGCTGTAGCCGAGATAATCCGTGATATCGGGGTTATCGTCACCCACTGCCGACTCAGGAAATTCCTTGTCGTCTTCCGGAAACCGATACCGAAACTTGATATACAATAGCAGGTTTGAACGATGGTAATACGGGCACGCGTAGAAGAGATTCCAGCTTCGTGATATCGGCGGCTTCTGACCGTTCGATTCGTGCTCGAATCCTATATCCGCGCCGACATGTCCGGCATAGAACGGGAATCGCTTGGTGCGGTAGAACAACTCCGGGTTATAGTTCGTCTCCCGAAACGGCGCCGAGTTATTGCGATCGTATGCCTGCCAGAACGAGATTTGCGTATAGGCAAAATATATCGGTGTGTTGAAGATGCGGTGCTTGGCGCTCACCTGAAAGACAGCTTCCGTCCTGGCGTTGTTGTACTCGTCAGACCATGTGACGGGTAACATGAACATTTCCTTATGCAAGGACAGGCCGGGTCCAGTTCGTATCATCTGAAAGCGCTCCGAAGATTCCTGTGCACCGACAGGCGTTGCCAACAACACGATCAAGACAAGAAACCACGCGAGAACGCATTTATGTTGGGCTACGGGCGTCATCGAAACAACCTCCTATGACATGCAATCTGTTCTGCTTCTGTCTGCGCGATGATGAGTAGTGCGTCGGGCGCAAGTCGGCGCATCCGACACTCGCCACCTGATGCTACAGGGATACCGATCTTTCCGGCGGCTTCTGCTATCCGAGAATCGTCGTCAGAAGTTCCAGACGAAGTCAACATAGGGAAGCCAATCAACTTCATCTTCCTCAGGATTGCCATAATAGTCTACTTCACCGCTTCTGTCGTCGTAGGAAATCCCGATACCGATGTCGACAGTCAATTGTTCACCCATTAATCGCAGCGCGCCCATGCCGAGCATTCCCTGGTCAGCTTCACCCGGGATAAACCAGCTTTCGGCGACCAGCGCCGTCCGGCGACTCAAACGATATTCGCCGCCCAGCATGGCGGCCGGCTTGTCGGCAATGGCTTCATCGGTAAAGGCCACACCGAGTGCGCATGTAACGCTTTTGTCATCAGTGCCGTAGGTCAAGCCGCCAAGGCCGAAATAGAGAGTCTGCTTCCACAAACGAAAGGCCGCCACGGTGACGGCCAAGTCCAGTTCTTTTGTTGCAGCAAAACCGAATTTGGGCATGATATAAAACATCTGATCGTCCACGCCGGGGATGACCGACGCCCCTCCTGAGATCATGAAATTATCGCTTATGCCAAAAGCCAGCCCCGGGAAGAAAATCCAGAGGTCATAGAAATATCCTTTGCCTGCTTGCAACGTCCGGGCTGTTGGTCCGACCAGCAGGCGCGTGCGGTTGGGATTGGAGAACCAGTACTGACCGCTTTTGATCGAAGATGTAGAGATTTCCTTTATCTCCTTGATCTTGGCGATCACAATTGTCATTTCTCCCATCTCGGTCTGGAACTTGACGTCGCTCTCACTGATCACCGTAATCCTTCCCACCAGTGTCGAGCCGTCTTCCAGCGTAATCATCTGAGTCACGCCTTCGTCCGGAATCTGGAGTTTTCCGGTGAAGCCCTGTGCGCAAACGCCCAGCAGAAGCGTCAACAAAGCCATCACAATCAGTCTCATAGCACGCCCTTTCCCTAAAGCGGTGAATTGGTACACCGTCGTTGTTGGTATGGCAATTTCTGACAAGTAACTCCGGCTCATGGCGCATTGCAAGAGCAATATCACATCATGACCATATAGACATTGACTTATTGCATAAAAAGGCAAGCTATCTGTGCAGCGGCTAACACAGCTTGTGCGCCTTAAATAGCATACTGAGTCTGCACATTCAGCCGGCGCTAGAGCAGGTACTGTTTTGACTCAAAACGCGCGACTGAAAGTGAACGGTCCAAATGCAACTAAATTCGTGGGTTTTCAACCTAAAGAACTGCGTGAAGGCATGCCGCTCAGTCTCGCA
>Ga0315293_10000970_pt1 | contig 27463 bp, 14 predicted proteins | sample YL17G13_20_MG_FD_203071 | JGI IMG/M metagenome (GOLD analysis project Ga0315293, IMG submission 203071) | Sediment microbial communities from Yellowstone Lake, YNP, Wyoming, USA - YL17G13_20 | ecosystem: Environmental > Aquatic > Freshwater > Lake > Sediment | place: USA: Wyoming | collected...
ATCCAGCCGCAATGGGCTGACTTGAGGCAGTTGCGCCAGCCCAAAAAGCCAGGGTTAGCAGACAGGATTCGTTTGAGCCTGGATCTTTACCCTTGCGATTTGCTATTTGTGCACCGAGATGCAGAAAGAGAGCCGCGAGAAAAGCGCATAGATGAGATCGCTGTTGCGCTCGCAGAGGTCCAGTCCCAACCTGTCCTTCCGGCAATAAGCGTCGTCCCTGTGCGTATGCAAGAGGCCTGGTTGTTGTTTGATGGGAGAGCGATCAGGCATGCGGCTGGGAATCGTTCCGGTTGCCAGCCGCTGGACCTACCTCCTATTCAAGACCTCGAGCGGATCCCTGACCCTAAATCTAAATTGCACGAATACCTGAAACGGGCAAGTGGGTTGCAAGGGCGCCGCCTCAAAAGCTTCCCTGTTCACAGGCATGCTCGCCGTGTTGCTGAGCTGATAGATGATTTTTCACCCTTGCGGATGCTACAGTCTTTCACTGCTTTGGAAAACGACATTGTGCAAATCATTGAGCAACAAGGCTGGGCATCGTAAATGTGTTCCTCAGTCTGCGTAATCTTTTTTGGGGTCACGATCCAGGCGTGACTTGTTTGTGTTCACGCCCGGGTAACCGATGCCGTTCTCCTTGTGCCATACCCAGTCCAGCAGTGCTTGCTCCAGGTCGCGCGGCAGCGCGTCCGGGCGGGCACTGAGTAGTGGACAGGTGGCCTACCGGCGAAGCAGGGCGGGATTTCGATCAGTGCTTTGTTGATCAGCACGGCCACCTGGTTGAGGTCGCTGGCGTGGGCTTCCAGGCCCAACCGTTGCGCCTCCTACCAGTTGGGCGAACAGAACGGCGCGGCAGGCAGCCAGTGGCCAGCACGCCCACCACAGATGCAACGTGCTGGGGTGGCCGTGACGGATGGACTTTTCGCGGGCCGATTCTATGTTGGTCGCCTCCAGCGGGAGGGCGACTTTCAGTTTCTTGTTCATTACACCTCAATGGATTGCGGCGGAATTACGTCGGAATTGCGTCATAATTGCATCGGAATTGCGTTTTAACCGCTTTTTGGTGCAATTCCATTCGGTGCAGGCTTCTTGATTTCACCGTCTGTGCGGCACAGTCATTTGCCGTACTTTTTGAGCGTCAGGCGGTAAGCCGGGCGATCATTGCCACTGTTGATGCACTCGTAACCGTCGCTTACGCACAGTGGGTCGCCAGGAAACAGCGCAGCAAACACCCATGCCTCGGTCTCCTGCGCCGGGATCGCCAGGACGATCCGAAGCGGAAGCCCATCAGCATCTTTGTAGGTCAGTTCGGGCGGGGGGAACGATGCAAGAGATGGTACGCACGAACGCGGTAGTGGACCAGCGGTTGATCGCCGTGGCACTGGATCTGACCGGGTTCAAGACCAAGAAAGCCGTCATCAAGGAGGCGTTGCGCACGCTCACGCGCCTGAAGCGCCAGGAGCGCGTGCGCGCCCTGCGCGGCCAACTGCACTGGGAGGACGACCTGGACGAGCAGCGCGACCGCGACTTTGATCCCTTTGAAGCCCATTTGGGGCTCAAGGTCGTGCGCTGACCGTACATCCTTGTAGGTGAAGGGACAGGGGAAGGGCGGGCCGGCGCCGGCCTCAAAACAGGCTCAACTGCTTGGCTGCGTCGGACTGGTATGGCCGCATGCGCGTCGCGAGGCCGTGCTGGCGGCACAGGTCACCGAACACGCGCGCCAACCTCTCCGCATCCGGCACCGGGCAGTGATACCGGTCACCATAGGCGCGTTCATACTTTTGCCGCAGGCCGGGGAAGGACTCGTCTAGCGGTCATAGTAGTAAGCGCGCTGGCGGTCGCGCAGGGTCACGCCGAAACTGGGGACGATGTACGCCGCCCCGTGCTCGTGCGCCTGCTCCACGATCTGGCAGATATTCTCCTCGTTGTCCTCGATGAAGGGCAGGACCGGCATCATGGTGAGCCCCGTGTGGAGGCCGTGTTCCGCCAGCGTTTGCATGGCGCGAAAGCGGGCCGAGACGAGGGGTGCGTTCGGCTCCACCTTCTTCGCCAGACCGTCGTCGGCGGTCGTGACGGTGAAACTGACCGCCGCGTAGGTGCGGTTGATCTCGCATAGCGTGTCCAGGTCCTTGAGCACCAGGTCGCTCTTGGTGACGACGTGCACCGGGAAGCCAAAGCGGGCGATCACCTGGAGCGCCCGCCCGGTCAGGTTCACTTGCGCCTCCAGCGGCATGTACGGGTCGTTCATCGAGCCCAGGCCGATGGTGCCCACGACGCGCTTGCGGGCCAGTTCTTTCTGGAGCAGTTCGATGGCGTTGGCCTTGACCAGCACCTCCCGGTCAAAGTGCTCGATCTGGTAGCACTCGCTGCGTGAGTCGCAATAGATGCAGCGGTGCCGGCAGCCCCGGTACAGGTTCATGTTGTACCGGAGGCCGAACCAGGGATCGGGCTGCTTGACGTGCGCCAGCAGCACTTTGGCCTGAATCTCTTTGATGGCCACAGGTCGGACCTCTCAGCCTATTGCCTGATCAACCATCATAAAGAAGGCCGGTACGCCAACGACACCGCAGAAGCGAATGAGAGATTCAGGCAACAGTCCCGCGTTGGTCACCACAATTACACCTCACACATAAGTCTACCATGAATACCTGCCAGATGGCGTCATATTTCGGCAGGAAAGTGACAGGAAACTAGAAAGTCTGTTCGCCTTGGGCATTGACTCTCGCGCAAGATTGCGGTACACTATCAGAGGGGATAGCCCCGACTGTATGCTTCATCGCACACGGAGCAAGAAATGGCGGGAACCGGGCATCCGGCTGAAGCGCCGAGATTCGAACCGAACTGGGATTCGCTGAAGCAGTACGACGTGCCGGACTGGTTTCGCGATGCGAAATTCGGTATTTTCCTGCACTGGGGTGTACAAAGCGTTGCCGCTAACGACGGTTGGTACGCCAGGCACATGTATGTACAGGAGGGGGCGCCCTGGGGACGTGCGTATGAACACCATCTGAAACACTTCGGACATCCCTCCGTTGTTGGGTACAAAGACCTGATTCCGTTGTGGAAAGCCGAGAAATGGGACCCGGACTCGTTGGTCCGCCTGTATAGGGAAATCGGTGCCAGGTATATCGTGCCCGTCGCCGTTCACCACGACAACTTTGACAACTATGCTTCGACGTGGCAACCCTGGAACTCGGTCAACATGGGGCCGCACAAAGACGTCGTGGGGGAATGGAAACGGGCGGCAGAACGACAGGGACTGCGGTTCGGTGTCTCTTCTCACTGCGACCGAACCTGGGATTGGTTCCTGCCAAGCCATGCCAGCGACGTACGAGGCCCGCTGAAAGGGGTACCCTACGATGGGAACCTGGCTCGCGCAGACGGAGCGGGAACCTGGTGGGAAGGGTACGACCCTGAAGACCTGTATTGCCGGCCACACCAGGAGAACGAACCGCCTGACCCAGCGTACCTCGAAAAATGGTACCGGCGAACCCGCGAGCTGATTGACAAGTATCAACCTGACCTGCTGTACTTTGACGGTCCTCTACCATTGGGCGAGTATGGCTTGCGCATCGCGGCCCATTTCTACAATGCGAACATGGAATGGCATGGCGGTCGCCTGGAAGCCGTCATCAACGTCAAGTGGTGAAGGACCTACCCCGGTGGAGGATGGAGATTTCAGGGAGAATAAGGCCCCCTTCACTGCCCAGGACGTTCGATTCACGACGAAGGGCAACACGCTCTATGCCATCATACTCGGCTGGCCGGAAAACGACAGAATCAGCATTCGGGCACTCGCCAGGGGGCGAAGACTATGGTTTGGCAGCATAGAAGAAGTGACGTTGATCGGAGCGGATGCTGAACCGACGTGGACGTTGAGCGATTCCGGTCTGGCGGTAGAGTTACCTGGTGTGAGAAAACCCTGTGACCATGCGTATGTACTGAGGATCACAGGAGCAAACTCGAAGAACCTGGCCGGGGCATCAACAGGGTGAGGCACAGGCTCACGGCGGGACTGAAGAATCCAAGACGGAAGACCGGTGGGAGTTGCCGTTCAGGCAACCGAGTTGTCCGGCACAGTGAGGTATCCGGCTAAAGTCAATGCAAGAGAAACCAGCCATGCCTGTATTATCAAAGTGGATAGTGCTTCTGATAGACGTAGTGATCCTTTCGTTGGCTGCCTGCACAGCACCAACTCCTGCACCGACGAGGGGGCCGGCATCAGAAGGATTTGCGATTTATTTGCCTGCTCAGAAGATAGCCGCCAATGAGATGCTGGAAGCCAATCTCAGCGACCTTGAACTTGAGGACAAACCTATTCTGTCCGTTGACGATATCATCACGTACTCGAAGAGCACGCATGAAATCGAGTTGACCCCTGCCGCCTATGAGAGGCTCAGCCAACTCAGCGTTCCAACAACAGGTGTGCCTTTCGTGGTCTGTGTGGATCGTGCTCCCGTGTATGGCGGTGCATTTTGGAGGGTGGTCAACTTCGCAAGGAGGGAGACAGAATTATCTATGCAGAGAGCCTGGAAGAAGAGGGTATATGTGCATGGATGTACAGAGGCGATGGTATCACCAGGAGGAGATGCTACCATTTGGGTTATCATGGAGATGCGGATTACCGAGTGGTTAGGGGCGTCCATGTTATCGCTGCGCGAAGTATGGGACAACGAGGAAGATGCCGTCTATGACCAGTTATAACCGCGGCGACGTGATTCTGGTGGACATTGCGTGCTGGACTGGGCGTTGATGATCTCCCGCAGACGCCGCATGCTATTCAAGTTGACCCATCAGCCAATGCTGTCGCCCGCGCTGACACGCAAGCAGCCATCAGCAGCCAGGATGACGCATGTTGCCAACGAAAATGCCAGGATACAGGGCACCCTCTTTTCCATTTTCGTACCCTCCTTCTGCACTAGCATGCTGACGTGCACGCGCGTGCGTTTGTTCCGCCCGGCCCGGTCACTGCCTCGGGAAGCCGCTAAACATAATGGCGGGTTTGCAGCAACGGGCGAGCTCCTATCGCTATGCCACATTGAGGATGCTCAGGAGGTGCTGAATGCAGGTTGTGGGATCGGCGTCGCATCCACCTACATCGCCAGGAAGTACGATTGTCGCGTGGTGGGCGTGGACATCTCCGAGAAGATGATTGAGTGGTCACGACGGCGCGCAAAAGAGGACCGGGGCGAGGACAGGGTAGAGTTCCAGACCGCCGACGTGCTCGAGCTTCCCTTCGAGGCGGACCGGTTTGACATCGTCATCTGTGAATCTGTGCTGGGATTCGTGGAAGACAAGCAGCGGGCGATTCGAGAGCTCGTGCGAGTGACCAGGTCAGGGTTATACGTGGGGCTGAATGAGACGGTCTGGACTAGGGAGCCATCCCCGGAGCTGATTGCTCGGATCAGGTATGCGGTCGGTACGTTCATCCCAAGTGCTGAGTTGTGGCAGGCACTATGGGAGGAATCCGGTTTACGGGACCGGGTGGTGAGGATCCGACAGATTGACCCCGCAGGGAAATCAGGGATCGAATGCAGTGGGTTGGTTGTACGAACCTCTCTGCTCGGTGAAGTAGCTCGGTGACCGAGGCCGGATGAGGTTGGGCAGTTCGGCCAGTAGATGGGGATGCCCGGCGATGATGGGCTCCGGAGCCAACCGGCCATCGAATAGTTGCAGGTAGTCAATAGATCTGCCAGACAAATAGCGTACCTCCCCCCCCGCTCTAGCCAGGATCGCTGCCCCAGCGACCAGGTCCCACAGGCGAGCTTTGGGAATAAAAGCGGCGACTGCCGATCCCCGCGCCGTGTAGACCAGGCTGGCCCCCACGCTGCCCAGCGCCCGGGTGCGTCGAACACCGATTTGGAAATGGTAATGGGCGCTGGCGCTGACAGCGAGAAAGCCTTTCTGTCCCCAGTCTGACCGGACGGCCTGAGGCAGGCTCCGCTCTCCGCAGCGAATGTCTGCTTGGCCGTGAGTGTAGATCATGTCATTGAGCAAGGGCATGTAGAAAAGGCCAAAGCAGGGCTGCCCCTCATGTAGCAAGCCGATCGAGATGCCCCAACCGGGGAGGCCCTGGGCGAAAGCGGTCGTTCCGTCGAGTGGATCAATTGCCCACACGTCGGGCACAGGGACGCTATCTTCGACTCGTCCCCCTTCTTCGCTGATCAGAGCATGATCGTGATATGCGGCTCGGACCCGCTCGGTCAGAAAGCGCTCAATCTCCAGGTCGGCCTGAGTGAGAAGACTGTGGTCCGGTTTGTACTCGGCGTTGACGTTGTGGAAGTAGCGCAGTGCGATCTGGCCGGCCTGGCGCGCCCAGTCTATCAACTGGCCAGGCGCGTCGGGTACATGGTTCGAGAGGGGATCAGGGCACAGCATAAAGGCTCCTTACACTACCGGTTTCCCATCACGATGGGCAGGTAGCTGCGGTAGTCAAGTTCCTCACCCGTGTACTCGCAACAGGCATCTCCCGATCCGGCGGGTTCTGCATTTCCCGCTCGATCTCGCGCCTGCGTGGCGAAGCAATACGTGCCGTCGCCATGGAGCGGGGCGAAACTGAACACACCGCTGCTCCCACTCTGGGGTGCGAGACCGCTGTCCGCCCAGGCCCCCTCTGCCCCGAACTTGTACCACAGCACGACGGATGCCACCCCACTCAACGTATCCGTGGCCACCCAGGTGACGGTGATGGGACTGCTGGACACAAGCGGTGGGACGCTGGCCACGGACGACGGCGCTAACGTGTCTGTCGCATCTATCTGAATGGCGACGGTCTGAGTGGCCTCCACGTTCCCTGCCAGGTCCACGCTGTAATAGGCCACGGTCGTCGTCCCGGGCGTGGTGATTGAGATGGGCAGCGTGTAGGTCTGACAGTCTCCACCGTTTATCTGGAAGGTGGTGCGAGCCACTCCCGAAGCGCTGTCCTCCGCCTTCAGCGTCACCGTCACCGGTGGGTAGTACCAGCCGGCACCATCCGGCGGCCGTGCCTCTGCCGTGGTGGTCGGCGGGACACTGTCGAGCCTGACGGTGGCGGTCTGCACCTGCCCCGCGTTGCTCGCCAGGTCCACGCTGAAGTAGGCCAGCGTCGTGGTCCCCTGCGCCGTGACCGTGATGGGGGCTGTGTAGGTGTGCCACCCGGTGCCGTGCACCTGGCATTCGGTGTGCGCCACTCCCGACTGCCCATCGCTGGCCTCCAGCGTCACGGTCACCGGCACGCGGTCCCATCCGTTCTCCCCGCCCGGGAGTCCCGGGTCGAACAGCGCCATCGTCAGCGGCGGGTAGTTGTCCCGGCCAAAGTACCACCCCTTGTTGGTCTCTGTCCCCACGTTCCCGGCCCTGTCTACCGCCTGCACGAAGTACGAGAGGGTGTCCGCGTATGGGACAGCCCCTGTCCACAGGTCCTCGTCCTCGGCGGTAGGGGACAGATCCACGGTGTGCCACCAGCCATCCCCCCAGGTGTAGCCCACCGCCACCCGGGCGATGCCCGAATGGTCGGTCACCTCCACAGTGATCCGTTGGCTGGTTCCCACGTGTTCATCCTCCACCAACCAGAAACTGGGCGGCTCCACGTCCTCGGTCTCCGAGTAGTAGACGGTGTACGTCATAGTGTCAAAGACGCGCATCTGGCCGTGCTCGAGGGTGGTGGCACGGTATTGTGCCGGCACGACGACCAGCCGCTGGCTCAGCCCCTCGGGGGTCTTGAGGCTGTTGACCAGGTCCCACGCCGAGGGCACCCACTCCTGGAACTCGTACCACGGTTCGGCGGCACCCTCTGCGGTGTCGGTGATCAGGGTGGCGATGACGGGGTCGAAGGTTGGATAGTCCTGGTAGTGGCCACCCTCGAAGAAGGCCCCGCGGGCGAACTCTCCCGGCAGCGTCACGCTGACGCTGGTGCGGGGCATGATGGGCATGCCTGCCACCACCTCGATCTCCTGGTTGACGCTGAAGTAGGCGCCGGCGGTGATGGTGTGGGAGGCCACCGGCAGGTGGAACGTCACGCGCAGCGCCGTCAAGCCAGTGGCATCGGAGACGGGGACGCGGGTGGCAAGTTGTGCCTCTGCCGACTCCTCCTGCAGCATCCACTGTGGCCCCATCATCTGGAAGGAGGAGGGGAACTGGAGATGGAGCATTGGCAGCCCGTACAGCGTCACCTCGCCCAAGACCTTCTCGTCGTAGGGGGTCAGGCGGTGGATGCCGCTGCGGTTCAAGTACTCCCCCTTGGCCAGTCGCAGGGCGTCGCCGACGCTGGCCCCACGCCGCAGGTGCCGGAGGAAGAGCAGGCTGAGTTCTTCTGAATAGGCGATCTCGTCGGCGTCGCCGTAGCCGTAGCCGGTGGGGGCGATCCAGGTCACCCCCTGGCCGGCCTGGGCCTGGCAGAAGTCGAGCCCATCGCCGGAGGCCTGGCCGTCGGGCAGGTTGAGCCCGCTGTGGCAGCCGACCGAGAAGTCCAGTGCGCCTCTCCGGTCGGCGCCCCCGGAACGCACGTCGGCAGCGGTCACCACGCCCCCGGCGATCTCGGCGGGGGCGGCCTCCCGATGGCTGAAGTGGGCGTTGATAGAGCCCAGGTCGTGGCGCGCAGCCAGCCACGTTGCTTTGAGATCGTCGGCCTGCCAGTGGTTGCTGGCCAGCGTGTCGGGCGACAGTCCACCCTCGACCATCTCCTGGTGTATCTCGTGGGCCTGGTCGAGCAGGAAGTCATAGCCCACCACCAGGCCGCTGGAGAGGGTGCGCGTGGGCGCCTCTAGGAAGGCGGCGATCAGCGCGGTCATCTCATCGGGCGTTTCCACCAGCCGCCCCACGGCCAGGTCGGGCAGGTAGATGTAGCGCCCGCGCCATTCGACCAGGCTATCGTAGGAGGCGTAGTAGTTGTCACTGAGGAAGTAGCTCTCGCCGAGGGCTGCGCCGAGGGGGCTGTCGGCGCGCGTACCGGCGTCATAGACGGCCTCGTTGGCACTGGTAGCCTCGTCGGGCACGCGCTGGAAGGGCACGATGCCGTCGTCGCCGGCGATGACCAGGTAGCGCAGGTTGGGGTAGGCGGTGCGGGTGACGGCGAGCATGGCCTTGACGTGGGCGGCGACGTAGTTGGCGCGCAGCGGGTCGGTGATGGCCTGCGTCCACAGGTCGTAGGCCGCGTCAATGGGGGCGTAGGTCTGCAGGTCAACCACGACGCCGTTGACGGCGGGGTGGGCGGCCAGGTCGTGCAAGCGGGTGATGAAGTTGGAAGCCGTGACCTCATCGTACCGCTCGGCCAGGCGTCCGCGATGAGTGAGGATCAGCGTGGAACTGGTAGGGTGCGTGGTCGTCGGGGGGGTGTAGACCGGGAGGGCGAAGCCACCCGTCTCGCTGGAGGGGCCGGGGGCGATGGCGACAGTCAGGGAGTAGGGCTGGGTGTGGTTGGCCCCGTTGTACCCTTTCACCACCAGGTAGTACCAGCCGGACTGGGTGAAGGTATTGACCGTGACAGTCTCGGGCGTGGTGCCGCTCTGTCCGCCGATGCTGGTCAGCCGTGGGATGCTGGTCAATCGCGGGATGCTGGTGAGGCGCGGGATACTGGTCAGCCGCGGGATGCTAGTGAGCCGCGGGATGCTGGTCAGCCGCGGGATGCTGGTGAGGCGCGGGATGCTGGTCAGGCGCGGGATGCTGGTCAGGCGCGGGATGCTGGTCAGGCGCGGCAGGGCCAGGACGTCCTCGGGCAGTTGGCCGCGCTCGCGGGTCAGGCTGCTGAAGAGCAGCAGGTCGTAGTCGCGGGCCAAGCCGGTGAGGGTGGCGGTGATGGTGGTGTTGCGCGTCGTGATCGGGATGCGGTACCAGTCTACGTCACGATAGTCGTGGATGGGGAAGACGTGGGTGCCGGGGTTGATGGCGGTAGCCAGTTGCCAGTCGCCATTGTCCTCGGTCGTAGTCTGCCAGGGGGCATACAGCACGCCCGCGCTGACGGCGTCACCGCTGCCGGCGTAGGTGCCACTCTGACCACAGCCATCCGAGGGAGCAAAGTCGTCCCGTGGCCCCGAGACGTGGCCCCACCAGGCGCCGCGGGCGTCCACACAGGCAGCGGTCTGGTTGTTGACCGCCAGCCCACCGTTCCCGGCAAAGGCGCCGTATGCCAGCGAGAGTGTGCCGGTGCCGGTGACGAGGATGCCATCCTGGGCGGAGGCGGAGATGGTGGTGGAGTAGGCTGAAACCGCCCCTTCCACGTGCAGCCCGGTCTGGGCAAAGGAGACGTCAGTGTAGTGCAGGGTGCCGCTGCTGCCGGGGGCGAAACGCAGGCCGGACCAGTCGCCGGGCAGGGGGTAGGCGAAGATCTGGGGGCCGCTGAAGCGGACAGGGGCCTCGGCCGTGCCACTGACCAGCAGCGTGCCCCTGACGTTTGCGCCACGGCCAAAGTCGAACTGTACGTTGACGCCGTCGGAGATGGTCCAGGTGCGCCCCAAGGGCACAGAGATGCTTCCGATGACGAGATATGCATCCAGTCCTGGCTGAGCGGTCCAATTGCGATTGCCGGCAAGCTCGCCCCCAACAACTTCCACGTAGCGGACGCGGCTGCCGGTAAAGTCGTTGCTAATCAGAACAGTGCTGAGCCAGATGTGGGCGACGACTCCGTTCGTGTCGCGTATCGTGTTGTTTTTCACATAGCTATAGTCGGAGAAAGTGTATAATTCGCATCCATCATTAGTGGCGATGTAGTTCCCACTGACCGTGTTATTATCGGAATAGGAGAGATATACGCCAGTGCCTTTGTTGCCGCTAATCAGGTTGCGTTCGCCTGGCGTGTCTCCGCCAATCAAGTTGTTGCCACCGAGATAGACGTCTATCCCAATGCCCTCATTGCCCAGCGGCCCAGTTCCAGAAGAGTCGGTACCAATGTAGTTTCCACTGGCCGTGTTATTATCGGAATCGAAGAGAACTACGCCAGTGCCTTTGTTGCCGCTGATCACATTACGCTCACCTGGCGTATCCCCACCGATCATATTGCCTTCACCGTGGATCCATACCCCACTGTCCCCGTTGCCCAGGCTAACCATGCCGGAAACATCGGTGCCAATGTAGTTCCCGATGATGATGTTGTGGCCGGCGTCCCAATCAATGTATACACCAGACCATTCGTTTCCACTGATCAGGTTGCTCTGTCCCGGCGTATCTCCACCGATCAGGTTGCTGGCGCTGTGCTCGTAGATGCACACCCCATGAGAGCCATTGCCCAGGGCTGCGGTACCGGTGCGGTCTGTCCCAATGCGGTTGCCGCTGACGATGTTGCGGTTCGTATTTCTGAGACGGATGCCATTCCCACTGTTGCCACTAATGAGGTTCCCCTGGCCCAGGGGCCCGCTGCCCAGTGTGCTGTCACCACCAATCAGGTTCTCCCTCCCATAATCCACGTAAATGCCTTCGTCAAAGTGGAGGATCTCTAACCCCTGTATGACGACGCCTCTGGTGCTATAGAGATACAAGCCATCCTCCGTGCCAGTCAGTGCGCTGCCGCTCAGGATTACCCCGGCATCGCTGGCGTCCAGGGCCAGGTGGTCTGCAATGATGGGAGGCAAAGCGCTCCGCAAAGTGATCGTCGCCGGGTCGGCAGGAGGAAAGACGTCCGTGTCAAAGGTAATGGCTCCCCCAAAGGGGGCAGTCTCCAGGCACTCTCGCAGGGTGCCCGGGCCACTATCCTCCCCGCTGGTCACCGTGCACGTCGTCGGCGCCAGCGAAAACAGAAACCCAAACTGCGAAGTGTTGCCATACCTATCGGTGGCGGTGGCATTCACGATCGGGCCAGTGAATCCACCGGGCTGGGTAAAGGTAAAGACCCCGTTGGCGTCGGCCTGGGTCACACCTTCAAGCAACCGCCCCTCATCTTGAGCGTCGGAGTAGATCTCAATGGTGCTATCTGGCGGAGCCGTGCCGCTTACCGCGTCCCCAGCACGAGCGAGCAACGCTGGAGGGGGGAGTTGCTCATTGCCACCCGTGTTTGCTATTCCTCTCACATCGTTGCTATGAATTGCGTTGTGACTGATCCGGTTCCGCACGGCGTTGTAGCTCACCGAGATGCCGTTCCCGCCGTTGAAAGCGACCAGGTTGGCCGTAGAAAGCGTATCTCCGCCAATCAGGTTGTCGCTGCTGCTGTCGTAAACGAATATTCCATCACTCTCATTGCCCAGCGGCCCAGTTCCAGTGATGTCCGTGCCAATATAGTTTCCACTCACCACATTGCGATTAGCATGATCGTCAATGAATACGCCATTTCTGCCGTTGCCACTGATCACGTTGCGCTCGTCTGGCGTGTCTCCTCCAATCAGGTTGTCGCTGCTGTAGTGAACATTTACCCCATGCTCTCCATTGCTCAACGTCGCCATACCGGAGGCATCAGTGCCAATGTAATTCCCGCTGACGATGTTGTGGCTGGCGTACCGGAAGTCCACACCGTTACTTCCGTTGCCGCTGATCAGGTTGCGCTCGCCTGGTGTATCCCCACCAATCAAGTTGCCGTTATTCTCGGCGATGAACACCCCATTGTCCCCGTTTCCCAGTGCTATGGTGCCAGAAGCGTCGGTGCCGATGTAGTTTCCACTGACGGTGTTGCTACTGGTATCGGAGAGGGATATGCCATGGTCCGTGTTGCCGCTGATGAGATTGCGTTCGCCCGATGTGTCTCCACCGATCAGGTTGAGTTTGCCTCCATAAACACATACACCGAAGCGATTACCCAGGGCAACGTTGCCGGTGTGGTCGGTGCCGATACGGTTCCCGCTGATTGTGTTGCTGTCCCCATAGTAAACGTAGACCCCATAACCCCCGTTTCCGCTGATCAGGTTGCCCTCGCCTAGCGGCCCTTCACCCACCGTATGGTCCCCACCAATCAGGGAATCTCTTCCGTAGTAGATGTATATGCCATTGCCAGGGAAGTGCACGATCTCCAACCCCTGTACGGTGACACTGATGGTGTTGTAAAGGTATAACCCGTTCTCTGTCCCAGTGAGCAGGCCACCGTCCAGGATCACTCCAGCGTTGCTCCCATCCAGGGTCACCTGGTTCACAGCGATGGGGGGTAAAGCGCTCCGCAGGCTGATCGTTGCCGGAGCCTGGGGCGGGAACGCGTTCGTGTCAAAGGTGATAGTCTCACCAGGAGATACAGTCATCAGACACTCGCGCAACGTACCCCCTCCACCTTCGTCTGCGCTGGTGACCGTGCAGGTCTTCGGTGACACCTGCGAGAACAAGAACCTGAATTCTGAAGTGTTACCCCACCTGTCCGTGGCGATGGCATTCACAAATGGACCGCTGAATCCACCAGCCTGGGTAAAGGTAAAGACTCCGCTGATGTCTGCCCGGGTCGCGCCCTCGAACCACCGGCCCTCGTCCTGATTATCGGAGTAGATCTCTACAGTGCTGTCCGGTGGCGCTGTGCCGGTGATGGTGTCTCCGGCCTGGACGAGCAGGGCCGGTGATGTCAATTCCATAGTGCCACCGTCCATGTTCTCTATCCCCTTGAGGCCGTTATTGTGGATAGGATTGTGACTGATCCGATTCCGCACGCTCCCCTGCACCAGGACGCCGTTTCCGCCATTGAACGCGATGCGGTTTGTGATAGAAACTGTGTCCCCGCCGATCAGGTTGCGGTCACTGTCATTGCAAACGAACACTCCGTGGCCCCCGTTGCCCAGCGCCTCAGTTCCAGAGACGTCGGTGCCAATATAGTTCCCACTGACCACGTTATCACAAGAGACATCGGCCATGACTATACCATTGCCCTTGTTGCCGCTGATCAGATTGCGCTCGTCGGGGGTGTCTCCGCCGATCAGGTTGTTGTCGCCGTGATCGTAGATCTCCACCCCGTTTTCCCCATTGCCCAACGGCGTTGTGCCAGAAATGTCGGTGCCGATATAATTACCGCTGACAGTGTTGTGACTGGCACGCCAACTGAGATACACACCGTCACCCCCGTTGCCGCTGATCAGATTGCGCTCGGCCGGTGTATCCCCACCGATCAGGTTGTGGGTGCTGTCAGAACAGAGGAACACCCCGTCGTTTCCATTGCCCAGCGCCTCAGTCCCAGAGACGTCGGTGCCGATATAGTTCCCACTGACAGTGTTGCCATCGCCGTCAATGGCCACGCCGACGTCCCGGTTGCCGCTGATCAGGTTGCGCTCGCCTGGCACGTCCCCACCGATCAGGTTGTGTCCGCCAGAGACATCTACGCCGGACGAGTTGCCCAGGGCGGCAGTCCCGGTGCGGTTCGTACCGATCCAGTTCCCGCTGACGGTGTTGTGGTCCGCAGAAAAGAAGTATACGCCAGATCTCCCGTTGCCGCTGAGCAAATTGCCCTGTCCCAACGGCCCGTCACCCACTGTGTTGTCCCCGCCGATCACACAGCCTGTGGCATATTCGACATGGATGCCATCAAGCGGAAAATGTACGATTTGCAGGCCCTGGATGGTCACGCTGGTCACGTCACGGACCACCAGGCCATTGTCTGAGTATCCCGACAGATTGCTTCCGTCCAGGATGACGCCAGCATTGCTGCCATCCAGGGTCAAGTCGCTGACGAGAATGGGGGGCAAGGCGCTCTGCAGAGTGATCGTCGCCGGATCGCCAGGGGGAAAGGCGGTTGTGTCGAAGGTAATGACCCCATCGGGGGGCGCTTTCAACAGACACTCCCGCAAGCTGCCCGCTCCGCTGTCGGCCGTGTCGGTCACCATGCACGTCATTGGCACCAGCGAGAACAGCCACCCGAACTCCGAGGTGTTGCCTGACCCGTCAGTGGCGGTGGCGTTCACCACCGGGCCGGCGAAACCGCCCGGCTGAATGAAGGTGAAGACCCCGCTGTCATCGGCCTGGGCCGTACCCTCGAACAGTCGCCCTTCGGCCGCGTCATCGGAGAAGATCTCGACGACGCTGCCCGGCGGCGCTGTGCCGGTGATGGTATCTCCGGCCTGGACGAGCAACGCCGGAGGGGACAGTTCCCGGTTGCCTCCGGAGCTGTTCTCGATCCCCCTCAGGCCATTGCTGTGAATCGAGTTGTGGCTGATCCGATTGCCCCAACTATCATAGATCTGAATGCCGTTCTCGCCATTGAAGGCGATCCGGTTGCCGGCGGATACGGCATCCCCGCCGATCAGGTTGCGGGAACCTGCGACGTATACTCCAGTCTCCCCATTGCCCAGTGCCCTTGTGCCGGCCGCGTCGGTGCCAACATAGTTCCCACTGACAGTGTTGTCGTAGGCAGCGTTAAGTCCTATGCCATTTCGCTCGTTGCCACTGATCAGATTGCTTTCGCCCGGTACGTCCCCACCGATCAAGTTGTGTTCGCTCTGAAAAGAGACATTTACGCCGTCATATTCATTGCCAAGGGTGGCGGTGCCCGAGGCGTCGGTGCCGATCCGGTTCCCGCTGATGGTATTGTGAGCTGCATAATAGAGGGATATCCCACTATCCTCATTGCCACTGATCAGGTTGCCCTGCCCTAGCGGTCCTTCGCCCACCGTATTGTCCCCGCCGATCAGGCAGTTTGTGGCGTGATCGAGCTTGATGCCCACACTGGGGAAATGCAGGATCTGCAGGCCCTGGACAGTCACGCCGCTTGCCTGGCGGATCACCAGCCCATAATTAGACCACCCCGATAAATGACTTCCATCCAGAATCACCCCGGCGTCGCTGCCGTCAATCGTCAGCCCGTCGGTGATGATCGCCGGTAGGGCACTCCATAACGTAATGGTCGCGGGGCTGGCAGGGGGGAAGGCAGCGGGATCGAAGGTGATCGTGTCACTGACGCCAGCGGTGGAGAGCGCCCAGCGGAGCGTGCCGTAGCCGCTGTCGGCGGTGCCGGTGACGACCCACGTGGCCGGCGTTTGTTCCAGTGGCCGTACGTCTGGTACCGGGGGCGGCGCGGCCTGGGTGCGCGTCGCCGTCAGCGCGAACAGGCCCAGCACGCTGGCGGTCAGCGCCAGGCCGAGCGCCAGGACCACAGACCATTCTCGCTTGCGCTTTGTGACCATCTCGTTTCCTCCTCAACGTTCGGGGAGCGGCCTTCGGCATGCGCCGATGCGTCGTTTCACCGTTCGCCGGTTCACTCTCCCAGGCCGGCGATCCACTGCTCTGCCTCTCGCAGGTCCAGCCTGGCACCCAGTTCGGCGAAGGTCGCGCGGGCACGCCCCGCGTGTGCCAGGGCCTCCTCCGCCCTGCCGCTCACCTGCGCCAACACGCGAGCCAGCACCAGGCGCGTGCGTGCGGCCTGGTACCGCTTGCGTCTCTGCTCCAATCGGTCCAGGCTGGCTTCCAGCACCCGGTTGGCTTCTTCCGGTTCCCCCTGTGCAGCCAGGATCTCTCCCCACAGGCGTTGGATCGGTTCGGCCTCATCTGCCAGTACATCTGCGCCTGTGGAAAGCAGTTCCTGGATTTCGGCTTGTGCCTGGGCCGTGTTTCCTCTGGTCAAGTATATCTGGGCCAGCCAGCGGCGCACTGTGGGCTCGAACATGGTGTCCTGGGCCAACTCGCGCACGTCGGACAGCTGTGTCAGGGCCTGCTCCAGTGCGCCCTGACGCCAGAGAAGCGTAGCCAGGACGGCGTGGGCGATGATCGTCCCGGAAGCGGCCTGGATGGCATCAAAGATCTCCAGCGCGCGGTGGGCATAGTCGAGTCCTTTCTCGATTTCTCCCCGATGGCAGTATAGATCGCCCAGGTTGGCATACGTCTTGCCCAGCTCGAACCTGTCCCCAACGCGGTTGAGAATTTCGATGGCCCGGAGGTAAGATGCTTCGGCCAGATCCCAGTTGTCCATCTCCAGGGCGAAGACGCCTCGGTTCGAGTACCCTTTGAGCAATCCGCTCAGGTCGCCGATTTCCCGGCTGACCTCAATGCTGCGCTCGCAGTGCTCCATCGCCAGATCCAGGGAACCGTGGGCACCGTAGGCGACGCTCAACAAGCGGTGCGTCACCGCCAGGTCCAACCTGGCATCCGCTTTCTCTGCCAGGCGCAAAGCCCGTTGGCCTTCCTCGATCGCCTGCTCGAAATTGCCCCGACGGAAGGGTACAAAGCCCCCCACCACGTGCAGAGCGGCGGCTTCGGCCGACGGCACCTCTTCACCGGCCGGCGTCTTGGGCAACAGGGCGACCCCTTTGCCCTGCCAGGCCAGAGCCGTCTCCAGATCGTCCTGGCTCCCCTTGAATGCATAGGCGTAACTGATGTGATAACACATCCTGGCTTTGCGAAGCACGACGTCCGGGTCGAGCGTGTCCCCCAGCAGGTCATAGGCTTGTGTCAGATGCTTGAGCGCATCGTCGTACTCGCCCAGGGTCACCAGCACTTTTCCCAGTTCCAGGTGGATGTAGGCCAGTGTGTGGATACCTGGCGTGATGAAGCCGGCGATCTCCAACGCTCGCCGGAGGTGAGAGAGGGCATCCTGGTTGGCATAGGCCTGGGCGTCTCTCTGACCGGTCAGCCGATGGTATTGGAATGCCTTGCCCCATTCTCTCCCCTGGTCGTAGTGATAGGCCAGGGTGTCGTAGTACTGGGGCAGATCCTGGCGGTGTTGCTCTTCCAACCAGCGCCCAATCTGACGATGATACTCGCGCTGTTTTCCCACCAGGATATTCTCGTACGCCACCTGTTGGACCAGGCCATGGCGGAAGCGGTACCCCCACTGCAGGCGACCGCCGTGCCGGATCCGGGTTTTCTCGATCATCGCCGCGTTCCTCAGTTCGCGGAGATGTCGTGAGAGTTCCTCTTCCTGCCGGCCTGTGGAGGTGAACAGATGGCGCAACAGTTCCTCGGGAAACTCTTCGCCAATGACGGCAGCCATCCACAACACCCGGCGCGCTCCAGGGCTGCCATAGTCCAACTCATCAATGCGGCTCTGAACGATCTGATAGAGGGTAGCCGGTACGTGGATCTGCTCGAGGCTGCGTGTGAGCTGCCACCTCCCTTCGTCCTGGACGAGTGTGCCCTCCTCGATCAACGTGTGCAATATCTCTTCCACGTACAGCGGGTTGCCGTCGGCCTCCTCGAGCACCAACGCCTGGAAATCCTCGGAAAGCTGGTCGTTTCTCATCAAGTTGGACAACAACTGGCGACCATCTGCGTGCCCTAGCTCTTGCAGCGAGATCGAATGACAGTCAGGATGGGCATGGTCAATCTCCTGCGAGACCTGCCAGATCGGGCGCTCTTTGAGCGCGCGATAGATGAGGCAGAACAGAATGGGGATATCATCGTCCACCCTGTCCAAAACGAACTTGAGCAGGTCCAGAGAGGCATCGTCGGCCCAATGCAGGTCCTCCAGCACCACGATCAAGGGCTGCTGCCGGGCCGCGTGTACCAGCAGATCGCATATGGCCAGGCGTGTCTGAAGCTGCAGGGCTTCGGGTTCCAGTTGCGCTACACGTTCGGACAGGTCCGTTCTCCGGGTCAAATCCAGGGCCAGGAACTGGGCCAGGTAGGCCAACCGGTTCGAGAACTCCTCGGACCAGCCCGGTGCTGCGCCGGTAAACATCTTCTCGACGCAGTCGGACAGCTTTCTCCAGCGTTCTTGATGCGAGTCTTCGGCGGCGAAAGCCAGAAGCTGCTCCAGAACCTCGACGAAGACCCCGTGTGTCTTCTGCCCGTAGGAGTGACCGCGACCGCACAACCAGGCGACCGCCGGTCCCTCCACGCCCTGACCGGCCAACGTGCGGATGCGATGCTGCCACTCTGTCACCAGCCTGGTCTTGCCCACCCCTGCTTCTCCGGTGATCGCGGCGATCTGTTTGCCTCCGCCGGAGGACAAGTCATCAAAGCATGCTTCCAACACCTCCAGTTCGTCTTTCCGCCCCACGAAGTCCGAATCGAGCACGCGAGGCCGAACTCTACCTTGCACGGGGCGCGTGGCGTGCAGTTGATAGGCGACGATCGGATCACTCAAGCCCTTCACCTTGACTGGTGGCAGGGCCGACGCATCAAATCCCCCCCTGATTTGACTCCAGGCAGACTGACTGATCCATATCTCACCGCGCCCGGCCTCGGACATCAGGCGTGCAGCCAGGTTGACGGTATCGCCCATGACCGTATACTCGCGCCGGTGGCAGGGGCACGATCCCACATTGCCGGCAAACACGGAGCCGGTATGGATGCCCATGCGTTGGGACAGCAGTGCGGAGGCGGTAGGCGAGGGGAGCCTGGCCACGACCTCCCGCATCGCCAAGGCGGTCAGTGCGGCCCGCCGGATATCCTGTTCGTGGGCCATGGGCGCGCCAAAGATGACCATGAGCTTGTCTCCCTGGTCGTACAGGTCCACCTTGTTGATGACCCCGCCGTAATACTGGATCTCCTCCTGCACGGCCTCGAAATACTCGCCCAAATCGGCGGCGATCCTGTCCGGGCGATCAACGCCGTGAGCATTGATGACTCGGTCCATGCCGGTAAAGTTGGCAAACAGGATCGTCACCTGGCGATGTTGACCCTCAATCTGCCCTCCCTGGGTATCGCGTGCCAGTTGAGGCAGGAGGCCTGCCGGCAGATAGGGGCACAGGGCGTCGAGGCGATCTGCTACCTCCCACAAATCGCCCTCAATGGTGGACAAGAACCGTTCGACCTCGTTCCACGGATCCTCAGGCCGGACAGCAGGCTCAGCACGAACGTGGGTGACCCGGTAAAAGTCCGGCACGGCTGCCAGTGGCTCCGCCTCCAGGTAGCCCTCGACCAGGGAGTAAGTCTCAGAGCTGACCAGTATGTCCCCTTTGCCGGCCGTTGATTCCGCGCGCGCGGCGCGTTCGACGGCGCTGCCGGTGAGGACGTATTCCATATGCTCCGCTGTCCCCACGTTGGCGGCGAACAGCAGGCCCGAATTGCTGCCCGCTTTCATCTCCAGCGGGAATATCTCCTGGAGCACCTCGATCCTGGCAAAGCGATCCGCCATGGCCTGCCTCATCTCCCAGGCAGCCCACACGGCGTTCAACGCTCCCTGGTACTCGCCAGTGAACAGGCACAGCATGGCGTCGCCGCCAAACTTGATCAACTGGCCGTTGTACTTGAAGAGGATAGCGAGCATCACGTCCAGAAATTCATTGATGAGACGAGCGATCTCCTCAGCGCCTTCCTTTTCCCCCTTCTTTCTCAGCTTTTCAGAGATCGCCGTAAAGTCCGAGATGTCGGCGAAGAGCAAGGTACCCTCCAGGAACTCTCCCCTGGTGTGGGCCACCAGCGGCTCCTGAAGCAGATCGAGCGCCAGATGGCGCGGCAGATAGGTCAAGACAGCGCGCAGAAGCGAGTTCAAATGGCCCAGGCAGGCCGCTTCGTCCTTCTGTTGATACACATCTGTTGGCAGATACTTGTGTAGCCGGCTCCAATCCTTGCTCGTGGGCGGACGTTTCGAGGGCGCAGGTTGTACAAAGTTGTAGGCCACTGCCGCGGCCCAGAATGCTGCCTGCCTGGACAGCCGGTCCAGGTTCTTGAACTTTAACGCTCCCAGCAGGTACAGGGTGAGGCCCTCGTAATATTCTGTCCAGTCATCTGGATCAAAGAGACATTGGCGGCCCATTTGGCGGATGGCTGCCAACATCTGGAACGGTTTGTCCAGGCCGGCTTGAATCGGCAGGGTACGTACAGGCCGGTCGGGGGCAAAGGTCTCCTGGTGCAGCCGCCTGTAGAGGATATCAATCGTTTCCACGAGCAAGTCGGCGCTGGGCAGGGCCTCGGGAAGAAGCCTGGTGATCACTTCAGTCTCCAGGCGCAGGAAGTCATGCAGCGTGTGGTCTCGACGGGCCGTGGCGAAGTCAATGAGAGACACGGTACGCCCGGCCGGCTCGACCATGATATTCTCCATGTTGAGGTCGCCGTGGATGCACGAGACCCTCAGATTGCGTGTCTTGCCCAACAAAGCGGGCAACGCGGCCAGGGGATTGGGTAACCTAGTGCCATGGGGTGACGTCAAGGTATCGCTCGTCAAGTCAAAGCAGTACTCAAGCACGCCCTGGGCGATGCACCGTAGCTGCTCGTGACGGGTTTGCCTGACCCTCCCCTCGATGGGCGGGATCTCATCGTTGACCTGATAGGACTCTATGGACTCGACCGGTTGCAGGCGCAGGCGATACGATGCCGGAAGGCCGTCTTCCCGGGCCGGTACGTTGAGGGTGAGCGCCTTTTGCTGTGGATCTACCTCCGTGATGACAAAGCCTTCCAGCCGTACATAATCGCCCTGTGACAGAGGGGGGGGGGGCAGGGTATCTGGCTTGAGAGGGTGGGGTGAAATGTCTGGTGGAGGAACAGCAGGCTCGATCAGCAGATTGACCGGGAGCAAGAAGTCATAGCTTGCCTGTATAGGCCATTCGGCCTTCGCTTCGCTGAACTGCCACCACTGAGGCCCGGCGATGGCAAACAGGCGCTCTCGCAGCACGCAGCGGATATCGGCAGCACTGGCATGGTGGTAGTAGGTCCGCAGGCTCTCAACTTCAAACGTGCCACCCTCGCCCATCAAGGTGTAGCGCAGGCCGCCCCACAGGCTGCCTGGCGGCAAGACAGGCTCGTCCGTGATCTCGGCAATGCCGGGCAGTTTGTGGCGGACGCACCGGTTGTAGGCATGCCATTCGCTTCTAATCAGGCCGGTCGGGGCGATCTTTACCACGGCCGGGAGTTCGGGACTGTGCTCACTTTCGATAGGACGGACTAACAAGACACGACTGCCGCTCAAGCCGCCGCTAAACTCTTCCTTGATGGTTACCCGGCCGTAAGGGGCAAACATGGTTTTCAGGATGCGCTCCTCTTCAGCCGAAATCGGTAGATTGGCCGGATTTTCGATCTGTGGCCCGGAGCCAGTCCGTCTTGAGGACATGGGAACCCCCTCTTCTGTGGCACGTTCTCAGTTTCGAGGATGGAAATCCACTGCCGGCGGTACTACCAGTATAGCAGAGAGAAGCAGCAAAGTACTTGAGCCCACCCTGAGCAATCGTTGAGACTTGTGGGCTTTTCGTCGAGCGAATTGGCCTGTCACCACTGCGGCGCGCCTTCAGGGAAGAAACGGTAACCGGCTCCATGTTGGGTCACGAGGTAGCAAGGCCTGGCCGGGTTCATCTCGATCTGCGTTCTGAGGTGCCGGATCGCCTGCTGCACGGCCATGTCGCTGACTCCACTGCTCTCGTATTCGGCCCAGGCCGCGCCAATCAAGTCGTCAATGCTGTGAATGGCCAGGGGGTGTTCCAGGAAATGACGCAACAGCCGGCGGTCCTGTTCTGACAGGCCCGTCAGTTCTCCCTCTCCTCGAAAGAAGCGATCCGTCTTCGGATCGTGCCAGATCCTGCCAGCGCTGATGCCTTTCACGCTGGCGACGAACCTGGCGAAGAGGGGGCTGAACACCCCCCAGCCGGCGCCAGTCTTGATGCAGATGTGTTTGTCCTCTAAGCCGGTGAGCACGGCGTGGTACTTTTCCTCAATTTGCTCGACGCTCCTCTGGTGCTCCCGCTCTGGCGTAGCAGGTGGGTCGGTGTGCAACACAGAGAGTGCTGCTTGCTCCTCGCCCGTCAATCCCCGCCACAAATCCTGGAGGCGACTCTGGATGCCTGGGTCGGCCAGCAACTCTCGTTCCCAGGTAGCCGCGTCCGGTACAGGAGAGGCCTGAGCCAGCCAGAGGCTGGCCGACCGCAGCAGGGCGGGGTAAGCACCGGTCAGGTCAATCAACCGCTCAATTTGCTCATCGCCGAAGGGCCGCCCCATCCCTTCCTCCACCTGGCTGACGACCCAACGTGCATCTTCCCTTTGCATTGACCCCACCCAGCACACGTGGGTGTCTAGAATCTCGTACAGTTCGCCCAGCTCGTCGGGGGCGCGGACGTAGGCCAGTTCGTGGCGCAGGCCCACGATGTACGAGAGAGTGGCTTTGAAGCCGTCGCGCAGGCCGCGCAAGTTGTCCAGAACTTGGGTTGTGGCGGTGCGACAGAAGTGATCGAAGGGATCCAGCACCATCACCAGACGCGCCGCGTCCTTACTGAGCGAGAGAAGGATCTCTCGCAGCGCACTCTGCGGCAAGAAAGGGTCGGCCTTATCTTCGGCCTTACGGTAGCGATCCTCAACTTCCTGAGGCAGTGACTCTCCGATGACAGACAGTTGAGAGCGGGCTTCGTACAACGAGCGCAGGACGACCCGGTAGAAGGTGGACAGATTACCCTGGGGCAGGTTGTTCAGGTCAACCAGCACCAGCGCGAGTTGGGAAGAGCGATCTTCCAGGTAGTGGTCGGTCATCACTTGAGGGCGGTGGCACAGGAAGCCGAACAGGTTCGATTTGCCGGAGCCGGCCAGCCCTACCACCGACCCGCTCTCTCCGGCGCGAATCCAATGGGCCAAAATTCTCATCTCCCTGGCGCGATAGGTTTGTGGGTATGTCTCCCAGGCCCGCTTTGAAGCCATCACGTGCCTCCTTCTGTGTGCGTACCACTCCTATCTCAAGGCCGTCCGGCAAAGAAAAACGCCAACGCGGAACGCCTGCCGGCAAGCAGACTGTTCTCTGCTGGCGTGAGCAGTCGTGCCAAAGCGAAAGTTCGGCCATGGCCTCGATGGCACGACCTGGCTCCATCAGTCCCCCCAAGCCCTTGGCTCCCCGGCAGGTACGGCCCGGGATACACGTGCACCTCCAGCCGTCTCAAGTATAGTGGAAAAAAAACAAATGTCAAAATATCGTGGCGCGCGTCGTTCTTAGAATGCAGGCCATTCAGTTGCATCGCCTGGTGCGATGTGCTGACGGAATGCTCAGCCGCTGCTCAAGGTTGGCTTGGGGTTAGCTCAAGCAACTCCCGTTCATCTCTGATATACTGGCAGCAAAACGTAGGATTGGGAGGCCGTTTCAGTGAGAAGAGCGACCGCCTCGAACAAGGAAAGGAGCACAGCAATGATCAGCAGAAGGTTCGTACGGCAATTCATCGTTTTGGCACTGTCCGTGCTGTTGCTGGCCGGGTGCGGCCTAGCGCAAGCCGAACCGACCGCTACACCGACACCCGTTCCACCGACACGCACCACTACACCCGTGCCGCCGACAAGCACGCCCACGCCTGTACCACCGACACCTACGCCCACACCTGTGCCACCGACGGCCACACCGACTCCTGCTCCTCCTACATACTCGAAAGTTTTGAGTACGTATCCGGAGAACGCCGAGCTATGCTGTACGGATGCAGAAGTGTCGGGTGTATCTTCTGATGGAGAGTGGACCTTTAGCGGCGGGAGACTATGTCCAGACGGGTCTGATTTCACGGTGGCGGAGGGAAAGACATTGACATTGCCTCTTGACAGCATGTTTGGCAGGTGGAAGTGCTATGGAGCCAAGATCACCGTCAGAGAGAGCGTCACGATTGACGGGAGGACCTATGAGACGGGAACCAAACTGACTGTGGACAGAGACCTCCAATGGATCGAAGTCTCGAGTTGGGATTGACTGGGGAAGGCCACCAAGCACCAGGGACAGATGAAAGGAGAGACATACAATGAAAGGCAAGGCTTTTTTGGCCGCCCTGTTGGGCCTGGGGCTGTTCTCGATCCTGAGTACCAGCCTCTTCTGCCTGTCCAACCGGGTCCTGGCTCAGGGTCCTGACGAGGGCAGCGCACAACCAACATTGATGGGGCCGCCGATCACGCTGACTGTCCGGCTTCTGGGGACCGAAGGCGAAGAGGTAGAACCGGATGCCGTGCAGCCCGACGAGGTGTCCTGCTGTACCAGCGGCCAGCGACTTCCCGGGCTGGTGTCCACCCTGGCGACTACCGTGTCGGGCAGTATTTCGGGTACCTGGGACGTCGGCCATAGCCCTTACGTGGTGACCGGCAACCTGACCATCGCATCCAGCGACGCCCTGACCATACAACCGGGCGTGGAAGTGCGCTTCGCAGGAGCTTACCGTCTGACCGTCTATGGCGATCTTGTGGCGAACGGGACCGCCACCGCCCCGATCACGTTTACCTCGCACCGGGTGCCGCCGCAACCCGGCGACTGGTATGGGATACGATTCTACAACTCTGGCGACGACGACCGGCTGACCTACGTGCGGGTTGAGTTTGCCCAGACAGGGGTTGACGTGTATGCTGGGAACGGTACCGCTTCCCCTATCATCGAGTACTCGGTGATCGCGCATAACTTGTACGACGGCATCTCGGTATCTGCCGACGCTGGATCCAGAGATGCCTACGCCGAGCCCGAGATCCGTAACAACACGATCGCCCATAACGGTGACGATGGCATTTACGTGTACGGCGACGGCGGTGGCGACTATAACGACGGCTACGCCGACCCCACCATTCGCGACAACGCAATCTCCGATAATAGTGACATTGGCATCTACCTCTACGGCAGGGGAGGCAGCGGCATCTGGGCGGACGGGGAAGCCGATGGATACATCGTCGGCAACACCATCACCGGCAATGGGAGCTATGGAATAAGTGGCTATGGATATGGTGGGAGCTATGGCTGCTCTCCTATCCCCTGCATCTCGGGCTCTACCAGTCCAGATATTGCTGGCAACGTGATCGCCGATAACGGCAATACGGGCATCTACATCCGCGCCAATGGTTGGGGCGCTGGCGGGTACAATAACATCGGGTATGCGTCACCGCAGGTGGTGAATAACGTCGTCGTCAACAACAGTGGAAGTGGCCTGCACGCCTCTGCAAGCGACTCGCTAGATCTGGTAAATCCCAAAGTGGTCAACAACACGGTCGTGAGCAACACCCTGGCCGGGGTATGCAGCACAGACGAGGTGGCTAGCAGCTTTGTCATATACAACAACCTGATTATCTCTAACGCAACTGGCTTGTCGGCTTACACGGGTGAGACGCCGAATGTGGGGTGCAATGGCCTGTGGGGTAACGCGACGGATTTCAGCAACTATCCGTCCGCCTACGGGGCGATCACGACCACCAACGCCAATGGCGATCCGAGCGATGCCTACCATAACATCTTCTTGGACCCGCACTTTGTGGACGCTTCCACCAGAGACTACCACCTGCACGGTGATTCTCCGGCCATTGATGCGGGTTGCGACCAGCAGTATGCGCCTGACGAGGACATGGATGGGGACAGTCGCCCCCAAGGAGCGCATCACGACATGGGGGCGGACGAATATCTGGGCCCTGTCGTACTGGATCACTTCTCCTGGGCCACAGTCAGCAGTCCGCAGGCCGTACAGGCTCCCTTCAGCGTGACGATCACGGCACGGGATCCGTGGAACAGAAGGGTGTCTACCTTTTCTGGCACAGTGCGATTGGCCGACACTACCGGGACGATCAGTCCGACAACCAGCGGTGGCTTCGTGGGCGGTGTGTGGAATGGCAGGATCACCATCCGTGCAGTGAGGAGGGGCGTAGTCATCACGGCCGTGGATACGGCTGATGCGGCGATCGTCGGCGTGAGCAACGCCTTCGACGTGGCCTGGCCGTACGAAACCTTTATGCCTATTGTCACCAAGAACTACACACCCTGAGAAAGGATGGAAGAGACCAGCAACGTCAGAACGGTGCTGCAAGCAATAGCCGATTCACCCGCCCAGCGCCTTCAGCACCCAGAACACCGCCATCCCCCCCACGATCGCCCACAACACGTTGCGTGTGCGCCAGGCGACGACGGCTCCCGCCAGCACGGCCCACACCCGCGGGCCGATCTCCAGCCGGCCCTGCGCGAAGGGCGTCACCGTGCCGTACCCGGCCCCGCTCGACGCGCCGGAGACGGCCCGCAGGATCGCCTCCCGGACGTCGTTCAGCGTCACGCCCACCCGCCCTCCCCGGAGGCCAGGTAACTCTCCATGCACAGCAGGCGGTGGAACAGGCGCACCTCGTCGTGCTCGTAGCACACCAGGCAGCCGGTGCCGCCGCCCAGCGCGACGTTGCGGGCGGCCTGCAGGGCCCAGGTGGTCTTGCCGACGTTCTGCCGCCCGCCCAGGAGGAGCAGGCAGCCGGAGAGGAAGCCACCGCCCAGCACCTGGTCGAGTGCGGCGAAGCCGGTCGGCGTGGGCCGGTAGCCTTCCAGTCGCCCGCTGCGGATGCGGCCGTCGAACTCGCGGCTGATCTCGCCGACGGGCTGGGGGAAACGGAGGCCGGTGGGGAAGATGAGTGGGTCGGTCATAGTGATGCGTGATGCGTGATGCGTGATGCGTAATTCGTAATCCGTAATTCGTAAAGGTTGCGGATGGGTCAGGTGGTGGTGGTGGGAGGCGTGGTGGTGGCTTGCAGGATGGATTGGAGGAGGGAGAGGTAGCGGCGGAGCCAGGTTAGGGTTTCGGTACGCTTTTTCGGCGGCAACTGGGCGATCTGGGCAGCCAGGTGGGCCGGGTCGGGCAGGTCGGCGGTTGCGGCGAAGCGCAGGCTGGTGCGGAAGCGGGCTACGGTGCGGGCGGCGCTGTGCTTCTCATGTACTGTTTAGCAGGGGCTCTGCATTAATGAGAACTTTAACAATCTAGAATCTTGACTGCAACCTCCATGCGCAGTCGCTGCCCACTGACCAGTTCGATCTGCGCCTGGTTGACTCGCTGGCAGGCCTGGGTGA
>Ga0315293_10000971_pt1 | contig 27462 bp, 20 predicted proteins | sample YL17G13_20_MG_FD_203071 | JGI IMG/M metagenome (GOLD analysis project Ga0315293, IMG submission 203071) | Sediment microbial communities from Yellowstone Lake, YNP, Wyoming, USA - YL17G13_20 | ecosystem: Environmental > Aquatic > Freshwater > Lake > Sediment | place: USA: Wyoming | collected...
CCGGCGGGCATGAAGAAATTGCCGTTGTTGCCGACCAGGGGGGTAACGAAATGGCCCTGGCGCGCCGACTGGACTCGAAAAGTGTTGGACCAGGCTCCGCTCTGCTTTGAGGGCCGGGGAAAATAATCTGTGTAGAGGATGCCGATAGAATGGCCGTCGGCCTCCTTGACCTCAAACACCTTCACCTCAGGGTGATAGATGGGGATGTCCGTCCGTTCCACGAACTGGAGACCCCACAGCTTGCGGGCTACCTCGAAGGCGCCGTCGCGGACGTTCTCCAACTTGAAATACGGCCGGAGGGTCTCGTCATCAAGCTCATACTTGGCCTTCTTGAGCTTCTCGGCATAGTACCACCAGTCCCAGGGCTCGAGCTTGAATTTACCGCCTTCCTGGTCGATGAGGGCCTGGAGCTCGCTGGCCTCCCTCTTGGCCATTTCCAGGGACGGCTTCCAGATCTGGTCGAGGAGCTTGAACACGGCCGCCGGATTCTTGGCCATGTTCTCTTCCAGGACGAAATCGGCATGCGTTTTGTAGCCGAGAAGTTGGGCGTGTTGGACGCGCAGGGCGGCGATCCGGGACAGGACGGCCTTGTTGTCGAACTGGTTGTTGTTGTTCCCCCGGTTGATGAAGGCCTTGAACAACTTTTCCCTGAGATCGCGCCGGGCTGAGTACTGGAAAAAGGGGATGCAGCTGGGCTTATGCAGGGTGAAGACCCATTTTCCTTCCAAGCCCCTTGTCTTGGCCGCAGCGGCCGCGCCGTCGACGACCGAGGGGGGCAGCCCGGCCAGGTCCTCCGCTTTGTCCAAAATCAGGGCGAAGGCATTGTCCTCCTTGAGGACGTTTTCGCCGAACTTCACCAACAATACAGCCAGCTCCTCATTGATCTTGCGCAATTGGGCTTGCTGGGCCTGGTCCAGGTTGGCGCCGCCTCGCACGAAGCCCCGATAGAACTTGTCCAGAAGCCGTTTTTGCTCTGTAGTCAGGTTGAGTTTGCCCTTCTGCTCATAGACGGCCTTGAGCCTGAGGAAGAGCTTGGGGTTGAGGAAGATGTCGTCATTGTGCTTGGCCAGGAGGGGGGAAACTTCGGCCTCGATCTTTTGCATCTCTTCGTTGGTGTCGGCCGAAGTCAAGTTGAAGAAAATATTGCTGACCTTGGTCAGGAGGCCGCCGCTTTTCTCGTAGGCTTCCACCGTGTTGGCGAAGGTGGGAGGCTGGGGGTTGTTGACGATGGCCTCCACCTCCTCTTTCTGCTGGGCCATGCCGGCCTGGAAGGCGGGCCGGTAGTGTTCGACCTTGATCTTGTCGAAGGGGGGCGTCTGGAAGGGCGTGTTCCAGGCGGTGAAAAAGGGGTTCTCCTCCGCAGCGGCCGCCGGCCGAACTTCCCTATTCCCCTGCAGGCCGGCACTCAAGACGAGGACGGCCAGGAGCAAAGCTGTTCTTTTCATGAGGGTGACTCCTTTCTTAAATGCCCGATCATGCGATTGGAGGTGTTATCCTTTTTCATGGAGAAATTAAAATCAAGGTCCTGAGTATAGACCCCAAGTTTGGATTCCGTCAATAGAAGCTCGGGGAACGGTAAGCATCCAAACATATGATTTCAAAGAGGTGTCGGAATAGCCCCTGAGGGCCCCATAGCGGAGGGGGGGCCCGTCCTTGGGACGGGGGGAACCGACGGGACTGGTTCCCCAGGGGCCCGGGGGGGATTCCGGCACCGATGCTGAATCACATAAATAGGGATCCTTCCCTGGGGAACAGGCGAGCTTCACAAATCCGGTCGATTGTGATGCAATAAATATTCACTTTCTGCGTCTTGAACAATATGAATGCTGACTTGCATCGGGCCCAACCGGCCGAGTTCCTGAGCCTGGAGGATGGCCGTCTCGAGTGGGGACAGACTCAGCCGAGCCTGTCCCCTTTTGTTATATTATGGTATATTTAAAAAATGGCCGCGAGTCCTTCTGAGGCGACGCTGCGGGTGACCCTCCTGCCCAGGGATACCAACCGCTACGGCACGATCTTCGGCGGCGTTATTCTCAGCCATATCGACCTGGCCGGTTCAATCGAGGCTCGGCGTAGCTGCGGGCCGCACAACTACGTCACGGTGGCCATGGACAAGGTCGTCTTCCATCAGCCCGTTTTCGTGGGCGATGTGGTCAGCTTCTACGCGGAGACGATCAGGGTGGGGCGGACATCGATCACGACCAAGGTCGTGGTCGAGGTCAGCCGGGCTGATAGCCAGGAGGTCGTGCGGGTTACCGAAGCCGAGGTCGTCTTCGTGGCCGTGGATGCCGATTGGCGGCCTATTCCGGCCCATCGGATCCGATAATCCCGCGTTGCATTTGAAGAGAGGGCGTCATCATGCATGCCACAACCATCATCTGTGTCCGCCACAAAGACAAGGTGGCCCTGGCCGGCGACGGCCAGGTCACCGTGGGCCAGACCGTTCTCAAGCATTCGGCCAACAAACTGCGGCGATTGTACGGCGGCAAGATCCTGGCCGGATTTGCCGGCTCGACCTCCGACGCCTTCGCCCTGTTCGCCCGGTTTGAGGTCAAGCTTGAGGAATTCAGGGGCAACCTGGCCCGGGCCGCCATTGAGTTGGCCAAAGACTGGCGGCTGGACAGGGCCTTCCGCCGCCTGGAAGCCCTGCTGATCGTGGCCGACAAGGACCAATCCTTCCTTATTTCCGGGACGGGAGACGTCGTGGAGCCCGACGACGGTATCCTGACCGCCGGATCGGGCGGGGCCTATGCCCTGGCCGCGGCCCGAGCCTTGCTTCGGCACACCGGCCTGGGGGCCAAGGATATCGCCCTGGAGGCTCTCAAGATCACCGCCGAAATCTGCGTCTATACTAACGCCCAGATCCAGTGCGAGGAGTTGTAGATGCCCATTATCCTGCCCGAAAGACTGGACATAGAGATCGGCTTCCAGCCCGATTCGGAGCTCACGCCCAAGCAAATCGTGGCCGAGCTGGACAAATACATCATCGGCCAGCAAGCGGCCAAAAAAGCGGTGGCCATCGCCCTGCGCAACCGGTTCCGCCGCCGCAAACTCCCCCCCGAGCTGGCCGATGAGATCGCGCCCAAGAACATCCTGATGATCGGCCCCACGGGCGTGGGTAAAACCGAGATCTCCCGGCGCCTGGCCAAGCTGACCAGCTCGCCCTTTCTCAAAATCGAAGCCAGCAAGTTCACCGAGGTCGGATATGTCGGCCGGGACGTGGAGTCCATGATCCGGGACCTGGTCCGCATCTCGGTGGACATGGTCCGTTCCGAGATGGCCTCCCAGGTGGAAGACAAGGCCCAGGCCCAGGTCGAGGAACGGCTGCTCGACCTGCTGTTGCCCACCCTGCGCCGGAAGGAAGGGGCGGCCGAAGAAGATCCCCAGCGCTTCCAGGAGACGCGGGACAAGCTCCGTCAACAGCTGCGGGCCGGCCTTCTCGACGACCGGCCGGTGGAGGTCGAGGTCAAGGAGCGTTCCTCCGGCCCCCTGGAGATCTTTTCCAACTCCGGAATGGAGGAGCTCGGCATCCACATCCAGGAGATCATCCCGGGCCTGATGGGCGGCCGGTCCAAGCGGCGCAAGGTGAAGGTCAAAGAAGCCCGCGGCCACCTGCTCGATGAGGAGCAACGCCGGCTGATCGACATGGACCAAGTGGCCCGCCTGGCCGTGGAGAGGGTTGAGCACTCGGGCATCATCTTCCTAGACGAGGTGGATAAGGTGGCCGGACGCGAATCGGGTCACGGGCCGGAAGTCAGCCGTGAGGGCGTTCAGCGCGACCTGCTGCCCATCATCGAGGGCACCACGGTCAATACCCGCTACGGGCTGGTCCGCACCGACCACATCCTGTTCATCGGCGCCGGCGCCTTCCATGTGTCCAAGCCGGCGGACCTCATCCCCGAGCTCCAGGGCCGGTTCCCCATCCGCGTGGAGCTCACCCCCTTGAACAAGGCGGACTTCATCCGCATCCTGACCGAGCCGGAGAATGCCCTCATCAAACAGTACGAAGCCCTGATGCAGACCGAGGGCGTCCAGGTGGTCTTCACTCCGGACGCCGTGGACGAAATCGCGGAAATGGCGGAGAAGGTCAATCAGGACGCGGAAAACATCGGCGCCCGCCGGCTGCACACCATCCTGGAAAAGGTCATGGAAGACATCTCCTTCAACGCGCCCGAAGCCAAATTCCAAAAAATCGTCATCGACCAGGCCTATGTCCAGAACCAGCTTCAGGAGATCATCAAGGACCAGGATTTGAGACGGTTCATCCTTTAATGAAGAGAACCCTCGTCTTTATCCTGGCCATTGCCTTTATCATTTCCGGCTGCGGCAAGAAGGGAGATATTCTGCCGCCTTTCGTCCGGGTTCCTCAGGCTCCCCGGATCCTCAGCCTGGCCCAGCAAGGCGGCCAGGCGGTCCTGGAATGGCAGAACCCCGAAGCCTATGAAGACGGCAGCCCTCTGCCGGAGTTGGCCAGGGTGGAAATCTGGGGAGCCGAGCAAGAAGCGGGGAAAACCGCTGCGGCCGCGGGCCTTTCTTTGAGAGAATTCGAGGACAAAGCCGTGCTCCAAGCCGTCATCCGGCAATCCGAATTCGTAAAGCTCCGGACCGGCGAAGGCGGACAGGCTGAAACGTTGCGCTTCAGCCTGCCATTGGGGCCGGACGCTTATAAAGGCAAGGTGCTGTCCTATGCCCTTCGGGCTATCGACAGCCGGAAGAAGAGGTCGCCTTTCTCGGAGGTTCGCGGCATTGGCCCCAAGCCTCTTCCCCGGCCGCCCGTCAACTTGAAGGCCGAAGTGGAGGCCGACAAGGTGATCCTTTGCTGGGAACCCCCCCGGGAGAAAATTGACGGCTCTGTTCTTTCCGGAGTGGCCGGCTACAGGATTTTCCGGGCCGAGAAAGGCTTCCCCTTCAAACTGCTCTCCGGAGAGCCGGTCCAGGAGGCCTGTTTCCATGATGGCCAATTTGTTTTCGGCCAGACCTACTTCTATGTGGTCAGGGCCGCCGCCGCAGGGGCGGAGCCCTATGAAGAGAGCAGCGACAGCCTGCCCCTGGAAGTGGCGCCCAAGGACACTTTCTGGCCCGGTCCTCCCGCCGGCCTGAACGCCCTGCCCGGAGAGGATTTCATCAGTTTGGCCTGGGACCCCCGGCCGGAGAGAGACTTGGCCGGCTACAGAGTGTGGCGCAGGGAAGAGGGAGGGGCGGAATTCAGGGAGCTGACCGTCCAACTCCTGATCGAAACGACCTACCTCGACCGGACGGCGGAAAAGAACAAGCGCTATGAATACGCGGTTTCGGCCGAGGATACATCCGGCAACCGCAGCCCGCTTTCCGCCGGCGTGTTCGAATCCCTCAAAGTCAACCCTTTTTGACACCGTTCCTTCTCCTATGGTATTGTTTTTTCGCTTTTTTACTTTCAGCCTGGCGCTCGATGAAGATCTATCGCTTTCTCCTGGACGGCCGTCCCGCTTACGGTATCCTGCGGGAGGACAGGCTCCATCCTGTCCGGGGCTCGATCTTCGATACATTTGACGTCGAGGCCGAGGGCCTTCCCATCGCCCAGGTCCGGATTCTGCCCCCCAGCGAGCCGACCAAGATCGTGGCCGTGGGTGTGAACTACCGCGAGCATGCCCAGGAAAGGGGGCGGAAGCCGCCCGCCGAGCCGTTGATTTTTTTGAAGCCGCCCTCGGCCCTTATCGGCCCCCTGGACGACATCCTCTATCCGGCCATGTCTCAGCGGGTGGATTATGAAGGCGAGCTGGCCCTGGTCATCAAGCGGCGGGCCGGCCAGCTTCAGGATGGAGATCGCGTTGAGGACTTCATCCTGGGCTACACCTGCTTCAACGACGTCACCGCCCGCGACCTCCAGGACAAAGATGTCCAGTTCACCCGGGCCAAATCGTTCGATACCTTCGCCGCCGCCGGCCCGTGCCTCGTTCCGGAGATTTCTCCCGACGACCTCCGGATCAAGACTTTTCTCAACGGCAAACTGCGGCAGTCGTCTACCACCAAGAACCTGATTTTTTCCGTCCCGTTCCTGGTGCGCTACATTTCCCGGATCATGACCCTTCTGCCGGGCGACATCATCACCACCGGGACTCCTTCGGGCGTCGGCCCTATGCAGCCCGGAGACCGGGTGGATGTGCAGATCGAGGGGATCGGCACGCTCTCCAATCAAGTGGCTTTGGCCGGCGGGCCTTAACCTCCGCCGCGGGGGCGCGGCTCGCCGGGAGGGAATACATGAGCCTGGAAGGGAGGCCAGAATGAAGTTCTTTCTCGACACAGCCAACCTGGACGAAATCCGAGAAGTCGCCGGCTGGGGCATCCTGGACGGGGTGACCACCAACCCTACCCTCATGGCCAAGGAGAAGATGAACTTCGCCGACCTCATAAAGGAGATCTGCAAGATCGTGGCCGGGCCGGTGAGCGTCGAGTGCGTGGCCGTCAAGGCTCAGGACATCATCGAAGAGGCCCGCCGCCTGGTCAGGCTGGCCCCCAACATCGTGGTCAAAATCCCCATCACCAAGGACGGGCTGAAAGCCACGCGCCTCCTGTCCCCGGAAGGGATCGGGGTCAACACCACCCTGGTCTTTTCCCCGGCCCAGGCCCTGCTGGCGGCCAAGGCCGGCAGCCGCTTCGTCAGCCCCTTCATCGGCCGACTGGACGATATCTCCCAGGAGGGCATGGACCTCATCGGCGAGATCCTGTCCATCTACGAGAACTATGACCTGCGGACCGAGGTCATCGTGGCCAGCATCCGCCATCCCCGGCATGTCATCGAGGCGGCCCTCCTGGGCGCTCCCATCGTCACCGTGCCCTTCGCCGTCATGGACAAGCTGCTGGCCCATCCCTTGACCGATATCGGCATCGACAAGTTCCTCAAGGATTGGGGCCAGGTCGCCAAGTGATCAGAAGCAACTCCTCTTCTGCGATCTTTCTTTCAAGAAGAGGAGGGGTCCTGTCACGGCTCCTCCCCGGCCGTGCTCGCAAAGCTGTGCGCGGGCGGGGAGCCCCTCCGCCGTGCCACCCCTCCCCACGAATCCTGCGAGCGGAGATGCTTCCCAGATGATTTGTTGTTGTGACGGAGGCCGGCCATGAGCATCGATAAAAAAATCGCCGAGCTGAAACGACGGAGCGAGGCCGCCGAAGCGGGCGGCGGAGAGGAGCGCATTGCCAAGCAGCATGAGGCGGGCAAGTTGACCGCCCGGGAGCGGATCCGGCTCCTGCTTGACGAAGGCTCTTTCCAGGAGATGGACAAACTCGTGGTCCACGATTGCGTGGACTTCGATATGGACAAGAAACGGACCTACGGCGACGGTGTCGTCTCGGGCTACGGCACCGTCGAGGGCCGCACGGTTTTTGTCTTCGCCCAGGACTTCACCGTGTTCGGCGGCTCTCTGTCCGCGGCCAACGCGGCCAAGATCGTCAAGATCATGGACCTGGCCCTTAAGGCCGGCGCTCCCATCATCGGGCTGAACGACTCGGGCGGGGCGCGCATCCAGGAAGGCGTGGCCAGCTTGGCCGGCTACGCCGATATTTTTCTGCGCAACGTCCTGGCCTCGGGCGTGGTGCCCCAGATCTCGGCCATCTTAGGGCCCTGCGCCGGGGGGGCCGTCTATTCGCCGGCCCTCACCGACTTCATCATCATGACCGAGGGCCGAAGCCACATGTTCATCACCGGTCCCGACGTTATCAAAGCCGTCACCCACGAAGAGGTGTCCATGGAGGAGCTGGGCGGGGCGGAGACGCACAACACCCTGAGTGGAGTTGCCCACTTCGCCGCCTCGGGCGAGGAGCAGGCCTTGGCCACAATTCGCGAAATCTTGTCTTTTGTCCCCAGCAACAACCTGGAGGACCCGCCCCTGAAGCCCACCTCCGACCCCTGGGACCGGGAATGCCCGGCCCTGGATACGGCCGTGCCCGATGACCCTTACCAGGCCTATGACATCCGGACGGTCATCCGGGAGGTGCTGGATGACGGCTATTTCTTCGAGGTCCAGGCGGAGTACGCCCGGAACATCGTCATCGGCTTTGGCCGGCTGGCGGGCAGGCCGGTCGGCCTGGTGGCCAACCAGCCCGACCATCTGGCCGGAGTGCTGGACATCAACGCTTCGGACAAGGCCGCCCGCTTCGTCCGCTTCTGCGACGCGTTCAACATCCCGCTGGTCACCTTTGAGGACGTGCCCGGCTTCCTGCCCGGCGTGGCCCAGGAGCAGGGCGGCATCATCCGTCACGGGGCCAAGCTGCTCTACGCCTTCGCCGAGGCCACGGTGCCCAAGCTGACCATCATCACCCGGAAATCCTACGGCGGCGCTTACTGCGTTATGGCCTCCAAGCACATCCGGGCCGACGTCAACCTGGCCTACCCCACGGCCGAGATTGCGGTCATGGGGCCGGAGGGCGCGGTCAACATCGTGTACAAACGGGAGTTGGAAACGGCCGCCGACCCCGCCGGCCGCCGAGAGGAAAAGATCCAGGAGTTCCGGGAGAAGTTCGCCAACCCCTACGTCGCCTGCGAAAAAGGATTCCTGGACGAGGTCATCGAACCCCGGCTCACCAGGATGAAGCTCATCGCCGCCTTGCGCATGCTGGACAACAAGCGGGACAAGAACCCGCCCCGCAAACACGGCAACATTCCGCTCTGAGCGGAGAAGGCGGGCCATGTTCAAAAAAGTCCTGATTGCCAACCGGGGCGAGATCGCCGTCCGCATCATCCGCGCCTGCCGGGAGATGGGCATCATCCCGGTGGCCGTCTTTTCCGACGTGGATCGTACGGCGCTTCATGTTCGGCTGGCCGAGGAGGCCCACCCCCTGGGCGGCTCCTATCCCTCGGAGACCTACCTGAATATCGACAAGATCATCGCCCTGGCCCGAAGCTGCGGGGCGGAGGCCGTTCATCCCGGCTACGGCTTCCTGGCCGAGAACGCCCGGTTCGTGGAACGCTGCGAGAAAGAGGGGATTATTTTTGTGGGGCCGCCTTCCCGGCCCATGGAGCTCATGGGCCAGAAGACGACCTCCCGGCAGGTGATGTCCAAGGCCGGGGTGCCCATTATTCCCGGCACTTTGGAGCCCGTCCGGAACGATGAGGACTTGCGGGAGTCGGCCGAACGGATCGGCTATCCGCTCCTGCTCAAGGCTTCGGGCGGCGGCGGGGGGAAGGGGCTGAGGCTGGTCCGCCAGGCCGGCGAACTCGAGTCGAATTTTCGCTTGGCCAGGTCCGAGGCCGAGTCGAGCTTCGGCGACCCGTCGATTTATATCGAAAAGTACATCGAAGACCCCCATCACATCGAAGTCCAGATCCTGGCCGACCACCACGGCCGGACGGTTCATCTGGGCGAGAGGGAATGTTCCCTTCAGCGCCGCTATCAGAAGGTCCTGGAGGAAACGCCCTCGCCGTTCCTGGATGATAAAACGCGGCGGCTTATGGGCCGGGCGGCGGTGAAAGCGGCGGTCAGCATCGGCTACCGCAACGCCGGCACCGTCGAGTTCATCGTGGACGGCCGGCGGAACTTCTATTTCCTGGAGATGAACGCCCGGCTCCAGGTAGAGCATCCCATCACCGAGATGGTGACGGGCATCGACCTGGTCAAGAAGCAGTTCGAGATCGCGGCCGGGCTGCCGCTCGGCCTCAACCAGGAAGACATCCGGCCCCAGGGCCACGCCCTGGAATGCCGGATCTACGCCGAGGACCCCGACAACGATTTCCTGCCTTCTCCCGGACGGATCGTCCACCTCCATACGCCGGCCGGCGGCCTGGGCATCCGGGAGGATAGCGGTATCTACGAAGGCTACACCGTGCCGTTCGAATATGACCCCCTGCTGGCTAAGCTCATCTCCTGGGGGAAAACGCGGGAGGAGGCGGTGCAGCGGATGCGGCGGGCCTTGTCGGAATACCGCATCTACGGCATCAAGACCACTGTGACTTTTTTTCAAAGGATCCTATCTCATCCACAGTTCCTGGCCGGCCTGTATACCACCCATTTCATCGGCAACCTGGAGAAAGAGCCGGTCAAGGAGAACAACGAGGAGAGGCTGGCCGCCGTGCTGGCGGCCGGCCTAAAGAGCTATTTCGCCATCCATAAGACCGGAAGTCCCCCGACCGCGGCCAAGGCCGGCGGGTGGAAGCTTCAGGGACGGCTGCAAAACTTGGCCGACAGGCTGTGATATGAATCTGATGTTCTGGATAGACGGCCAGGAATTCAGGCTCAAGCTGGAGGACGGGAGTTCCGGCCGGCTGCGGGCTGTCCTGGGTGAGCGGAGTTTTGAGGTCCAGGCCGAGTTCCTCAACCCGGAGGAAGTTCTTTTGAACGTGGACGGCCGCGTCTATAACGTGACGATCAGCTCTAATTCTCTGTCTCACTCGGTCTTCGTCAACGGCCATTTTTTCCGGGTGGAGAAGCGGGTGCCCCTGCGAACGGGCCGGGAAGCGCGGGGCCGGCTGAAGAAAGGGGACGTCACGGTGTCCATGCCGGGCCGGGTGGTCCAGGTCCTGGCCGCCGAAGGGGAAGAGGTCCGCGAAGGGCAGCCGGTCCTCATCCTGGAAGCCATGAAGATGCAGAATGAAATCAAGTCTCCCTGCCCCGGCCGGCTGGCGCGGCTCAGCGTCCGGCCGGGCGCCTCGGTCGAAGCCGGCGCCGTGCTGTTTTCGGTGGAATGAGCGGCTTGTTTACGCGCAGTGCCCATTTTCTCCGGATCAGGCTGAGGCCCTCAAAAAACTCGAGGCTCTAGCCGGCCGCCAGCTCAAGTCGCGCTTCCTGGAGTGGGCCTTGTCCAGATCTTCAGCAGGGAAATAATGTGCGTCACTATTGACATCTATTTTTTTTGATTATATGTTCTAGACACAAGATGTCAGATGCCAGCTGACAAAAAATGTCATATCCACTGCGGGAAAATACCCCAACTTAATTGATCATATATATTGAGAGGCGGTATGGATAGTATGAAGAGGCATCTTTTTTCTTGCTTATAATCATAAAAAGGAGACATGCCGATGAAATCTAAACTTTTATTATCAGTCCTCATGATTCTATGTTTTAGCCTGATCCTTTCCGCGGCCCAGACGCTGCCCCAGGTCAAAAAGTTTCCTCATCTGGATTTGAACTCCTTGGAGAGGATGATGAGGCCCAACGGCGAATATGTCATCAGCGTCTGGAAGGACGGGCGTTGGCTGGAGGCCGGCCGGCTGGCTTTTGACAAGTTCCTGAGAGAGCAGGAGCTCGACCTTTCTCCCTATCTGCCAGGAACAAACGCTTCCAAGGTCAGGATCACCGTTAACGGCCAGGGCGCGGCCCATATCGACTCGGTGCAGTTGGGAGGCCAGCCCCCGGCTGCGGCCAAAGGCCGAGACGCCGGCCGCATCCTCAGAAAATTCTCGGCCAAAGACAACGATGTCATCAACGCCCAAGGGGAGAGCTTTGAGCTGACTTTTTCGGGCAAAACTGCAGACCATACCCTGAAGCTTGCGGCCCGCATCGAGAGCTCGAAAATCGGGACGGCACCCTTCCAGTTCCCCACGGAAAACCTCTTCACCAAGATCAGCCCCCATTCGAAGTTTTATTCCTATGCTCTGAACGCCTCGGCTCCGCCCCCCGGACAAGTCGGGAGCGATGAGTATTTGAAAGCCGTTGGCCAGAGGCAGCCCTTTTTCCACACCTTCTCTCCGACAGGCTCCGGCCACCCGGCGGGCATGACCTACGGCTGGGTGAGCAACGACGAGAAAAACCTGTATGTCACCCTGGACTTCACCCCGGACAACACCTACGACGGGGACAAGGACTATGCCCAGGTCTATGTCAACACCGGCCGGGAAGTGAAGGACTTCAAGGTCTCGGTTCCCGAAACGAAATGGGGGAGGCCGCACTTTACCTATACGGACAAAGTGCCCTACGAGCACAAAGTCTATGATTTCGTCATTCCCCTTTCTGAACTGGGCGACGTGGGGGCGGGCCGGGAGGTTCGCCTGGCCTTCGGCGCTTACGGGACGGCCTTGCCGGCGGTTTTAGAGCAAAATCCATCTTTGGCCTTTGATCCCGACCACAAGCGTTATCTGCTTGTTTTTGATGCTCCCTCGGATGAGGGCCGCGACATTATAGGCGTATTGTTGGATATACACGGGGATCCCATTCACGTGGCCGGTAATGGTTATTTTGAGATCTGCAACGCCGATTCTACTCAAGCCCTTCCGGACGTCGCCTACGACAGCGCTTCCGGGCGGTTCCTGGTGGTCTGGCAGGACTATCGGGACGGGCCGATGTGCAGCGATATCTACGGCCAGATGGTCAACCCCGATGGCAGCCTGTATGGCGACAACTTCAGCATCGCCACGGACTACCTCTGCCAGTATCGTCCGGCCGTGGCCAACGATACCAACCAGCACCAATTTCTGGTGGTTTGGTATCAAAGCCATACTGCAGAAACAGGAGTAGATATCTTTGGTCAGTTGGTCGGCGCGAATGGGGATCTCATCCCTCCGGCCTCTACCACAGCCCACATCCAGTCCAGGGCGAATGGTATATCCAACTTTATCATCTCCGATGCGCTAGGAGATCAGACCCAGCCCGACGTGGCCTTCGACAGCCTGGGCAATGAATACCTGGTGGTTTTCCAGAGCGAAAGCAAGGCCGCCCAGGCGGCAAGAGTACAGGCCCTTGACGCCCTGCCCGCCTACACTACGATCAACGGCCAATTCATCAGTTGGGACGGGACGCCTTTGTATGATGATACGGACGTCAACTTCCTAATCTCCGACCCGGCTTATGAGGCCGTCAACCCGGCCATAGCCAACGACAATGTCAATCACCGGTTCCTGGTGGCCTGGGCGGATTATCCCGAAGGCGAACTTAACGCTCCGACCCTGCCCGGCGCCGGGCAGAGCTCCGGGCCCCTGGATACTCGCTGGACTCACCGGACCCAAGCCTCTCAGCCAGACCATGATACGCTGCTGAGCCACAGCGCCCATAAGAGCGATGGAACACTTCGGACTCCAAGGGCCGCACCACCCCAGGCCCTCCAACTGGATGGAGATGAACAGCCGTTCATCTATGGCCAGCTGGTTGATATTGCCGGCAATCTTGCCTACGATGAGCGATTTTTGGTGTCCCCTCCAGGCGAAGATATTCCTCCCGGGCTAGTCCTGATTCAAAACAATCCCGCGGTTGCTTTTGATTCTGCAAACCAGATCTACCTGTCTGTCAATTACCTTTATGTGGGGGATGAGGGTGAAGAGGATGGCGTAATGGGGTACGTAGGCCAATATCTGAACGCCGCAGGCGAGATGACAGGCGATTGGATTGAAATCTATGGCTGGGAGGATGGTGCGCCGGAACTTTTTCGATCTCCGGCAGTTGCCTACAATTCTTATTGCCGGAATTTTCTGGCGGCCTGGCCATGTTATTGCGGCGAAGTTCATTGGAACATTATCGGCCCCCAGGAATGTGTCTTTCTGCCCGAGGTGACGACAACGGCGATAACGGACATCACTTCGAACTCGGCCAAGAGCGGGGGCAACGTGACCTGGGACGGCGGGGCGGAGGTGACCGCCCGGGGCGTGTGCTGGAACACGACCGGCGGCCCGACGACCGGTGACAGCCATACCACAAACGGATCAGGACTGGGCTCCTTTGCCAGTCAATTGACCGGCCTGAGCCCGAACACGAAATATTATGTCCGGGCTTATGCCACCAACAGTGTGGGCACGGCCTACGGCAATGAACTTACCTTCACCACCCCGAAGCAATTCAAGGTGACTTTTGTCGCCGGATCGGGCGGCGCTGTTTCTGGAACGCTGGTCCAATATGTGTCTGAGGGAGGAAACTGCACTCCGGTCGAGGCCCAGGCCGACGCCGGCTTCTGCTTCATCAACTGGACGGGGACGACCGGCTTTGCCGGCTCTTCGGCCAACCCCCTGACCGTGACCAACGTCCGGCAGGATATGACCATCACCGCCAACTTCGGCAGTCTTGGGTTGGTGGTCCAAAAACTGGAGGAGAAAGCCTGGATCGTCAAGCAGTTTTATGGGAAAGTCGTGCTGAGCGTGGGCGGGCTGGATCCCACGGTCCCCATCAGGTATGTGCTCAATCGCAAGCAAAGCGGGGGAGAGTACAGGGCTCTCAAGGAATTCAACTCTTCCGAACTGCAGAACAACACCTACACCTATGAGGACAAGTTCCTGGAGGCCGATGTCACCTATATCTACCAGGTGGTGGCCTATAACGCCAGAGGCCAGGTGATCGGCCGGTCCCAGGAAGTCACGGTCCGGTGAGGAACGTCCCATGAAAAAAACACTGATTATGTTGTTCATCCTGGGCATCATCAGCGGCGCGCTGCAGGCCGGCCAGAAATTTTCAGCCTCGATCACCGGAGGCATTTTATTCCCGGGTGACTCGGGTTATAAGGACGTTTACGGCAAGAGTGCGTTCTTTCCAGAGCTCAAGGCCGGCTATGCCCTGTCCGATAGGTTTTATCTCTGGGCCGGGTACGGATTCCTGGGCAAGAAGGGCGAAACGCCGGTATTAAAGCTGGAGGCCAAATCCAGCCAGCATTTCCTTTCCCTGGGAGCGGGCTATCGGGGAAAGCTGACCGCTCAACTGGGCTATGAGGCCGACTTGGGGCTCATGATCGTCGCCTACAAAGAAGAAGCCATGGGGACATCGGCCAGCGGAACGGCCTTCGGCTTCCGAGCCGACGCCGGCCTGACCTATGCCCTCACCGGCCCGGTCTTTGCGGTTGCCGAATTAGGATACCTTTATTCCTCGGATAAAGTCGAAGGGGAGACGGTCAAACCCGGCGGTTTCAAGGCCGGCCTCGGCCTGGGAGTGAAATTCTGAAAGAAGCCGGGAGGCCCGAAAAGAGCATTGACTTAAAAATTTTTTAATTATATGTTTGAAACATATGAGCGTGGAATGAATACTTTTGGCTAATCTATAAGACTTTCATCTATAGATTTTCGATGCGGGAGGGACGATGCCTTTTCCCTATCGTTCATTTCTAAATGGAGGCGTGCGGATGAAGACTAGATTGTCGGCTTTGGTCCTTATGGTTTTATGCTCGGCCCTTGTACTCTCCGCGAACCAGACGTTGCCTCAGGCTAAAAAACTGCCTCGTCTGGACTTGAATTCCTTGGAGATGATGAAGCCCAACGGCGAATATGTCATCAGCGTTTGGAAGGACGGCCGCTGGCAGGAAGCCGGCCGGCTGGCCTTCGACAAGTTCCTCAGGGAACGCGAGCTCGACCTGTCTCCTTTCCTGGCCGGCGGGGACGCGGCCAAGGTCAGGATCTCCGAGCAAGGCCAAGGCGCCGCTCATATCGACTCGGTTCTTCTCGGCGGGAAGCCGCCCCAAGCCGCCAGGGGAGAGGACGCGGGCCGCATCCTGAGGAAGCTCTCGGTCAAGGATGAAGACATCATTAATGCCGAAGGGAAGAGCTATGAGCTGACCTTCCTCGAACCTCCCCCCGATAAGACGCTCAAGCTCACGGCCCGGATCGAGAGCGCCAAGCTCGGGACCGAGCCCTTGCAGTTCCCCTATGACAACCTCTTCACCCGGATCAGCCCGTCCTCGAAGTTCTATTCTTACACCTTGGGAGGAACGACCCCGCCCCAGGGCGAACCCGGCAGCCGAGAGTGGCTGGACGCCGTCGGACGGCGAACCCCCCTGTTCCGGGTCGTGGCCCCCACCGGTTCCGGCCATCCCCCGGGCGCGACCTACGGCTGGGTGAGCGATGACGGGAAAAATTTGTATGTCACCCTCGACTTCACCCCGGACAATACTTTTGACGGGGACAAGGACTACGCCAAGGTCTTTGTCAAGGCCGGCCGGAGCGTGAAGGAATTCAGGGTTTCGGTGCCCGAGAGGAGATGGGGGACGGCCCATTTCCTTTATACGGACAAGGTCGTCTACGAGCATAAGGTCTACGATTTCGTCATCCCCTTGTCCGAGCTTGGAGCGGCCGCCGAGGACGGGCCGCTCCAACTGGCTTTCGCCGCCTACGGGACGGTGACGGCCGCTTCGCCCCTGGCCCCTTCCCTGGCCTACGACCCTGACCATAATCGTTACCTGATGGTCTTTGAAAATGATAATGGTTCTGATTCCGATATCTGGGGCTACCTCGTGGATGCCGACGGGAATATCCCGGAGGGCGCCGATCGCATTCAAATATCCGGGGAGTACGGGACGGATGAGATCTTCCCGGACGTCGCCTACGACAGTGCTTCCGGGCGGTTCCTGGTAGTCTGGCAGGACTACCGCAATCCGCCCACTGGGCCCGATATCTTCGGACAACTAGTCAATCCTGATGGAGAGCTGGTCGGATATCAGTTTCCCATAAAAGCCGGAAGCCCATATGAGTCGCGACCTGCTGTGGCCAACGACAGCGTGAACGGTCAATTTCTGGTCGTCTGGGAGGATGGTCGACAATTTTTTAATGGATCCGACATCTGGGGCCAGCTGGTCAGCGGAGAGGGAGGACTTGCCCCCCCCCCTGTTTTCACTGCTCGAGCTCACCCTCAGTCTCCGGCCAATGGCGTCACGGATTTTATTGTTTCCAACGCCCTGGGGGATCAAACCCGACCCGATGTGGCCTTTGACAGCCTGGGCAGTGAATACCTTGTGGTTTTCCAGAGCCAAGTCACTGACGGCGCGGCGGCAAGAATACAAGCCCCTGATGCCCTGGCCGCTTACACGACGATCAACGGCCAATTCATCAGTTGGAACGGGGCGCCATTATACGATGACACAGACGTCAACTTCCTTGTTTCCGACCCGGCCCTGGAGGCCGTCGACCCGGCCGTCGTCGACGACAATGTCAATCACCGGTTCCTGGTGGCCTGGGCGGATTATCCCGTAGGCATCAATGCCACTCCGTCACTTCAAGGAACCGGGCGGACCTACGGTCTCCTGGAAAATCGCTGGACTCAACGGACCCAAGCCCCTCCGCCAGACCTTGGAACCCTGCTGAGCGTAAGCACCCACAAGAGCGATAGGGCACAGCGGACTCCAGGAACCGCGCGGCCTCAAGCCCTTCCCCGTGCGCAAGCTCCCTTGCAGGATGGGGACGAACAGCCGTTCATCTACGGGCAGCTCGTCGACACGGCCGGGAACCTCTTCAACGCAGAGCGATTGGTGCTTTCCGATGAAGGCGAGAATCCGCATCCAGATGAGGAATACCTCGAAGAATTGATCCGCAGCAATCCGGCCTTGGCCTTCGATTCTTTCTGCCAGCGCTACCTGCTCTTTTATTTCTGCCGATGGTGGGAGGGTGATGGCTACGTGGGCGAAGTCGAAGGACGGTATCTCAACTCTTCCGGCGGAATCGCCAGCGATTATCTTATTGCGGCTGATGATTTCGAAGATGATCAGATCGAAAATAGGGCTCCGGCGGTGGCCAACAATTCCGTCAACCATAATTTCCTCGTAGTCTGGCCGGCCCTCGGTTTACAGGGCGAACCCATAGGAAGGATGCTCTTCGACCCGGAATGCGCGGGCCTGCCAGAGGTGACGACCACGGCGGTCACAGACATCACTCCGACCTCGGCCAAGAGCGGGGGCAACGTGACCTCGGACGGCGGGGCGGCGGTGACCGCCCGGGGCGTGTGCTGGAACACGACCGGCGGCCCGACCCTTTCCGACAGCCACACCACGAACGGCTCCGGACTGGGATCTTTCCCCAGCCAATTGACCGGCCTCACGCCCAACACCAAATATTACGTTCGGGCCTATGCCACCAACAGTGTGGGCACGGCCTACGGCAATGAACTTACCTTCACCACCCTGAAGCAATTCAAGGTGACTTTTGTCGCCGGATCGGGCGGCGCCGTTTCCGGAACTTTGGTCCAGTACGTGTCTGAGGGAGGAAACTGCACTCCGGTCGAGGCCCAGGCCGACGCCGGCTTCTGCTTCATCAACTGGACGGGGACGACCGGCTTTGCCGGCTCTTCGGCTAACCCCCTGACCGTGACCAATGTCCGGCAGGATATGACCATCACCGCCAACTTCGGCAGCCTTGGCTTGGTGGTCCAAAAACTGGAGGAGAAAGCCTGGATCGTCAAGCAGTTTTATGGGAAAGTCGTGCTGAGCGTGGGCGGGCTGGATCCCACGGTCCCCATCAGGTATGTGCTCAATCGCAAGCAAGGCGGGGGAGAGTACAGGGCTCTCAAGGAATTCAACTCTTCCGAACTGCAGAATAACACCTACACCTATGAGGACAAGTTCCTGGAGGCGGACGTGACCTACATTTACCAGGTGGTGGCCTATAACGCGAGCGGCCAGGTGATCGGCCGGTCCGATGAAATCACGGTCAGATGAGGAACAGCCCGTGAAAAAGACCCTATTCTTTTTATTTGTTCTGGGTGTGGTGGCCGGCGGGCTGCAAGCCGGGGAAAAATTTTCGGCAACGATATACGGCAACCTCCTCGTTCCCGGCGACTCGGGCTATAAAGATGTTTACGGCAAAAGTGTGTTCTACCCGGAGATTAAGGCCGGTTATGCACTGTCCGATAAGCTTTTTGTGTGGGCGGGATACGGATTCCTGGGCAAGAAGGGCGAAACGCCGGTATTAAAGCTGGAGGCCAAATCGAGCCAGCATTTCTTTTCTGTGGGAGCCGGATACTGCGGGGTTCTGTCGGGAAAGCTGGGCTATGAGGCCGACTTGGGGCTCATGATCGCCGCCTATAAAGAAGAAGCCATGGAGACCTCGGCCAGCGGCACGGCCTTCGGCTTCCGGGTTGACGCCGGCCTGACCTATGCCCTCTTCGGCCCGGTCTTTGCGGCCGCCGAAGTGGGATATCTCTACGCCTCAGACAAGGTCAACGGGGAAACGATCAAGCCCGGGGGCTTCAAAGCCGGCCTTGGCCTGGGAGCGAAATTTTAAAGCCGAATCAGGACCGGATCAAGGCCGGGCCCGGAGCTGGCCGAATTTAGAGAAGACCTTGCGCAGGAAAATCCCCGGCCCCGGCCTCAAGTCGTTTATCCGCCAGGCCCGGTAGCAGGCCGCGTTGTTCCTGACCACGTTGAGCAGGGTCGGTTTGCTGACACCCCCCGCCCTCTTGCGGATGACGATCCGGGGGAGGTAGCCGGCCGTGATACGGTGCCTGTAGAGGAAACGGAGCATGATCTCATAGTCGGCCACCACCGGAAAATTGAGGTTGAATCCGCCGTACCGCTCATAGACCGCCCGGCGGACGAAGAAGGCCGGGTGGGGAGGCATCCAGCCCTTCTCGAAGTTTTCGGCGCGGTAAGGGCCGGCCTTCCAGTAGCGGACTGCTCGCCCGGAATCGCCGGGATCCACGTAGACGAGGTCGCCGTAGCAGGAATCGAGGTTTTCGCCTTCCAGCACCTCCACAACGCGGGCGATAATATCCTCCCCAGCGTAGACGTCGTCGCTGTTGAGGAAGCCGACCAGGTCTCCCCCGGCCAGGGCCAGGCCCTTGTTCATGGCCTGATAGATGCCCCCGTCCTTTTCGCTGAGCCGCGCGGCGAAATGGTCCCGGTAGTTTTCGATGATGTCCAGTGTCCCGTCCACCGACCGGCCGTCGACGCTGATGTGCTCGATGTCCCGGTGCGTCTGGCCGATGACGCTTCGGAGGCAGGCCTCCATGGTGTCCGCGCTGTCGAGCGAGACGGTGATGACGGAGACTTTCATCGGTCCAGCGATTCGTGCTTCATCTCGGATGTTTTCAGTCGGGGATGGCTGACCAGAAGGTGGAGGACCAGAGCCTGGGCGGCTTCGGTGTGGGCCGTCACGGCCCCCGGGTCCACGGTGGGGATGACGAGGCAGGCGTCGGCGGCGCGGGCTGTGACTCCGCCGTCCAGGCCGACCACCCCCAGGACCTTGGCCCCCTTGCTCCGGGCGTAGGTCACGGCCCGGGCGATGTTGCCGCTCAGGCCGATTTCGGGATTCCCGCCGCCCACCGAAAGGACAAAGAGGGCGTCGTTGGCAGCCAGCCGGCTGCCCTTGAGCCATTCGACAAAGACGGTCTCCCATCCCTCGTCGTTCGTCCGGGCCGATAGTTCAGCGACGTTGTCCGCCGGCGTGTAGGCCTGGAAGCCGCCGATTTTCCGGAAATCGGCCACGGCGTGAGAAGCGTTGGCCGCCCCTCCGCCGACTCCTAGAAAAAATACTCGGCCCCCTGCCGCCCGAACCTTGGCCAGCAGGTCGATCATTTTTTCGATGGCGGCCCGGTCGATCCGGTCGATGACGGTCTGGGCGTCGTTCAAGAATTTTTGGATATGCTCCATGGGCGCTTTCTCCCTCCCCCTTCCTTCACATCCCCAGCCTCAGGCGGATGAGGTCCTTCATGTTCCGCAGGGATCCCCGCACAAGACGCAACCGGGTGTCCGGATCGTTCGTCCAGTCCACGGGGAATTCGGCCAGCCGCAACCCAAGCTTCCGCGCGTTCAAGACGGTCTCCACGTCGAACATGAACCCGTTGACCCGGTTGCGGCTGAAAATGGCCAGAGCCGCACCGCGCTCGAAGAGCTTGAAGCCGCATTGCGTGTCGGTGATGCCCCGCAGGCCCATGGCCGCGCAAAGAACCCGGCGGAAGACCCAGGCCCCCAGGCGGCGGGGGAGGGGCTGCCTCCGCCGGATGACCGCGCCCGCGGCGGCCCGGGAGCCCAGGGCGGCGTCGCATCCGCCGTCCTCCAGCAGGCCGAGACCCCTCTCCAGGTTGTCGAAGGGGACGCAGCCCCCCGCGTCGGCGACAAGGATATACCGTCCCCGGGCGGCCATGACCCCGGTCTTGACCGCCCGGCCCTTGCCCCGGTTCCTGTCCAGTCTCAGGATGCGGAGGTCACAGCCCCGCCCGGCGAAGCCTCGGGCCATCTCCGCCGTCCGGTCGGCGCTGCCGTCGTCCACGACAATCGCTTCAGAGGCGTAGGGCCGTTGCCGGAGGTAGTCGAATATACGCTCCAGGTCTCGTCCAATCTTGGCTTCTTCATTGAAGGCGGGAATGACCACGGAAAGGAAGACAGGGCCCACGGCGTTCGTCCCAGCGGCGGTCATGCACGGATATTTTCAGCTTTTTTCCGGCCGAGATCAACAGCGGGGCGGCTTTTCTTGCAATCGGCCTCTGAATAAATAAAAATAAACGGAGCGGGAGCGCGGCATGAGATCGAACACCTGGTTTCTGGTCCGCCAGCTGGCCTGGACGGATTTCAAGCTTCGGTACAACAGCCTCGTTCTCGGCTATTTCTGGAGCCTGCTCCACCCCCTCTTGATGTTCGGCGTCTTTTATCTGGTCTTCTCCGTATTCGTCAAGATCGAGGGGATTCCCCATTACCAACTCTACCTCCTTATAGGCATCATCCTGTGGAGCTACTTCGCTGAATCCACGACCAACGGCATGCAGGCCATGCAGTTCAAGGCGGGCCTGATTTCCAAGGTCTATGTGCCCAAGGGTATCATCCTGGCCGCCTCGAACATCACCTCCCTGCTGACCTTATCTTTGAACCTGTGCGTGTTTGCCGTTTTTTTCGCGGCCTCGGCGGCCAAGCTGATCGACCAGGCCTGGTTGTTTCTCCTCTCCCTGCTCGAGCTGGTCGCCCTGAGCTTCGCCGTGTCGCTCCTGCTGAGCTCCTACTATCTGAAGTTCCGCGACCTGTCCCATTTATGGACTGTGGCCCTGCAGGTCGGCTTCTGGCTTACGCCCATCATCTACCCTGTGGGGTTCATCCCCGGACGGCTGCGTTGGCTGTTCCTGTGGAATCCCCTGGCCCGGATCATTCAGGACGCCCGGTCCGCGCTGTTGGGGCTGGAGGCGCCGCCCATGAGCCACCATCTCGTCTCGCTGGCCATAGTGGCCGCGGTGCTGGCCTTGGGGATCGCCGTTTTTGTCCGCCGCTCGGCGCGGTTCGCCGAGGAGATCTAACATGGGCTTGAGTTCTCTGATCGCCTTGGAGAACGTGTCTATGAGGTTCTCCATCCCCCATGAGCGTGTCGACAGCCTGCGCAACGCCTTATTAACCTTCTGGAAAAAGCGGACCTATGAGACGTTCTACGCCTTGAAGGACGTGTCGTTTACCGCCGATCCCGGGGAGTTCCTGGGCATCATCGGAAAGAACGGGGCGGGCAAGACCGTCCTGCTCAAGATCATCGCCGGTATCTACAGGCCGACGGCGGGACGGGTCTTGGTGCGGGGGGCCGTTTCCTCTTTCCTCGAGCTCTGGACGGGCATGCAGGCCGAACTGTCGGGCAGGGACAATATTTCTCTCTACGGTGCCCTGCTGGGACTGACCCGGCGCCGCGTCCGGGAAAAGTTTGATGAAATCTTAGGGTTCTCCGAGCTGGGTCCTTTCATCGACCTTAAGCTCAAGCATTATTCCTCGGGCATGCAGGCCCGCCTGGCCTTCTCCGTGGCCATCCAGGCCGATGTGCCCATCCTGCTGGTCGACGAGGTCCTGGCCGTGGGCGATGCCGATTTCCAGAAGAAGTGCCGGGACGTGTTCATGAACCTCAAGCGGGAGGGGAAGACCATCCTGTATGTCTCGCACAACCTGGAAAGCGTCGCCCAGTGGTGCGACCGGGCCCTGCTCGTCCGTGACGGCCGTGTGGCGGCCTGGGGGCAGACCGGCGACGTCCTGCGGGCCTATGCCGAACAGCCCGAGGCGCCAGCCGCTGAACGTGGAGAGGGAGGGGGCCGGGGTCAGGAATGACGTCGCGTCCCGCGGCTTCCGGCCTCCCGCGCGTGACGATCGTCACGCCATCCTTGAACCAGGCCGCTTATCTCGAGGAGACGATCCGTTCCGTGGCCAGCCAGGATTACCCGAACTTGGAACACTGGATCATCGACGGGGGCAGCACGGACGGCAGCCTCGACATCATCCGGCGCTGGGCCGGCCGGCGCAAGTCCATCCGCTGGGTGAGCGAAAAGGACCGCGGGCAGAGCGAGGCCATCAACAAGGGGTTCCGCTGGGCCAGCGGCGAGATCGTCACCTGGCTGAACTCCGATGATGCCTACGCTCCGGGCGCCGTCCGGCGGGCGGCCGAATTTCTGGCCAGCCATCCCGACTGCATGCTGGCCTACTCGGAGGCCGTCATCGTCGATGAGCGAGGGGCGCTGATGGGGACGTTTCCCCATACTCAGAAGATATTCAACTACCGCCGGCTGGTGGCCGTCTCCGATTACATCGCCCAGCCGAGCGCCTTCATTCGGAGAAAGGCCCTCGACGAGGTCGGCCTGCTGGACGAAAGCCTGCACTGGTGCATGGACTGGGACCTCTGGGTTCGGATTGCGGAGAAATATCCCGTGCTGTATTTTCCCTCGCTCACCGCCCACATGCGGGACTACGCCCAGACCAAGACCAGAAAGGGGGGGCGGCGGAGGTGGAAGGAGATCGTCTCCGTAGCCCGCCAGCACTCCGGGCTGCGGTTTCCGCCGGCCTATTTCATCTACGGGCTGGAGAGCGCGGCGACCCGCCTCCGGTTGGACCGTTCGGCGCGATCCCGGCTAAAACGGACATTCCTTTTCAAGATCATAAATTATTGCATCAACCGGCACCTTGACATCTACGCCGACGGCTGGGTGACGCGCAAAATCGAGTTCTCCTTCTACGGCGCCCCGGGCCATTTCAGCCTCAAGGGGCATTGGCCCGCCCGAAACGTCCCCGCCCGCCTGGACATTGTCCTCAACGGCCGCCGGCTCCGGACGTGCCGGTTCGCGACGGGAGGGACGTTCGCCGTGACAGTCCCCATCCCCAGGGAGCTTCGGGCGGCCGGCCGCAACGCCCTGCTCCTCCGGAGCTCGCGGCTGTTCACTCTCGGGCCGCCTGACCGCCGCAGGCTGTCCTTCCGCCTGATCGGCCATGCCTTCCAGGGGGCGGCCGCTGCAGCGCCGGGGACGACCGTTCCATGATCGGACTCCTGACGGCGCTGGCCTCCTTCATGTTCCTTTTCATCTCGGGCTACCCTTTGGCCTGCTTGTTTTTGCAGGAAGGCCGTCGGGGGCTCCGGCTCGTCCTGTCGCCCCTTCTCGGGTTGTGCCTCGACGCCATTCTTCTTTATGTCCTGGGGTTTTACGGCAATCTCCCCACCCGCGCCAGCGCAATCATCCTCCTGGCCGTCGTCCTGGCCCTCAACGTCTTGGCCGCCGTCCGGGGCAAGACGTATTTCAGGCTCCGCGGGCGGGAGGCCGGGCCGCTCCTGGCCGCCCTCATTTATTTGCTCATCTTGGCCGCGCCGTTCTTCATCGTAGGCCGCAGTTATATGTCCGTCTGGAGCGAGGATTTTTTCGGTTACGTCGCCGTGGCCGATTACCTGAAAGATCACACCGTCAACGAGCGCCTTGACCCGGAGCTCGTCAGCGAGCATCCGGTTTACGAGCGAATCGACGGCATTGTCCGGGGCTACTTCCAGGGCCAGTTCTATCGGCTGGGGACGGAATACCAGTTGTCTTTCGTCTCCGTCGTCCTCAAAGGACACGTTCGCGAGCTATTTTTCCCGGTATTGATATCGTTCGCTATGCTGATGCCGTTGGGCCTGTTCCTGTTCCTAGGAGTCTTCGGCTTTCCGCGGAGGCTGGCGCTGGCCGCCGTCTTTCTTCTATCCCTCTTTAGCTTCCACTATTTCGGGTTCATCGCCCAGTTTTTCGCCCAAGGCGCCGGGCTGCCCGTCGTATTGCTCTGTTATTGGACCCTCGACCGGGCCTTTGCCCCGGCCCGCAAAACGGCGGACCTGGCTCTGCTGGCCATCTCCCTGATCGGGGCGATCATCCTTTACGTCGAGGCCAGTGTGCTCCTGGTCCCAATTGGAATCTATTGGATCGTCCAATGGATCCGACGGAAGAGACGTTTCACCCAAGACCTCAAAACGGCGGCTGTCGTTCTCCTCGTCCTGGCCGTCTTTTTCAACGTGAAATTCCTGTCTGTGGGCCGATTTCAAATCACCCAGTCGGGCTTGGACCACCTTCTCGTCCGGGACAGCAGCCAGGCTGTCCAGCGGCCTATCCTGTTCCCCTATTTTTTTGTGGAAACGGGAGTTCCCACCGTTTGGGGGCTGGTCACAGCCCCCCTCGGTGCTTGGCCGTTCCACAGCTCGCCACGGGTGGTCCTGTGGTCCGTTATGATCCTCTCGGCGGTTCTATTTGCGATTTGCGGTCTGGGGATAGGGCGGTTTCCTTTCGAGCAGCGGGCGCTTTGGATCTCAATCGCCGCCTTCTTGGCCGCAGCCGCCTGCCTGGCCTTCTTCGTGCGAATAGACTATCTCCTGTACAAACTGATCATGTGGTTCCAGTTTTTCTTCTGCGCCGCGCTGTGGGCCGGCGTCTGGGTTGTCCTGAAGGCACGTCAGCATCGCCTCCTGGCCAGAGCGATCGTCGGCCTTCCCCTGGCTCTGCTGCTGTTCTTCAATGTCGTCAATATTATCACCGTGGGCCGGGCCAGTCTGGGGGAAAGCACTGTTTGGGTGGAATGGAGAGGGGCCTCGAGGAAGGACCCCCTCCGGAGGCTGGCGGCGGCCAAGTCCAGCCTAGACCCGCATGAGCCGCTTGCTGCGGTCATTCCCGATTTCCATCCTAGCCGCTGGGCGTCCTATGTGCTCAAGGATTTCCGGGTCCGCTTCCTGGTCAACAGCAGCCGGGAGCATTTCCGGACCCGCTACGAAGGGCCGTACGAGGAGAACGGCTGGAAGACTTCCAGGCTTCTGCTGGTCAACGCCGCCGAGGACATTTTCAACAATCGCCTTCCGGCCGGGGCCGTGGTCCGGGACGCCGGCTATTTCCTAATCGCCGACGCCGGCCGGGTATCTAACTACCTGTTCCCAGTCAGCACCCGGCGAGGCATCATCCGCCAGACCAGCCCCGAAATTGCGGCAACCATCGGTTGGTATCCTTACGAGGTGTACCCCCAAAGCCCCTGGGCTTTCGACCGCCGAGGCTTCCGCTGGATCGAGAACAACTCGGCCTTCCTGATCAAAAACGTCACTCGGGAACCCCTGCGCCTCAAGTTCCACATAGAAATTGCCGCGGGGGTCGAGCCTGCGCCCATGAGCATCGATTTCTCAGGGCAGGCCATCTTTTCCGCGGAGATGACGGCCCAGGCCCGACTCCTGTCTGAGTCGTTTACTCCGTCCCAGGACGGCTTGGGCCGCATCGTATTCACCGGCGCGGGGAAAAGAATCAACCCGGAGCGGGCACTCCGGCTGATCAACAGGGACATCGGCTCGGACGACCGCCTGGTCAACGCCCGGATCGGGCAGCTGGGGATTGTTCCGGAGGCGGAGACGAAAAAAGTCGGTTTTTTCTTTGGAGGCGACCGCTTCACTACGGCCGACATGGAGAAAAACAATTTCTATTTCGCCGGCCTCTATCCAGATGGCTGGGCGGCCCCCCGGGTCAGTTTCCTTTTCGACCTGAAGGACCGGAGGTTGTTCCGCTATCGGATATCCGTCCCGGCCCTCACCTCGCCGGAGGGCTTCGTCATTACTGTCAGTTTTGACGGCAAGCCGGCCGCGTGCTTTCCGGTGGGCAAGCCCGGGGAAGCCATTCTGGAGGTCGCCATTCCCCCCGAATTCCGCAAAGTCTCCTGGATGGAAATCGCCGCCGACCGGGCTTGGCCGGTCAGCGCCAAAGACGACCGACGGTCCGTCTATATCTTCCGGGAAGGAGAACTCCTCCGCTGACATCCTTGACAGTTCTTTACCGCCGGCCCTATAGTCCTCTCTTGACGGTCGGCCCGCGTTCGGTTCGAGGCCGCTGCGGTTTCTAGGGGAGGCATGCCGATAAAAGTGCTCATCACGGGCATCGCGGGATTCCTGGGGAGCAGCCTTGCCCGCCGCCTGCTGGAAGAGGGGAGCTATGATATCAGCGGCCTCGACAACCTGAGCTGGGGGCAGAAAGAAAACGTTCCGGACGGCGTGCGCTTCTTTCGGGCGGACATCCGCGAGGAAGCCATTGAGCCGTTTTTCCAGGGGGTCGAGGTTGTCTTTCATCTGGCGGCCAAAAACTGCATCAGCGACTGCCAGACCGATCCTGGGGAAACCGCGGACATCAACATCGGGGGGACGGTCCGCGTTCTGGAGGCCGCCCGCCGAGCGGGAGTGAGAAAAGTCATCTTGGCTGAATCCTCGGCCGTTTACGAGGGAACAACAATTTGGCCGACGCCCGAAACCGAGGAACAGCCGCGGAGCTTCTACGCCGTCAGCAAGGCCTGCGCCGCGCGCCTGGCCGAAGCTTACGGCCGGCACCAGGGCTTGATCCTGACCGGCCTGCGCTATTTCTGCGTTTACGGGCCGGTCCAGGATTATCGCCGGACGATCCCGCCGGTAATGAGCGCCTTCATCATCAAGCTCCTCAAGGACGAATGTCCCGTTATCTTCGGGACGGGCCACAAGCGCCGGGATTTCGTCTACGTGGACGACGTCAACGATTTTCACATGCTCTGTCTGACCGACAGCCGGACCGACGGCCGGGCCTTCAACCTCGGCTCGGGCCAGAATCATTCCGTGCGCGAGATTCTCGACCTTATCGGCGAGCTGCT